>Ga0307515_10003501_pt1 | contig 33006 bp, 27 predicted proteins | sample 17_EM_MG_FD_194513 | JGI IMG/M metagenome (GOLD analysis project Ga0307515, IMG submission 194513) | Populus trichocarpa ectomycorrhiza microbial communities from riparian zone in the Pacific Northwest, United States - 17_EM | ecosystem: Host-associated > Plants > Roots > Unclassified | place... | reverse complement strand
TCCTGTACTACAAAACATCCCCGCTGACACCCCGCAGCGCCGAACTCCTCAGCATAAACCCCTGCTTCAACATCTACTCAATCAACACGCAATGTCCTCTTCTTTGGGACGTCCTCGGCTTCCCAGGATCCTACGAATACCTTCCCGCAGGGGCAACCCTCTACTTCAACCGCACCGACGTCCAAACTGCGATCCACGCGCCCCCCACCTCAGACTGGAGGGAATGCAGACAATTAGCCACAGACGTATTCCCGTTCGGCGACGCCTCACCTCCCTCCGCACTCTCGGTCCTCCCGGGACTCATCGAAAAGAACCAGCGCACTATCATCGGTCACGGAATGTTGGATTACATCCTCATCGCGAATGGGAGTCTGCTGGCAATACAGAATATGACGTGGGGTGGCGCGCAGGGGTTCCAGAAGAAGCCCGAGGAGGTGTTTTATGTCCCATTTGATAATCGTCAGACGGCTGGTAAGACACATACGGAGCGTGGGCTTACGTGGGTTGAGATGGATTTGACGGGGCATATGGCCCCGGGAGCGGCGCCGAGTGCGACTTTTTTGCAGCTTATGTATTTGTTAGGGAGGGTGGAGAGCTTGAGCTTTAATAGCACTGTGTAAAAGTAGTTATGATGTTACGAGTAATGGAATGATAAGATGAATACATCGGATCACACGATATCACTCACACCCATTCCCCCCCACCTCCGAACGCGTGCACAAATTTTTGTTAATCTTCCCCGCCTGGGAAGGGAGAAGTGTTATATATGTTGGGATTTTTATTGCCTCGTGGACCTCACCGGCCTTCCGTATGGGCATACTGAAACTGAAACGGTTAAGGGGTCGCCACGCAAATTTTTGACAGCTAGTTCTTTTTTCCGGGACATACACGTGAAGAAAGAGGATGATATATAATCAATCCCTTTTCCCCTCTCCCCTCTCCCCCTCCCCCCCGATCCAATCTTCCATCCGCCCATCTTGCTCCTCACCCCAATCTCCTCGTTGATGCGCCCACCACCGTTTCCGTTTTCCTATCACCGGCAGGTGCGGCTATCATTCGGAGCGCGCTTCGGATATCGACCGTGACAGAAAACGAAACCCCAATTCCTACTGTGAGAATAAGCCAGACGGGGCATAATAAAATAACCCTCCTCTCACAGCTCAAGATCCGGAGCACTCATTTGCACTTTCAACGTCATCACCAACCAACGCAAGTTTTCACGACGGTCTTATTTCACCTCCTGCTCCCGTGACATCATCATCCCGGTTCCAGGGTTTGACTGGAGCGAACGAACGGACCTAAAATCGTTTCCCGCCTCTAGCGAGCGAGAGGATCGGGGATTGGGAAAGTTCTAACTGGTAGGTTTTTTTCTGTGCCTTGTGCCTTACATCCGACCGAAAGCTTGAATTTGGCAACTATTGCCGGGGGGGACAGCATTCCAGAACAACTTGCTATTGTCCGCCGTTGCGACGATAGCCACGGAATCTTACTTTCGCTGATATGACGGCGCAGGGAAGAGGGTCCGTGGGTGGCTGTGTTTTGGCGGGGGGCTCGGAGGTACCGGATCAAGCTATGTCAGAATGGCAGGTGGAGGGCAGGGCGTGCGTGCGGAATAATGCGTGAATAGGGCGCGGTGAGAAACGATTAACTCCACGATGCTGTGATCGAGCACATGCTTCGAGTGATGAGTTTATGATCGCTACTATTGTGTTATATATAGGACCAACAGACAGGCTTACTCTACAGCGGGCGGACGTTACGTCCCTCGCAGGTGAAGTGGGGGAGTGACATTGGCAAATCCAACGACAGGTGGGGAAGATGAGAGTTGGGAAGGGGGGGAAGGGCCTGAGTGTGCTTGTGCAGGGCGCGAATGTCTCATTTTTCCTTTTTCCTATCACTGTTACCGTCAGCGCACACCTCCCCAATCATGCGCCTATATTCGCCCATTTTAATTCCACCACCACCACCACTTACCTATCCTTCCCTCTCTTTTATCAACCCCCCTCCCCCGTATCCTAAGATACACCATCACCACAACGACGAACATGGCAATTGTGGACCCGCTCTCCCTAGCCTCCGGTATATCCGGGCTGATAAAGGCCGCCGAGAAGATCGCTTCGTTACTCTCCGGGTTCACCGCGAACATGCTCGACGCGCCGAATCTTGCCAGGAACGTGGTAATGGAAATGCAGTCTCTCTCGGGGATTCTACTGCAGCTAAAACCCCTGTTATCACCCCACCACTACAGCAGCAAGGACGAAGACGAGCGGAGATCGATGGTGTTTGTGGACCAGCTCGTGCTCACAGTTGCAGCGTGTATTCGGAGCCTTGCAGAGCTGGAGAAGGAGCTGGACGGTGTTGTAGGAGTAGGGATGTTGGATCGGCTGAAGTGGACAGTCAGGGAAACGGGTATCAGACGGATTCTAGAGGCATTGCAAACGCATAGGTCCTCTTTGACGCTCGTGTTGACGATTTTAACAGCGTTAGTGTTCTCCCTCCCCGATCTACCAGAGGGTGGTGGTGTGCTGATGATAAGGAAGGAGGGAGAAAAGGGAGGCTGAAAGGACGATGGAGAAATTGGGAATACTTGTTGAGCGGGTGGCGGAGACGAACCGAGAGCTGGTGGACAGGATTGCAACGAGTGCGGGACGGGTTGTACCACCACCGCCGTCGCCGCAGCAACAAAGAAGGCACACTACCACCACAACCACAGCCACCACCACCAACAACACAAAACGTCGCAGCGCAATCTCAGAGATCAACATCACGCCATGGGTAAAGTTCTCCTTCGAGGCGATCCTGCAAAAAACAAAAGCATACCGCTCCTCGAAACGGACCTCATTCCTTCCCAGCGAGGACACCACTGCCACCCCCACATCCCCCACCACCTCCACCCCATGGTCACAGCTCTCAAGCTTGAATCTGGCGCAGGTCTCGAATCTCGCCGTCGTAGAGCTACCTCTGTGGCCGGAGGACATAGTCGGAGATAGCATCCGCCACTACGACTTCCGCGCGGAGCTGCCAATAATCCTACTACCGGATGACTCTGCGCCTCCCACCCCTACCGCAGGCGCAGCACCAAGAAAGTCTCCACCGCCATTATCACTCCGCCTCCTCCCGACCCCACCGCACACCCCGCGCACACCAACCAACTGCGACTCCCCGCTTCCGCCGCTTCCCACCGACGACTTTACGCCACCGCACTCCCCCTCCTACTCTCCGTCCACACATCAGGCCATCACTAAGACCCTTGCCGTGTACACCACGCTTCTCGAGCTCGTCCCCTCCCCGCCCCCGACTTGGGAGACCGGCACGAATTTCCGGCACCACGTCTCCCAGTTCTCTACCGAGATGCTGCGGGATTTCGCGGTGGATGTGCATGACGAGGTGTTGTGGCGGAGGCGGGGGCTAGGTGGCGGGGAGAAGGGCGGGAGGCTAAAGGGAATCTCGGATACGCAGTTGGAGCATTTGAGTGCTGACGTTGTGTGGGAGGTGAGGCGAAGGTTTGCGCCGATGGGGCTGGGGGGAGTGCAGTTGGAGGGGAATGCTTTTTAGCTAGGGCACACGAGGGTACGGGGGACTTTATACATATTATTCCAAGAAAGCCGATATCGTCCCGTTGTGTTGTATGACCGCCGAGTGATGTTTATTGGCCGATGTATCTTTCCGTCGGGATTCGGCCGGTCGTTTATTGCACTTTAGACGCCGGGTAGTCACGACGGTAGGCAAACAACCAAGTTATTCCTAGTACATTTCCGCACAGTACTCAAACCACCCAACAGAATCAAAACTGAAGAAAAAAAAACAGAAATCCATCCCTCCGTCAGTCATCCGTCATCATGCCTATAATTAAAGCGGTACTTATACATTCCCATACCCAATCTCAAACACAAATGAACTCCCAGTCCAGTCACAGTAGTAGTAGTATAGTAAAAGAAACCGCCTGTGAAGATTCCCACAGGTAAAAATACCCCTTTTCGCTTTCCCGTTTCCTATGACAAAAAAAAGCAACTTAAGAAAAAACGCAAAGTAGCCGAACTTGAACAAAAAGCAAAGACAAAATGCATGTTCCCACTGCAATCGCTGTCGTCGCTGTATGTCGTCAGTTTCATGTAAAGGGTATACCTACATTAGGTGCTTTCTCCGAGTTCTAAAATAGTTCCCATGATAGGGAGTTTTAATCTAATGACCATCATTAAGGTAGATAAGGAAAAAATGGCCGAAAATATGAAATAAAGCAAAAGGAACACGCAATCGTAATAGTCTCGTTGACACTAAAGACTAAACACAACCGTGCAGATGCATCAGGCTATTTCAGGGGACTGCTAGAGCCCTTGGTAAAGCCATCCGCAGTCTATCTCTCACGACCAGCGGGTCTTCAATAGTCTGCCTGACGAAACTCACTACTTGCTTCACTGCCGCCCAAACCTGTGGGCTGTGGTTGAATGCCATCAGTACCATGATGACGATCAAAATCGGAAGCTAAAACATGCAAGTTAGTATCAATAAACACACCCAAGACATGAAATCGGACATACCCAGAAGAAATACAGCCGCCGGTCACTCTGAATCCGCTTCATTTTACGGATATGTGCACGGATTTCAGCCTGCTGGGCATCGGTGAGAATGTGGTCTCCGCGGGCGATTTGTCGATGAATTTCTCGAAGGCCAACGGTCAATGATGCCGGCGAAGTTGATCGGACCAGTGTTGATACAGAAGAAGTCTGAACTGGTACATCCTCTGCTGGCACAATCTTCTCAGGTGGCTGACCACCGAATTCGTTTCCGTCGGGGTATAACTCGTCATACGCCGGTGGGGGCGGGGGGCTGAAAAGCTCCGACCATTTGTAGTCTGGACCCACTTCGCGCTGTTGCGAGGATTCGGGTTTAGTGGTGTTCCATTTGGGCATTGGGTTCTGGAACTTAGCCATGTGGTTCTGGAATAGTGTTTGATAATCGACAGCCGCCGGTATCGCAGGCATATTGAGTTGCAAGTTCTGAAGACTCTGCGTTAACTGCTCTCGCCAGGCATCCATCCAGGCAGCCATAATTGCTGGTGGTGACAGAGGAGAACCCAGACTACCAACCGTGTTCAGAGGCGGAATCGTTTCTGTTATAGGTTTATCCATTACCGTCTGCTCTGCCTTTCTCGCTGCTGACGGTAGATCCTGCATACTACCCCTCCTTGATGTCCAGGCCTGAGCCACCCCATCTTGGCTATCATTATCATCACTACTATACTCATCACTGGGGGAAGTATAGTAATCGTCGACACTGTCCCTCGTCATTGCAGCAGACAAAGTACCAACGAGTGATATTGAGCTAGCAGAGCGGCTTCTACCGAACCGAGCTTCCGAAGAGACTGAACTGCTTCTGCTGTGCTGCCGAGAATGAATTTGATAAACACTTCTTGTTGCTCTGACAATCTGATCCGACTCTCCGAGATCGGCCGCTGTTTCCCCGCCTCTAGTGCGGATCCCAGGATCTGCGCGGTTCATGAGTAGCCGTCGAACAACTTCAGGTTTCTTGTACAGAGCGGCGAAATGTAATGGAGTATAGCCATTCTTGTCGCGACTATTGACATGGACCCCGCGGGCAAGAAGCGCAGCCACAAACTTTTGCATTCCAAGCATACATGCGAGATGAAGCATCGTCTGTCCGGATTTGTTCTTTTGGCCCAAGCAAGCGGGATGCGGACTTTCGTCCATGTCAATAACATCCAGGCATGTTAAAAGTGTCGATTCAAGGTCTGTGTGACTCATTTCACCGCCGCGATTCCTTTCGATGTAATCCTTGCCGAGGCCGTTGTCCGTCAAAATCCTGAGGGCAATCTGCTTCGAAGTACCCATTTCTCCTTTCCCCTTCATCTTCAGCCCGACAACAGTCAACGCAAGAGCCATCAACTCTTTGTCGACATCGTCAACATAGGTGAAATATGGTGTGTTCCCAACCCGACTCGTTGCGTCAATGTTCTTCAAAGAAACGATGACGCCTCCCGGGTTAGAAGTGGGCGGTAGCCGACAGAGAAGAGTTGTGTCACTGAAGTAGGAGGTATCCGTGGCAGGAATTTCGCCAAACATAACAGTCAATCCATTGACAAAATCGCGGCCCAAAATGGTGACTTCGATTCCTCCACGAACTGGGCCTTCAGACGGTACCACACGGGCAACGGTCGGAAGCGGCCCCTGCTGTTGGGGCTGTTGCGGCGGGTTTTTCGGGGGTGCTGTAGATGTCCTCTGTCCACCAAACAATCCCTGCACATTTGGGATCTGACTGATCTGACTGGCAATTGGAGAGTTGAAGCTGTTGTCTCCGGGTCTCCAGCTCGGGTCGCCGAAGTAAGCACCCCCTGGCTGTTCCATAGGGGTCTGTGCCACCGGGGTCATAGGAGGGCCATTCATCCACTGTTGCCGAATGTCCGCGGAATTTCGTGGTGGGAAAGACATACCCGAATGGTCGAATTGCGGCCGGTGAAATTGCGAAGGATCCGACGGAGTCATTATAAGATTTGCTGGCACCTTGCTACTCTTTCGTCTCTTCGATTGATGTACCCCAGGGCTCAACGAATTTCGCATCGAGGGTGATGGGGAGTTTGTGTGGCTGTTTGCTCGCGACCCGATGGGGTATTCTTGTAAATAACTAGGCGGCATCTCTTGTGATGGTTGCATCTGGGGAACCATGAAACCGGGTTGCGCGAATCCTGGACCCAAATGTGATGGAGTTTGAGGTGTCTGATCCACAGGCATCGTTATACTGCCATCCGCATGGAATGACGGAGAATGTAACGAGGCTGCCGCCGCCGTATTCTTGTGATCATCCGTGATTACGATTGTACTGCTGATCGTTTGCGCTACCACAGCACCAGTGTGGTCTTTAAGTGTGAATATTACCCTAAAATTCATCAGCAAAGAAAGTATATTAATTAGATAATCGGCTGTACTTACCGAAATCCCTCTTTCTCGCCGTGATGACGACAGTAGCAACATATCCGCATTTGAGTTTCCGCAGCTATTGCAGCCGGACTACCTGCATTGGTCGACAATGGTTCGAATTGCCGAACTTGATTTGTGTTAAAAACGATGATACGCAACCTTTCATCCTGAGACCACCGCTCCTCCTCTTCGGGTTTCTTATTCTTCTTCCTACTCGCCCGTTTCCTCTCCCTATTCATGCATTGCTCGCAAATCTGGACGGCCGCCCCAAACACGGCCTTGCTATAATCAACTTTCTGCTTCCGTTCCTCCCTGCCACCTTCTTTGCTGCTCTGACTTCCATCTGAAAGACTCCCATCCTTCATTCGAGAGGCATCTGCCATATTTTCGTCTGAAGCAAGCTTCTCGGTTTGTACCTTCGTTACCCATTCCGGAAGAGGGACTCCCCTCGCCTCGCACAAAGCTCGTTCGAGTTGGTCAGGAACCGCCATCGCACTAGAACACACCAATGTCGACGAAAGCTCCAACGTATCGGGGTTGTTCTGAGGATGACTGTCCTCAATGTATTTAATCTTCGATATCGCAGGACGCGGGAGCCGTAACCTTGTGATGGTGTCCGGGGCTGGAGACAATATGAACCTGACAGCAATCTGTGTCTCCACCCGAGATTTGACCTGGGGCACATTATATCCGTTTGGTGACTTCACAACGTGCTTAGGGAAGTCAACTTCTAAGTTGTACTTAAGTTGAAATAGCTCTGAACTGTTTGAATCCGTTGCGCCGTGGGATTGTAGTGGAGTTGGAAACATGGGGTGAAATGACTGGGTGGGGTTAAACTCTTGTGGGCTGCCTAGGGATTGGAAGGTGTAATTTGATTGCTGATTGCCAAAACCTGTGTTGATAGGCTGTGCTGCAGGTGGGAACTCCATCTTTACGTCTACCGTAGGAGAGGTTCCCTCACTATCAATGGTAAAATCCCCAACAAAGTCATCCGGCATTTCATCTCTAAGTCTTTTCCTGGGTCTCCCTCGCTCCATGTTTGGAAGTGGATTTACTGGCTGGGAGAGATTAGGCTGGAACATGGGGTTATTGAATGAGCTTTGAAACTGGTGGGGTTGTTGATTGAAGGGTAGAGAGTTCGAGGCCGGTTTCGGTGAGCTGGCGGCACTATTGAAGTCGAAAAAGGGATTGTTGTCGGTCGTAAAGTCGTTGGAATCGAGGATAGCGTTAATTTCGTGAACGTCGTCGGCCACTAATGGCACAGCCCCACTTGATACTGAGGATGTAGAGAAGGTATTGAGAGGGTCCTGCGAAAGGTAGTTTGAAGTCTAAGTAGGTCATTAGTTGCACGGACCTTCTCCCATCGAGGGGTAAGACAGCACGTACGAGATGGCCAAAGTTCATATCACTTTCCATTACAACATCACTCTCCGGGGATGAAGGACTCGTCTCGGGGGAGTATCTGTTTAACTTCGCAGGCGAGGAGCCGTCAGACTGGGAGGATCGAGCTGGTGACGAGACGGCTTCAGTTTTAGGCGGAGTCGGGGGCACCGTAGAGTGGCTATACGGCTTTGGAAGACCCAGAGACTGGCACTCTCTGAGGAGATGCTCAAAGTCTTCGGGTGGGGGTGTTACGCCGTTGAGATCACCGTAGGGCGTTTGAAGAGGAAACAGTGAATCGGTTTGCGAAGTGGACTCGAGGAATAGGGACAGATCGTCGTCTTCATTCATTGCCTTATACTGGGCTTAGCGAACCTGCGTTTGGCAGGAATCTAAGCTTAAAATCTTAAATTTGTCGTGGCTGCCTTGTGGATTGTTGTGGGAAGTTTGTCGAAGTGCTGAACTCTGTGTGACTGGCGACAATGCGATGCAAGCGATGGATTGAAACTCTGAGCCGCAATAGTATCCTCACGAATAGGGCCGACGTTGTTATACCGCTGAACAATGGCACCGAGCTGGCTTTGAAGTAGTCGTTGTGAGAATCAGTAGCAATGCGGAGGGGATGCTTTGGAGAGTGAAGGAGAGTATGCCGTTGGGTATAGTAGGCAAGTAGTATGGATATGTAAGGCTGGGGCGATGATGTGGTGGATCGGCAGTGGTTGGTTAGAGCAACTAACGAGAACGGCAAGGACGGTTGATTGATTGCGGAACTGCAGATTGATATTGCAAAGAGCGGCGGCTATTATGATATTTGTGAGAACTTTGGAATCCTGACTCTGCAATCTCTCTCTCTGAACTCTCAGCGAACACGTCCGGCCGGCAACCCGGAGAGCCAGAGCCGAAGAGGCAAGGCAAGGCAAAAGACAAAAAGAAGGGCTTGCGAAGACGAAGACGCGACGGATTTGGAGATTTGCAACTAAAATTCACTCAAAAGTCCAGCATCGACCGAGTCTACTCTCTTCGGTTCGAAAACTATCGCCTACTATTATCGACTACCCTTCTCTAGCCCGCCCTTCCCGCAGCAGCGTGGGCAGGCTAAATAAAACGGGCGCCAGTTGCTCTCTGCCTTTGTGCCTCGAACTACGAGCCATCGCCGGAAACGAATGCCAACCCCACTGTCGTGCATATGTAAACAACGATGATGCATCAGCGGTGGCAACAGTGATTTCGAAGCGGGTGTACCTAGCGGGAAATTAAGACTCCGAAGAGCTACCAATTCCTCCTATCGTTTCCAAGCTTCCTATTGGCTACATCCACTGGATTCTGCGGCCATGGACGAAGTGAAAACAAGAAAAGTGCATCGCACGTTTTGACCTTCGTACCCTCCTCTCCAGGGCTGTTTACGCCCACACACACACATCCGTTCGACCATCACCAACACCGAAACATCCCGTAACGGTCGGGTGGGATGCATTATCCGCATATGCACGCCAATCTATCATTTCGATTGATATCCATTTCGATCTTTATACAATTGATAACATTCGGATATAAAAATATGGTATCTACTTAAGTGGGTATGGAACATGGTTCCGGATACAACTAAGCCCCTACTATCCATGTACTCTACGTTCTCGAAAAGTCCCGTCATTCTTTTTTCGGCAGGCTGTCACTTGGAATATCAACCTCTTCGCCTGTCGCATCCGATGTTACTGGCGGACCGGTGAATGCTTTTCGACCCCGAATGAAATACCACCCAGCACTGATCGCAGTGAACCCGGCAAACACGACGGAGGCATAGTCTGCAGTACGAGCAGATATCAACATCAAAACAACCGCCCAGGATAATTCAGGAGAGTACTCACTCATTGCGTCGGCCTGAACGGGGAGAGCCACAGGCATACAGAACAATACCACGGCCAAGCCGATCCAGAACATGGTTACCTTTGATAATCAGCTCTGTAGTACATGCTGAACGGGTTGAGAGGGGTATTACCATATTTATTGCGACGCCAAATCTTCCAAGCGAATACGGAGAATTCTTGACGTGCTTACGGCCCCGCAGCAGTGAGATAAGAATTGGAATTGCATACGACGTGCTCAAGCAAATAGTTGCTACCTATACCATTCGGTAAGCAAGCTGCTCGGTTCAATCCGGTAGTCGCGGGGGGCTTACCCCAGTGAAGGAATTGAAGGCCGCAGAGCTGCAACACCCGGCTGAATTAAATCTTGGCCATAGTGATACGTATCTTGCAAGGTGGATCAAGGAAAATACCTTCCGAAGTAAATCAGGCCGAGCAAGCAGCATACAGTCGTCGACAAAAACAGACCATTGAGGGGCATATCATGCTTGTGGTTAATCTGGGACCACCTTTTCTAGTTGGCCATAATTAGCATATTTGAACTTTCGCCATGAATAATTATGCCTTACACACGACTTCCGGGAATAGCTCCATCTCTACAGCTGTCATTAGCACAAGTTTGTCAGCACAAAGGCTCGTTCGCCTACCTAGCAAAAGCATACGTGCAACGAGAAGCTGCGGTCAAGGCTCCTACTCCTGCAAAGAACAATATCCCCAAGACTATCGTCGAGTGTCAGTACAGAACCACAGACAGGGTCAATTTAAGCACACACTTAGAAACAATAGCCCGAAGCCTCCACTTGCACTACCAGTTACAGTTTTGAATAGCAATCCTTTAGCATGCGTAAGTTAATAATCCCACAAAATTTTAACTGTTGATCCGCACCTATAGGCTGCCCGTTTGCAACCCCAAGCAAGTCCTCCACGTTTGGAAGAACAAATAGAATAGGGATTAGGTAAATCACGCCGGTAATTCCTGCTGCAGCTACGGAGAGTACCATAGCTCGAGGCACCTCCCTTTCCGGTTTCTGGACTTCCTCACACATAGCGGCAACCTTCTCGGCCGTCAGCGGTCAATATAATAAGATCGCCACTATTCAAACCGACCATTCCATATCCAGTGAGGGTATATGCAGCTTGAAGTAGTCCCACAAAGAATGCCCATCCAGACGGCCATCCGCTGGCAGATGCATCATAGTGGCTAAACACAAACTCTCCACTACGCTTGGTGTCTGCCATGGCAAGGAGAGTGATCATTATGATGACCACGCTCGCTGCGGTCCAATATATGCAAACCTTGTTGATAAGATCCAGATACTTTGCGCCAAATATGTTGACGAGCATGCACACAACCATAACGCCTAAACCAATACATTAGAAACGTAGCCCATCATCCTCTGGGCGTCACCGGCCAACCGCTGCATACACCAAAACATCAGGACTGTCTGCCATTGATTCGGCGCCCAGTCATCTCGCCACAGCGCAATCGCGGAAAGAATCAGTTGGCCACCGCTAAAGTTGATACTGGTAGTGACAGTCCAATTTCCAACCAGCGTCAACCAGCCGGTTATCCACGATGCTACAGGCGCATATTTTTTGGTGGAGAGCATTGCCGACCTTTTCTGCGTCAGACGCCGCCACATAGAACCTTCTGGTATTGAAACAGGAGATACCAATAATAGACCCCACCCGCCGTTGGGAATACAGCGCAAATCTCTGCCAGTGACGCAGCAATGGCAAGGGATATCAGGGATACTAATACCCAACCCCAAATGATTGTGACGGATTGACCATCAGTGAGAGTAATGTACATGGTTGTGCTTAAACCCTGTGTATAGCGACAAAGATTGACATTACAGCACCCACGTCAGTCCGACGCATCTCAGAGGTAAATTGGCGGGAATTTGTGCCCGAAACTTTGGAAACATACAAATGGTACAGCTGATTTTGGATCGGGCCGGCACCAATTAGTCTTTTCCATTCCACAATCTTCTGGTTACGAAAGCAACGTGTAAAGACACATCGAGGATAAAAAAGAAACGAACCCATAATCGCAAAACTCCTATAGTGTTTTTCGCAAAACTAATCAGTCACAGCTACCTCTGTTTGAAAAAATTCTCTGTTGGACAGTTGGTGGGTACACGTACAATCCCAATATCGACATCATACTCAGGTTCCTGGGCAGCTCAGCCCTATACCCCATTGCGGCGAGCTGGGCATCTGCGGAAGTGTCCCCCGCCATGACGAAAGTGACTGGTTTTTTGGCTGAATTGTCTTTTTTGAGAAGAAGTTGGGATGGGAAATAAAGTTAAAGTATAAGAGTTATCGGTTGAGTGTGGGGAATGTACCAAACTTATGGATGGTCATAGACAGAAGGTAAATAAGCTTTTTTTGTACGTGCACATTCGCACGATGGGGAACGGAGAGCCATCCGGTTGCTCGTGACCTACTTCCTTCGAGACATCTATGGTGCTGGTTATCAACACCCCTGCGGGCTTTTGTCGGTGGGATCCGATACACTACTGCTGATGGGTTTTTTTGCGGCAAATGGCTATGTACGAGTACCTTCAGATGTTCCGGTATACTTTGCTACACATGACCAGAGGTGTAGAGTACGTGTTATCTAAAAGAACCTTTCTTCGTGAGAATCGAACTCCTTAGCATGTTTAATGGAATGGATGCTTGCAAGGTCAGTCCTCGCCTGAAGGACTGTCATTGATAAATTCTCGCTTCACCGAGTAGATAGAGTACAGGTTTAACCGGCCGTCGCTACCGCAAAAAAACTTGACTTGCTTACTGGATCACTACGTAAGTGCAGTACGAAGATAAGGACTAGACTGTGATTCCCATATTTAGGCGGGAGGCGGACCAAGACGAGTGCCGGACCAAGGTAAGAGACCGAAAGATCCTATACAATGGAGGGAGAGAGTGTGACGAAGTACCTCGGAGTAGAGTATGAATGGAGCTTTGGCGGCGGTGCAGATTCGCTTAGGAATACTCGCTACAAAGAATGGCGTGACAGTTGCGAGAAGCATGTAGGGAAATGGTCACACTAGGTACCTGGAATGGACTGACTAACGTGCAACAGAGAACCGCCATCGGGATTAGTTATGCGGACCATTCATGACTTGACGGAAACCACGAGGATTGACCTTACGTACAGAGCAGGGGATCCATGCCGAGAACACGGCTCTACTGTAGACGACTAGGGAGAAGAGTGATCGCCCTGGATGAAAAAGTTACCACGCTGATCGACAGACACCTTCAGCGACGGCTCTCGGTTTCGGCGGTACGGAAAGAAGAGAATCAATCGACGTGAAGCTATATGCCATGAAGATGAAAGTTGTGGGCAAGGAGGCAGGGTAAGAGTCGAGAATGTAATCACTTTAGGGACTAGGCTGCGCTATCAAAGATAGACTGGAACCTGAACCCAGACGGTTCATTGTTCGCAGAATGAGAAAAGTATTCAACTACACAGCTAACAGCCTACGGCATTCGAGCCACACTCAGGAGGACTCCTGGCCGGACTGCGGGGCTGCTCGAATCCGAGGAGCACACTTGCAGAGACTTACGAAATGGCATAGTAGCGGGAAACAGTGCAGCATCAAAATGGAACATTAACTACTCTAGAATAACCTGGGAGATGGCTTGCTCCGAGGAAACGGTAAGTCTTATTTCACGTTTATAGCTGTAGCTGTAGGTCCTAAATATCGTTGGTGTATCTATGGTCCAACATGAATCAAATCTCGGCATATGAAAAGACAAATCCGCCAAACCGTCTGTAAATCCAGTTGTATAAGGATTCGGTGGGCGAAGTTGATCAAATTCGTTAGTGGCTCCTATGTGAATTTCACCTAGGGCTTACTATACGCACCTATTTCATTCCACCTACTCCCGCATGTATCTCTACACAGCTCTTGATTCAATAACGTAGTGGGTAGAAATCCATGTATTCGTATATTTATCGCACATATCATGCTTGAGGTCACGTCATCTGAATAGTCAACCGCGCAGAAACTCAACGAATGGAAGTAACGACAAATAGGCCCAGTATATCACTCGCAAAGATTGGCTTGTTAGTGAGAACCCACTGGTGGCCAGGATCATCAGGGCCGGCGAGGCTAGAGTCACTGTCTTCACAGGGCGCATCTGTTTGGAGCCTGATCCTCGCTGCTTCTACGAACAGAGCTTCGAACTGCCTAGATCACGCAGTGACGATCTGCAAATTTGCAGACTGGTCATATAATAAGCCTACTATGATGGAGGCCTCCGTTCGTATAGGCTGGTAAAGACCAACTACTGGAAAGCCTGGGTCATTGTGCGGAAAGCCTGGGTTGACTAGCAGATGCCTGTCTTCTCATCTACCCTTCTGTTTTCAGGTTAGCTCCCACTGTCACCTGCTGATTTATGCCCGCTCTTCTCCTTACCTGCGTGTTCTTCGTTCTTCGTCTTGGTTTGCTATAGTTGTTGGTTGCTGTGGATATAGTGAGTTATATGCCAAGGGGTCCTCCAAGTCTTCTCGCTGTCAACCATCGTTAGGTACCGATTTGTGAGTATCTACAAACCGGTCAGGTCAATCCCGAAAGTGGATTGAATATATAATCAAGCTGCTACTAGTTTTATTGGGCGTAAGATATAGATATGCTACAAACTCTGGTCGAAGTATCACATCGGCTTATCCTCGGAAACCTTGGAAGTCTGGAAAGATGGCGGTACCGGCGCAGTTGATGCGCAGTGTTCCGAAGCAGCCAGTCTAACCGCCGGTCAATCCACAGATTCGCAGACCGGTCAGATACAGATCATATATGAAGCCGCCCTTGGCATGAGCCGGTCCGGGACGATCCAGGAGAAGCCTGACTGCAGATATCCGTCCGACCTGCAAATATCTAGCTGTGCGGCCCGATCCAGGTCAGCTTTCGACAAGCATGGGCCCGGCCAACCTAGGCCTACTTTCTGCAGGTCAACTTGGCACAGGCCGGTCCTGGTCAAGGTTGGAACTTAGATCTGGCCTGACTGGCAGTTTTAAAGCATTGAAGGCATCTCGGGTCCTGTAACTTCCTAATGACAGTTACAACAGAAGCACGACCTATTGCTCGCGTCAATATAATTCGGGAACAGCTTGAACGTTCCCCACCTTTCTTCGTAAACCTTGATCAGCATCATCTCGCAGTGCAATTTGATGTCTTTGTCGAGGCGCAATTTAGACTGCGATTCCCATCTTGCAAGTCTTCCCAGATAATCTGGTTAACCAGTTCTCTCGTCGTCCGGCAGCGAAGCGCCCTCCACGGCACCAAATGAGAGCCTTGTGGAGTTTCTAATTCAATTCGAACGGGGTGTTGGTCTCGTAATATATTGCCTGATCTTTCCGAAAGAGGTGACGAAGGTCTTGGCATTGTAAAATGCCTTAGTCGTCCAATTATATTTCCTAACAGAGCTTCGGGATTTCAAATTCGACAAAGTTGAAATCTCTGAATGTTGCATCTCTATCATCCAATCATGCAGATCAGTAGATGTTCCCACTACCAAGAGATTAAGGACAAACCAGGAACTTCTCTCATCCTTCATAAACTGCAGGAGCACATCTGGATAACGCAGTTCTGGGTGGTCTGGATTGCACGCTGCCACCACGTGGCTGATGCCGGTACGTGGTCACTGCCAGTAGGTTGCCGCTGCTAGTAAGTTCAACGCAATGAGAGTAAGCCCATCTACACCATGGTTGAAGAAATTTCACTCCAAAGAATAGTCGCAGTGTCTAGAGAGCCTTCATGCGAAGGTAGATCGCGGTTCTGAAAGTTCTACTAATATGGTCCTACTAGGGGACATCCGTTGCAGTTGCAACGGCCCAGTAAAACGAAAGTCAATTGGAATCATGATATCATATTAAAGCCATCCCCAAGAATGAACAAATGTGTGCTAAAAGTTGGGCGAACTCGCCTTTGGCGCGTGTCACTGCTCGCAAGCTCGCCATCCCCTAGCATCGGCCGGGTAAATTTATGTGTCCGGAACCTCGGGATATAGGGATATTTATAGGGATGATGTACTACGTATGACTTCAGTGTATATACAGAAGCCCTCAGCAGAAGGGCGAGGGCAGAGACAGTATGGGCATACCAGCGACCAACCTGCCCACAGCCCCGAACCATTCTGGGCATCCAGTCGACGAGTACGCCCACAGTACTGTTTGTATCACCAATCAACAAGAGTTAAGATCTATTCTTTAAGTAGAACATGCTGAAGATCCAAAACACATCGTCATCGAGATACGATGTGTTCTCTTCATCTGCTAGTCTCAGAATATGGTACCAAACGTTTGAGACTATTCAGTTACGTATGTCGTATGCCAAGGATTATTGTGATCACGTGGAATGAAGAAAGAGCCGTGCCAAGACAGATAACCGCAGTTCATAATCGTTCGCTCCACAATCACCATTTGACTCTCAACATCGCCAACATCGCCAACATCCACCAACATCCACCAACAACATCCACCAACATCCACCAACAACATCCACCATCACCCCGTACGTTCCACCGGATGGAATTCTTCTGTCGCCCAAACTAATACCTATTTGCAGGTCTCTACTATACATCCACAATGTCCAGAATCGCTCCCATCGTTGGTAGACTTAGGAAAGGTCTCGTTATGGACCTTTCCGTAGCCACTGGTCTTGGAATGGGTCAGTTGTTCTCTTCTAAATGCTTTATGTTTCGTTGCTGACAATGCTGGAAGGTATGGGTTACTGGTTTTGGTATGGTACGTTGTGGCCAACACCCCACCGACAAAGGACTCTTCTTTGTAGCCCAGAGACTACCGCTCACCAAATTGAATGTCTATGCTACAATCATCTTCTAACACTAGTATCCGATATATAGGTTACCATATACCTGCTGTTCGCACCCGTGATGCGTAGGATCCCCTCCTTTCATCCGTCAATGGCGATAGATACTGAATTGAGGCATAGCTACTACGCCAAACTCGAGCAACAGCGAATTGCCAATGCTCAGCAGTAAGCTGTAGGAGGTTCTTGCATGCAGAAAGTGCTGGCTGTATCAGGTATCGGAAAAGACAGTTGTACATTTCGTATTCGAAACCAATTAGATTTGTAAAACCTACCACAACTCCGATAGTCCCACCTCACATCAACAAAAACAGTTGGCTCTATCTATGCAATCGCCATGTATTTGGTAAACATTACCGCATCCAACCCACAGTTCTGATCCGATCCGGTAGGGAATCCAGTTCCATTTCTACCGTAGATAGACTAAAGGATTCAATGTCTGAAGAAGGAAGCCGACCCCGACTCCAGCGCGCCCAAATCACTAAGACTAGGTATAGTATCTAATTTGAGTGACAGCTACATGGTAAATTCCAGAATAGGTGGAACAAGCGTCGGGGCTCCCGAGGCAACCTATCTCCTCCGGTAATTCCGAATAATGTGGGGTAGGTAGTCGGCATGCCGTCGGGTATGCGGTCTGACTCTAGTTCGAACTTCGATAACCACCAAACTTTGCGTGACGCGGGAATTTTGTCCGATATCGTGGAAACAAGATCGATGAGTTGACGATGTTGGGAGTATTCTGGCGGGCGCGGCTCACTCTTGCGAGACGGAACGGACGCATTGCAAAAAGAGATATGTACACAACAAGCAATGAGTGAAAACCCCAGCCCAAACACTGAGAACAGCGGCTCGACGAGCGGCCTTCGCTGCTTTCTTAGCGCCTTAGCCGTAGCACTCAGTGAAACGGGGTCTCTTTGCTATTTAAAAGGTCGGCGAAGGACATCACTCTCAAAACCGGGAACGGTCTCCATAAAGTAATTACACTCTGTAACTACCCTCTTTGTTAGCTCTTTGTGTATTTCTTTGTTTCAGTCAGCCAAAGTACCGCACAGTTCTATCCCTATGACCGAATATGGAGTTGCTCATGCTTTCCAGACAGGTAAGATTAAGTACGAATTCCTCAATTGATTCCACCATCTTTTCTCTGGTGTTATGGTTAGTGATGGGCGCGAGAGAGGTTTGAGAGTTGTCTCGAGATATCCTGCGGTGGACGATATCGTACTATACTGAACTTTCTGGAGAATGGTTTTGAGATTTATTAATGTGCCTGTGATTGTGCTTTCTATCGCGATTCGGAGCCATCCTCCCACTCGAACGTAGGGAGGAGTGGTGGTTGGCGTGCAATACAATGATACAAAATGGACATTTGTATGTGGCCAGAAAGTACTTCGACAGATACTCCCCCGAGACTTATATCGAACAAATGGGCTTGAGATATTTCATCTCACTAGGAATTCGCAGTGCCTCGTAATACTATCTTGGGACAAAATTCCAGGACGTCCATCCTTTGCTTATCACTACTTGGTGTTCTCGGCATTCGGTATCCTGGAGAAGTAATTGCAACTGCCGGAATGCAGTATGTATCGAACCCGTATGATCATCGCATCTAGCAGCCTGAATAGGTTCAAGGTGCCTCTTGTTTGGAGAAGGCGTCTGCCTCAATTATCTGCCCTCCATTTGATAACAGGATTATGAGGCGATCGTTCGAATGATGGGTTAGCGGACTGGCGTTCATGATAAACGCATCCAAAAGAACTCTCGCAATGAGGCTGAAACTAGACGCTAGGAGCACATCTCCCTCCTTCTCCAAGAAATGAACACGTTTACTGTGCTCTGCAGACTTTCCGGTTTGTTTGTTTCTGTTATGAACTGTCTTTAACGATAGCCCGATCCCTGGATGGCTACAACCCAGCTCGGCCGTTCCGCCGCTGCCCACCAGTGGGTAGACAGACGATTTCGATACTACTCCTATTCCAATGCCGGTATGTAGGCATCCAGCGTTTGGACAGTCGACCATGCCTTCAGCGGAGACTAAGCTTCACTAGTTACATGGAAGACCTCTCTTTGGCATACATTAAGGTCAAACTGCATGGTAAATACTTAGTATTTAGTATATTTATATACTTGAGAAGGCACCGAGGGGACTGACGACATATTGGCTCTCCTAGTTGAAGGTTCTTTGCGGGGTGGCTGGATTGTGGGGTGTTGCAAAGAGGAAAAAAGAAAGAACGGATCCAGTGGTGGGGGCCAAGACATGCGCAGACTAATTGAATTTTAGCTTCATTGTGACCCTTGAGGAATGACGATATCATGGGGAAGGAGAGGATCGCAATAGATTCCTCCCTTCAGCCCATTCCTCAATTCAACCCCGAATATTCCCATTGAAACAACCCTTCTCAAGATCTTCATTATTTTGACAGTCATGTTGTCCCCTTGTCGCTCATCAGCGTGGTAAGTATGCCACCACTTAATCGCGAGGCTGGAGGTCGAGATCCAACAGTGCCGAAGAGGTGTCGCCGGGTTCCATCGCCGTGTTTCTTTGCGCGAATAACCCAGTGGCCGCATGATGTATGTTGATTCGCATTTGACGAAGCCTGGAATGTCGCATGTATGAGCTGAGGGAGGTACATGTACATGTACATGTATTGCTATCGAATGTGTCGAGAGTCTGAGACCACAGCATGAATCATTTCGGCAGGTAGTTCACGAGACACGTAGTGGTCGGTCGGTCGCACTGGCGTTAAATACCGGTAATCCTTCGTCGATAGATGGTGTAGAGGTAGGTACTTAGTACTTATCATAGGTAAGGTGTCAAGCTCAGGACCAATCGATGTTAAAGAAACATTTTTAAACTGAGATCGTCTCTATTCGCGAGAACGATTGCTGCATCCCACATCCTGGTACTAATCAGAGTCGCTCTTAGACAAAACAACAAAAACCCCGCTCTCTTCCGTTCACTGCAGATAATAGTAAGTACTTGCGCTCGTCCTCTCGTCCTCTCGTCCTCTCGTCCTCTCATTCCCTCGTTGCTCTGTTCGTGTCCGTCCCACCGTGAGAGCCCGACAAAAACAAAGAGACGGTAATCAGCCTAGCCCCGTTTCTGGAAGATACTTAGAATGCCACAGACGCAAAGCCCAGCTTGCTAGGACATTCAGGAGCAAGTGCATACGCACACATAGTGGGTAAGTCTGGCTACTCGCGGCGACGGTGTGTGCTCAAGTCGAAGCAGCGAACGACGTGATTAGCTGCAGGATTTCTGTAGCGTACTCGTCGTGCATTGGTGAGGCCAAAGCCAGCAGTAGGCAGGAAGTATCGGCAACGCCTACAAGAGTGAACAACGGCGGACGATAGACGAACGAACGGCCACGCTGAGAAAATATCGAAGCGAACGGAGCTGGATCGAAGATCTCCCTCTAGACGACGACTACCGGTAGACATCTCCCTACTAACCTCCATCTCCAATACTCAATCCGCTCTCACGTTCTTTCGATAATTACCGCTGGCGTTCCATAACGTCTACTCTACTAATCCACGAAAACGACTACATTCTTCGACCTGTAATTACTGTTGTTCCGCTTCCATCGCAAGCGAAGTATCTCTACCTACCTATCACCTTTTTGACGCCTAGTCCAGTTGATTGTCACATCTCCGTCTCCACTTCGTCGCTTCATCCCCGCTCTCGCTGTACGTACATCTCTGGTGGGTTCTCGGCGGACTCTGGACTCTATTACAACCTGGTGAGCCATATACATTTTGCCTCTTATACATCCATCCATCCATCCATCTACCATCCACACACCAGCACCACCGTTCCTGCAGACAGCCTTCCTACCATCACCATCATGTTGCCCTTTACCTTCGGGCATGCCGCTATCCGTCTGATATGCGCTATATCAACTTGAGGGGATTTGCCCGAATTATTTATTGTTTATTTGTGTTTGCTTTGTTTGGTTCAGCTCATTCCCGACATTATACCTGTTCTCCACCGTACGGCTGATAGGAGTGCACAATGCCACTCCCACAGCTAAGAGTACTTCCTTTCACTTCATTCCTACATATTCAGGCAATTCTAAAGGCTCTGTGGTATTTCTATCTGACTCGATCAAATAAACGCCGCAGATAGCAGCCAGTTTCGATCCTTGAAATGAAAGCATCTTCTGCAGGATCATCCAGATATCGTGCCCACAACGGTTCAGATATACATACACGGCCAGCAACGACCGTTCGCAGGGGATCGAGTTCATGGCATAAAGGGGTATGCTTGCTTCTTCCTCAGTAACCCCTCATCAGAGTTGTCCACCCCCGCATCCCACCCACCCCATTATCTCTACATTCAAGACCATCCATCCTCATTCCCACACACCATGGCACTATATACGCGGCATACCTATACTGTTCTCGCTCTACCCAGACACCCATCTTTAGACGTTACATTTTCTAAACTTTGGGCCTATTGTAGGAATACATTACTGAATGGTCAACACCCCCAAGCACCCCCGGCCCGCCCGACTACGGTCTTCACGGTTCTCATGGGTACGGTCCTTCGCCGATTGAAACTCATTCTGCCTACGAAGGTGGCTCTCGTATCATCGCACATCACATTCCCGTCGCACACGCTGCCTACTCCTCTCCGCAGCCCGCTGCATACTCGACTCCTCCCCATTCACATCCTCCATTCTCCGGGTACGGTTCCCAACCGCCTCCATCCCCGCATTCCCACTCGCACCATCACCATCATCGCCGGCGCTCGTCTCGCCACGATCACCCGCCTTCCTATCCCAGTAGCCCGCACTATTCTAATGCACCATATGCGATTGAAGCACCACCACTATCCCACCACCATTCCCATTCCGCGCCATCTCCCCATGAACCATCTCTAGTGAGCGAGGCTTCGCAGTACTCGCTCTCGCGGTACAAGCCTTCCAAACCGCGGTTCCGGATAGAGCATGAAGGCCAAACTCTTGTAGTCTTACCACCCCAGGACGACGTCCCTCCAGAGGCACCGTCATCTCCTCCGTCTCCTATTCCGCAGTTTCTACCACAAATTGAAGCACCCCCACCGAAGCGCTGGCCGCCTTCCCGCTATCAAACTGACTTGTCAGAACAAGAAGCACAAGATTACATTGCACGTGGCGCACCAAAGTTTCGAGGAGAGTTACGCGAAATCTCCAATGGGCCAAGAGGACAATACCACTTCTTTGCCTTTGCGGGCGAAGAGTGGGATGAAGTTACTGACACAGCTCCATTTCAGAGTGATTCATTCGGGGATATGAGCTCAGCACCTGAAGGAAAGCAAACCGATGCTCTCGAACGCCCTGCAATGGGGCATGCCTTTGGAATATATGCCGGGACCATCACTTTGGCGTATTATGTCGCCGGTTTCGGTAGTGAGCTGAAAGGCTCTGAAATTGCTGCCCGAGGAAAAGTTCGAAAGCTCACTATGCTGTATGTTCTTGATCGGTTACGGCAGCTTCAAGTTAAAGGGATTGAGGAGAATACCATGGACCTTCATAACCATCTATATGAGTTTTTGCTACATGATAATCACAAGTACGACCTCCCAGGCGGGATCGAACCTTCGTTGGACTCTCAGATTGCGGACCTTGTTGCCTCGTTGTGTCGACCGAGCTGGATAGACTTCTCGCTGCCACAACACCAAACAGTCGCCCAGTTTCTAAATAGCCCAGATCCGGCCGTCTCCAATAGTTTCTTCCACCAATTGCTTTTATCGATAGAGCTCTATTTGAGGACAGAATCTAGGGAATTGCATAGCAAGCCGCTGGCCGATATTCCAGAGAAAATAAAATGGGATTTGATGTTGGCCCAGCGATGGTTAGAGAACGTGGAAGTCGAGCCTCCAAGAAAGGTAAAAGGGCGGGGAGAGCAGAAATCTAGCGTAGGTTTCAGATTTCCAAATAAAAAGAATCAGATTGAAGCACTTAGGAATTTTGCCTGGACGTTGAAGTGAGTGCAGTTTCCGTCATTTCGTTCTTTACCTGCTACCAGTCGCTGTACAGAAGTTACTGCTTCTTGATCTTCTGTTTTAGTTCACGGCTAAATTTACAGATGGCCAAACATGCCAGAGGTAGAAGACGTTCTCGAATATTCGGAGGAAGAGGACCCAGAAGAGTTCCTCGAAGACCGCAGCACAAACTGTATGTCCTGGTTTACCGGACTCCTGTTACCGGGGAAATCAATGTCCTTCATTCTCATGAATGCATTGGTCGATTGTGACGGCGAGCCACCAGCGGAATTCCACAATCTCCACCAGACCGTTTCGAATGTAGGTTTTCAGTATCGCGGCTGCACATACTGGTCATGGGAATGCATCGTAGGGAAGGTACTGGGCGCAGCATCGGGAGTGACGCAGATTGCCGGGTGGATTGGCCCTTGTTCAGCATCGGCCGATTTGGACCGCTCAGAAATGGCTCTGATCAACCAGGAACCACCTCGGTGCAATCGTCTCTCCCCAAGTGCTATACGGAATATGGCTTCCAATAGCGATCCCATAGGGCCTCAACAGGAGTCATATCGTATAGAAGACTATCAGCTATTAACCTCGTCGTCAGAAGACCCCGTTGACTCAATCAGGATTGAACGTTTGAACTTCACCCCTGCACAATCGAATCCCAAAGGTATTCACCGGAAAGCACTCGAAGAACCGGATAAAAAACCAATCATCATATTCAATGCTTCAATCACGTTCGCAATCACAGTAGATAAACGAGCAAGGTCATGGAAAGTATCCCTGCGACACGACACACCTTTTATTGCAGCGTACCCATGTCAAAACGGCCCGCATGTTCTCTTCGTCGATTACCAACATCAGAAGGTGCGAGTAGACAAACTAGTGGAGATACAGAATTGGGGGACTTCGGGGGGCAAAGACTCGGACCTGGAAGATTCAGAGGACGAGGCGGAGGATGAGGGTGATGTGGAGGAGGTGCTAGTTATCGAGGCGTTTGGAGTCCCCGACAACGAGGTTTTTGCAAGGGCGTGGTGTTCATTTTGGGGACTGCCCTCAGTTACAGCAGATATTTCAAAGACGTGCATGGCGTGTGCGATTAGAAAGGCGTATGCAGCACTTGTGAGTGTGGTGATTCTGGTGGATCGTGGGTCAGTTGATGTGGAAATTGAGGAGGTGGATCGGATGATGGAGAATCTAATGTGATGTGTACCTTTTTTTTGGACTTGTTTATACAAACAATGGGGGAACTACTCGATCTTTTGGTAGCAAGGGTGTGGTATGTGGTTTTGGGAGCAGCATTGCTGGGCGTAATGTGTGTATGTGCGTAAAACGAGGTATCCGGATATCATGGGGGTGCGTGTTTATGTTTTATTCTACACATACTGTTACTGTACACGTTTGGATGAAATTTTATTGCAGTCAGTAGCTTATGCTAGTTTGTGGAGTTTTGTCGATATATTCGTTTCCGTGTATAATCCCGAGCAAAGCAAATTTCGTTGCTCTTACGTGCTTGTTGTCTCTAGGGATTGAACGGTCAGTGTAGTACTCGGTAATTGAGTAGCGTACCCTAGTCTGGTCTAGTCTAAGATCCGCAGGGTTAGGTGCAGCCTATGCCAAGCCTTACGCCAGTTATTCGTCGCCACCGATATGATACCTCCAGCTCTTCCCACAATGAACCTCTTTTTTCCCAGGCGACTTACTCCACCTGACTATATACGTCCTGGTACTCTCTTCACCACATACGGCCGTATGCTATTCCAGCCCGCCTTGCAAATGAGCCCCAACCCCAACGCCATACAGCAACAGATACCCTACCGCCAGAATCCAGGTATAATACAACGCACGACAGATGATACCTTCATCGTGACTGGCGCCTATTTGATACTAACCAACACCACTACCATGCCGGATGAGGGGTGGCCCAGGAACGCTAGTCTGGCCAATTTGACAAATTTGACGATAACGATGATTAATATGGTGATGACGACAGCGTGCGGCCGACTCGCGAAGCACTCGATGGTTACATGCTGGCAGCAGAGTACCAACAGGTTATAGGCTCGGTGGAGAGGAGACGGTTAAGTTTAATATGACAGGACCGTCTTGCAGGGTTCATCATCCAGGCAGTGTTTACCAAGCCTCGCAACAGTATACCAACAAATACCAGTATCTGCAAACAGTTGGTTGGTGCAGTTTAAGAAACTGTTGATACAGTTGGGACGTTATAAACTGCAGTACAGATGGAGAATTGCACTGGACAATACTGTTGATACGTGTGCAAGCGCACTTTCACGTACTGACCTCTGGATGCTGGGGCAGCTGGGGTCAAGGCGGGAGCGTGGCATGTGAGTTCGACACAACTACACAGTGATACATACTCGTGCATGGTAAAGGTATTGCGCTAGTTAGGTATGAATCACTGTGCCCTTGTTAGTGCTGGTTTGTACTGGTGGGTTTCCAGTTATACCAGTTTTTACTACCGGCTTTCGTACTGGCAATTTACTGGTACAAACCAGTTCGGTATAGCAGTATATAGGTCTGGTACAGTTTGAGCGCTTAAGCAGTTGGTATTACACAGTGCAGTACTCGATTTTGTACTAGATTGTACTGTTGCGAAGCTTGGTGTTTATGAAAATAACGATACCAGCGGTCAGGACGAGATGGAGGAGTACATTGGAGGAAGCTTGAGGAATGTTTCGATGATTAGGAGGTATGCATGGTAAGGCGGGAAGAAGCTCGATAATACGGCATTACAGCTCTCTCGACATCATCATCATCATCATCAGTACTAAACGTCGATTCCCAAAATAAAGTCTTAAGTCATCACCGCCCCGTCCGCCCTCGTGTAGCCAGCTCATGATCCTGGAAATCATCAAGGGGGTGGGAATGGGTTTGCGAATATGGAAGCCTAATTGTCTTAGTCAAAGGTTAAGTACTGCACCGGATATAGTTGCCTCCAACTAAACGCATGCCCACATGGTCGATTTTCATCATCAGCGTCGGTTCCAAATATATTGGCTTTAGGGATTTCGAGATTTCTTAATACGGCAACCAAAATAGGCCCCATCTTCAGAGTTGAAGGTAAGCCTATTTAGCACACCGTAGACGTTTTTTGCAGGCTCTTTGACTTCTTTGTGAGACTACCTGGATCTATAGGTGGCTTCTATTGACTTCTATAGCCTTGATACTTAGAGAACAGTGCACCTAGTGCCATAGCCGCACCAGCAGTTGTAGCACTAGAAAACTCCGTTATCATAAGTCACTATCCATAGCGTAGTCGGTGTGGATTGTGGTGAGCCTGTGCGGCAACCGAGTTTGTAGATAGTAATAGCCTCGATCAGGCGTCTACTATACTCGTCGGATTTTCAAGTCTCCATACACATTATAAGTGCCCTCGGCAACACATCCAAAGTTTGGTGAGTACACATCAAAGTTGGATGATTATTCAATACGGCCTAATTTTATCGGAATCATCTAATCGTTGACAAGGGTGTCCAGAGACTTGAAAATCCGACGAGTATGCGAAGCGATCATAGCAGCGCACTCGGGCAACTGAACGCGTCCTAAAATGTGTGAACGCTTAACACGTACTAAAAGCACCGACCGAATACCCCGCCATGATCCACCCCCTACCGCAGCTGCGAATGGGCATCTGCAAACTTGGTGCTCTAGATGTAAAGGGCATGGGTCTTAGGCTGCAAATTGGACCTAAAAAGAGTTCTTTGTTGACCATTGAAGTGTCCACTAGGTTACAGTTCACCAAAGAATTGGACCCTAGAAACGTCCTTTTGTTGACCATTTAAGGGTTCATCTGGCTATGATTTGCTAAAGAATTGGATTTGGAGGCATTCTTTACAGACTACTTAAGAGGCCATGAGTCCATGACACGGCCTCCAAATCCGCCACTTCTACCACCTCTTCCACCATATTTCTTGCTCCCTCACCTCTATCACATCGGACGAGATGTCCCTATCCGATGTTTTTGTACAGCTTCAACAGGTAGCCAGGGAAGGCAGAGAAGGGTTTATGCAGTTCATTTTAAATCCCAGGAGTTTCCAAGAACAATACCCTCCACCACCGTCATCATCACCCCTAGAACCATCCCTATCCGAATTTCTTCTTTCAATTTCATATCCGGCCCTCATAACCATTTCCCACAACCTCAACTACAACAGTTTCCTCATGCTTCTCTCCACCTCCCGGTCCATCTACCATCTTCTTACTACCACATACCACATCAGCTGCCTGGGCTTTCGTCGACTGCACCTCTCGGAGCAGCATCGAAACGCCCTCTGTCACTATCCCTTGGGGCTCTGTGGCCACAACTACCACGCACTACAACCTCTTGGTGACCCATTCTCTCGTTATCCAGGCACGTTATAAGCAACACCCTCACCTCCTTTATCTTAGACGGCACTGAGGTGCGGGCGACTCGTTATTTGAGCACATTTGCACCCCAACCGCAAAAACTCTAGAATACCTCTCGCTCCGCCGGTGCGAAAATGTCTTCTTCGACCAGGTTCAGAGGTACATACTCACTAGCGCCGGATTATATCCGCACGGATGGGTTTGCGCTGAAGACATTGCTGCTGCGCGGCATCACGAGAGGCCTATCCAGAGCCTCGGGTGCTGTATGCGCATTACCGTTTGAGGGCAATGGTCTCAGATGTTCTGCAGCCCGAACACTTTGAGTGCTCTAAGGTCTCAGCTCGGGTGAGAAATATAACCTCTCCATAACCTAGGGCTTGAAACGGATGTACGGGAATGCCAACATGGCAGGTGTGCAGACTTGGCAACGTCTTACAACAGTTTTCCACTCCTGCCCACTGGGTATTCGTACGAGATTTTGTGTGCTGCGTGTGGAGTTCCGGAGAAAACGCTACGACGCTGCCAGGGGTGAGACCGAGGGTGGTGGTCTAGGTATGTAGAGTATTTCTGCTCACGGAGATTGTTGCGGCAAATATTGGTCTGTCACCACGGAATGTGTCAAGAATTCTATGACTGCAAAAAATGTAGGCGGCAGAACACTTGTTAGTGTTGGGAGAGGTGCGTGTTTAACTGGGAACCTTTGATGTTGCTGGGGAGACAACGGGTTTAAACCGGTTCATCTGGGTGGAAACGAGGCGGTTGTATTTGAATGCTCCGAGTGTAGTTTGGGGGTATGTATAGAGTGTATCAGTGTGGGTGATCGGGGGGGTTCTGCGGAATCTGTGTGGTGGTAAGGGAAAGCGGGAGCGAGAGGGAGATGAGGGGGATAAGGAAGTTACTTCGCCGGTTGGGGCGGTGAGGTTACCTTCTGACTAGAAATATGTGGATACTAAGTATCTTTATGTGTATCCTATTAGCATTATTATAATTATTTTGTACTGTTGAACCTGAAAGGCTTCTCCTAAAGCATTGGAACGTGGCCTAACCCCCCATCAACAAACTTTCTCTAGAATAGAAGCCCCAGGCCTCAACAACGCAAATTGAAAGCCCCAGCATCAGTTTCTCAGTTTATCGTTTGTGGATAGCTTGTGTATACGTATTGCTGCACGACTAAGTCCCTCCGTCCGGCCTGGTCTAGTGGCTGATACTCGCACCTGTACCTGTGTACGTAGACTCTTCCTCTCTCCCTCTCTCTCCTACACTACATTCACAATATATAATACACACGCACACGGTTCCATCTATAAGTCAACGTTGAGAAGACTCGAGTCTATGAGTGATGGCTTATGACCTGGCCACAAAAGTACAACGTACTAAAATACAAATAATTAACTCTACATATCCTAACCTCTACTCATCATCGGGAATTGAATAAAATATAGCTCCCGTAAAATAATAAGTCAATTACGATGTCCTAGGCGCAGAAATCTTGATTCTAGTATACAAGCAAAGAAGAGAAACAGCAATCCGTGATAATACCTTCCTACCAAGCCTGTAGTACAAAATAGCATCAGAAACCATGGGCATTTATGCTGTTAACAGTAAGCCTTGTGTCAGGTTCAATCAGCTTCATTCGTGATTTAAATCTAGCAATAGATTCCACAGCTTACCAACAAATGTATTGTTGATGTTGAATCGCCCTGCTTCTCGGTGCGTTTCTTATCAAGCATAAAGAAACCAAACCCTCCTTTAACTACTACAAGGCCCATAAGCCCTAGGAACCATGTAGTCAGCTTCCTGTCCATAGCTTCGAATCTCCTATTGATATCACAACCCAGTACTCTACTGAGCACGATATTCAAACGGGATTTTTGTTGGGACAGATTTTTTCAATGCAGAATTCAGGACCTACAGAGCACACAAACGGACCGGGAAGATACGACCCAGACAAATGATAGCGCAAGCAGCGGCCTTGATAAAACGTCACCTTACCTACTCACCTCCTTCAAATGTGTGCAGACTGCGTGGTTTCAGTCGTTTGGCCCCGCCTTGAAAGGTGACTTTTCAAGTCGAAAATTGAACCCGAAGAATTGGTTGAGCCATGGTGCAGCGCACCCGGTAGAGTATTACTGAGACACAGCTCTCTCAAAGCCCTTTCAGCTTCATCTATTTGCCGCCTATCGCGGCTTTCAACCAATCCTCGAGACTCTTCTGAAGCAACTATTACAGGAGCTTCACAACCTCTCACTCACCCACATAATCCATTATCCCATATCTCACCACGCCGGCCGAGATATCTCTCTCACCACCAAATCATCAGCTCCTGATGACATCATTCCAAAACCACAGAAGCGAGAAGAACAATAGAACAAACTATATTTCCCGCAAAAAAAGGTCGGTATCACACAAGGCCCGGGTGCGGGCCCGTTTGAATTCGCCTGGCCTACTTCATTCACCCCGAATCAATCCCCTAAAACTCCACCCACTTCATCCCAATAACTTTAACCTCCACCAACGTTCTGTTCGTTACGGAGCCATCTCGTCCGCTCTTCCCCAAGTATTCTGTGCCAGCATGCGCAGTAGATAAAACACAATCGCAATTGCAACCCCTTCCCACCCACTCCGCCAACGAACTCCAAACAACACAATCCCCCCCCCCCCAAGTTTCAATCCCTCCAACAATGTCTCTTCTCTTTCTCCCTCTCACCACCAAACGTCATACAAAAAATCCGAACCAGAACATACCATACCCCGGGTGCGGCCCGTTAAAATTTCGCCTTTCACCAGGCGGACAGAAGGTGCCATCCCGTCCACTCTCCCCAAGTATTTCATGCGAAATAGATAAAACACAATCGCAATTGCAATCCCACCCTCCCTCACCAACAATTCCCATCCTCAATCTCTCTCCCTCCCTCCCTCTCTCGCTCGCCAACAAACCCTCCCCAAACGACAGTAACACTAAACAGCGCACAAACACAATCCCTCACAAACCCCATTCCACAAACAGCGAACAGCACATTGCGGCCACGTGTCGCGGCCCAATCATGCCGCACCTTCCACCTTCCACGTATCCTTCTTTCTTCCCGTCTCCCATATCGAGCGAAGGAGGGGGGAAAAGGTTCTATGTTCCATCGCAATTTCATCGCAATTTCGAAGGCAGTCGAGGAATCGAATAATATAATTGAAGTTTGATTGATTGCAAACAGTTCGAAAAAAAAATTTCGAATTAACTTTTCACCACCCATATCAGCCATCAAAACTGCACATAGCCACACACATAGCACAAATCGCAAACTTAAAAAACCAGCCAAAATAAACTTATCTGAACTTCATACGGATATTGTCCATTAAGTAGCATAGAATACCTAGTACTCCTAACAAAGAAATCACCCCTACGCCGGTGGTTGGCTCGACACAAAGCAAAAATACAAAACAGACGCCCTGACATATACTCCCCAGTTCCAATGCAGACAGACAGAAGAAACTCCAGATCTAGATGAGCTATGTATATATGTACTTAAAGAAAAATCGCCCAGAATGAACCGTCTATCATAAAGCCAAAAAAGCCCAAAATTACTATATACACTCGAACAAAAAAATATTAGGTAGTATATATACGCAACCCCCTGCGCCGCCGCAACACCTCAACGCCCAACGCCGGGTATCGTCGTTATACTCATACACGTGTTTTCATAAATGTCGTAAAGTGTCGTAAAGTGTCGTAAAAGTTCATAAGTCGTCGTTTGCAATTGTAGATAGGAAAAGATGGGGAGAAGCAAGTCTAGCAAGCCATTGTAAAGCTCTCCAAGCGTTCAAGGAAACGAGAGTCAACAGTGCCGTTATCGGTGGGTTCCCAGGCACGGAAATCAATGCCCAGAGGTGGTGTGGTCAGAGGTAGTTTGTAAACGGAGTTTGCATCGCACTCGGTGTCTTCGTCGTCATCACGGCAAAAGGAATCGCGGTATGCGTGGCGGGAGATATCTATCTAATGTTAATCTATAGTCTCACGAGAGATAGAATAGGGGAAATACTTGATGGAACATCACTTTCTTCCAGTGTCTTCTTGAAGATAGCCGACAGACGGCGGCGAAGTGATTTCTTGCCTGGTTCCTTGTTAGTAATGTAGCAGATTGGACAATTGTAGATAGTTCTCACCCGTCGTGGCTTGTGCCCATGTCTCTTGCCAGATAGCACGATCATCCTCTGTTATTCCATTCCCGTCTGTCGATGAAATTCCAGCCCTCCAGGAGATCCAATGGGATCTATCGCCAGCCTTGGGAGAGGTGTACCCAAGAGGGGGCGATGGGGGAGGGGTGAGGACGTCGCGAGGAGGCAGCACCGCTGGCCAACGTTAGTTTCCACCAGCAGAGACAGAATAATAATAGCATACCTAGTACTGCTCGTTTGAGTCCTGAAAAGGAAGATGTAGAATCTATTACACAGGTCAGCACTAGCCCGGATTCGCGGTTCCTCTAAGGAATCTGACCAGCTCTCTTGCTGTCATCACCTTGGCAATCACTCGACTGCTGCGCCTCTTGAGTGCCTTTGGACTCGGACTTGGAGGAGTCGGCTTTTTGGTCGGCGTCGTCGGACTTGCCGTAGATGGTGGCGGTTTCTTCGGCGTCATCATTGTCGTTCTTGCTCGCTGGCTCTTTCGACGGAGCATCGGCGGTTTCGCTCGTCTTTTTGGGCTCAGACTCCGAATCCTCTTCTCACCAATCAGCCTTGTCTCTCCGACAGTCCAGGGAGGAAGGAGAGACACACCAGAACTGCCGGTATTGTCTTTCTCATCGTCTCCCCTGATGGTTTTATTGTCATCAAGATCCATTTCTTCCGAAGAGTCTGACGACTTGATACTCTTCGTTTCCGCATTGTTTTCACTTTCCTTCTCATCCAGAATCATTTCGATGTCTTTGATAGATACTGCCGATGACTCTGGTGCCTTTTCTTTCTTTTCTTCCTTTGGCTTTTCGACTATTTTAATCGACGAGAGCGAAAGTCGCTTCTTCTTGGGCTTTTCTTCCTCCTTATCCTCCTTGTCCTCCTTATCGGCCTTTACAGGCTTCTTCTTCTTTAGCTTCTCCTCTTCGGTCTCATCTCCAGAGCCATCTGACTCAGTATCAGCATGATTAGCCGAATCCTTCATCTCCGCATCGGTAGGTGACTTTGGCGATGGTGGTGGAGGAGACCCAGCACGAATGGATCTCCGCTTCGGTTTGACCTCAACCTCATCATCTGATTCTTCATCATCGTGGGTCGAATTGAAAACATTACGAACATGGGTCTTCGATTTCTTTGATGACTTGAGGCGGAGGCTGTTTCGGAGGGATTTGTCTTTGCTCTTTGGGGTGTCCTCCTCGGTGTCGGATCCAGAGTCGTGGACTTCCTTCTGTTTCTTATCCTTTCCTTCCTTCTTCTTGCTCTTCTTCTCCTCTGCGGCCTTCTTCTTCTCTTCCTGTTCCTTTTCCTTGCGTTGCTTCCACTTCTTGACTCGTGAGCCGGCCTTGGCTACGGCATCCTTGAAGCTCTTGAGGCTACCGATCTTGGAGAGGACAGATTTTTCCTTGGGTTTTTTGGGCTCGTCGTCGTCGGCGGGACAGTCGTCGTGGTCGTCGTGGTCGTCGACTAGCTTTGCGGGTGAGGGTGCTGGATTTATGTTA
>Ga0307515_10003500_pt1 | contig 33006 bp, 45 predicted proteins | sample 17_EM_MG_FD_194513 | JGI IMG/M metagenome (GOLD analysis project Ga0307515, IMG submission 194513) | Populus trichocarpa ectomycorrhiza microbial communities from riparian zone in the Pacific Northwest, United States - 17_EM | ecosystem: Host-associated > Plants > Roots > Unclassified | place... | reverse complement strand
TTATAGGGGGGGAGTTCAAAATCTCCGTCTGTGGCCGAAAAACCATCAATTGGTGGGATATCCTCGTCAACGGTGGCTTTTAACGCACCCAGGAAACCTCTCCATCCAAGAATCGATGAAACACACGTTCATTAGACAGGATGGGGTGACGGGCGATACGGTTGAGGAACGTTTGGAGCATCCGCTTTCGTCGGGCGATCATGACGGCATCCTCCTTGGCTTTCTGTTGCTTGACGGCATAATCTCCGATCGTATTCTTTGAAGGTATCGGAGGGATTATGAGAGTAGGGTAGAGTTTGACTAGGTGGGTTCTGAGGGACTCGAACTCGGAATAACGATGACGAGCTTCGTGGTTCTAAGATCACGAGGTTCAACGAATGTTTTGGACGAGGTGAGGGTAACGGGAGCACGCACGCCTGCTTTGATGACATAGGTAATGTAAGGAGAGTTGGACCCTACGGAGGTCTTCTGCGCGTCGACGATCTACCGTGGCGATGAGCATGGACGCCTCGAATGCCGAGTATGAATACACGCGACCACGAACCAGGATTTCGACATCATCGCTAGACTGCAACCAATGGTCAGCCTTTTGCTGCTGTGGAAATGCATCGTAAGGCGAGGTAGGGAGGGAATAGTGGTCAGTCGGGGGCGTAGAGGATGGCTCAGAGATGTTGAGTTTTGTGGACGAGGAGGCTTGAGAGGACAAGTTTCTGTTGTCATCAGTGTCAAACGGATTCTCTTGCTCTTCGAACGTGTCCATGGCTCTCCCGGGCTTTACACCTCTTCGTCTATGGTCGCTTGGGCGGCGACGGCTGCGTAATGGCGTAGGGTGGGTAAACGGGATCCGGTGATCGAGACGCCAAGTTCCCCACGTGAGCCGCCTTCATTCCCGTCGTATCATCGGAAATGTTTCTAACCTGACCCGCGCACAGGATTATGCTGGGGGTTATTCGACAATCGATAAGGTGTCGGTTCTAGGTCGAAGTGCTACCTAGAATGATCCCCATCGAAATAAATAAATAAATACGGAGCCCAGGTCCGTCACCGACGCTTTGGAAACATTCCGTGACTGTTGCAACTTTCTCGCACAGAGACATGGAAGGAAGCCCGCTTCGGAACAGCTCAGGTACTCATTCTCTCGCATGACGAGGTTGACTCTGAGCCCGTTAACTATCAGAAAGACCGAATATGATATTTTGGCTGGGGGTAACCCACGACCTTAGGCGGTCTTACGTTTTACACGTTGGATTTAAATTTGTCCCTCGCTCGTCCTGGTTGCGGCCTCGCGCCGTACTTTCTGATTTTTTCGCGAGCGGATCAGCCCTTGTTAACGATCTCATATTCGCCTCTGGTGGGTCTCGGTTTTATTGAGACACAGGTTATCGCGAACCGCAACGGCTGGTTTTCAAAATATTGTGTTGATTAATGCCCCCTTGTATGCATGCACTGTAACGTGTCCATACTTGCCCTATCTAACCAATTCACCCGTTCCATCCCCGGCGAGAAGGTGGACACTAGAGGGTGACCGGACATCGTTCGGCAAGGGTAGTGCGTGGCGTGATCCACAGGTAAGATGGTTTTTCCGCAACGACATTTCGGTCTCACTGATACGTCTAGTGCTTTGGAGCCCCGAATCCATCGCTCAATAGATCTTGGCTTATCTTCTGAAACATTACACCTCTGCCGTTTGTTTCCGCGCGCGTAATCGGGACCGTAGACGGTCGTGACCGGAATCGTCTGAATGAATTCAGAATGTGGTTGGACGCCCCATCCAACTGCGATTATGTGAGCCGTGGGTCTGGTACTCCATACCCACCCATTTCAGTCGGCCAAACGTGCGCTCACTTCCCTTCTCGTGAGCCTATAAATGTCCGTCCGGCCTCGGCGAGGCTCCATCCTCCCGCCCCCCCTCCCCACAGTCTTTTCAGCCCGATGAAGCCGGTATTTCCGCAGGAAGTCATCGACGACCTGATTGACTGGGTAGACGCCACTTCTGCAGGGCAGAGAGAATCCCACCTACGCTCCTGTTCCCTCGTTGCCCACAACTGGGTTCAGAGGAGTCGCCAGCACCTCTTCTATAGCATCGAGCTCACCTCGACCTCCAACATCAGTAATTGGATTGGGAAAATCCGCCCCGGCGTGGGCGGAGTGTCGAGATACGTGAGGGAGTTGTGGATGGGTTGTAATTGGGACCAGTGGTCACGGAGGTTCCCATCGGCCGAACATCTGAGCTCATTTACGCGCGTCAAGGAGTTGCGACTGACGTACTGGCGCGGCGGACAGGCGACAAAGGAGGAAGTCGAGGAGGCATTTGGGGGGTTCGGATCGTCAGTTAGATCCTTGTCGATTTCCCTGCCCCGTGGAGACCCAGGCTCCTTTCTCCACCTTCTATCGCTTTTCCCACACCTGGACAACCTATCAATCTGGACGTCATATCTGGACGAGAGCGTTGGCCCTCTCCCCAGAAACGCAGTGACCGTTCGCGGAACGCTGGTACTGGACGGTGCACAGGAGCATTTTGCGGACGCACTGGTCGGCAGTGGGTTGAAACCGAAGACCTTGAAGATATCCATCCCCCGTTTGATTTCATACGATGGCCTCCTGACGGCCTGTGCACCGAGCGCGGAAACCATAAGCCTTTCGCCCACTTTTGGTCAGTGTTTGCTCATCCTGACGTGGGCGCAGTCGCTGAATTTAGTTGAAACAGGTGCATGTCTCGACCATACTTCCCTGGCCGGGTTTACAGCGTTGAAGCATGTGGAGATCAAGTTGATGCACCCAGTGTGCTTCTTTGCGGACGTCCACACCGTTCTGCGGCCGGTACCGTCCCCTCACTTGGAGAGGGTAACGTTTACTTTTTCGCAGAACATCCGACAAGCCGACTTGGAAGGACAGGAGACAGCCAGAACGTGGGTGAATGCCGACGACGTCTTGTACGACCTTTCGACTCGACAGCCACAACGCAGGTTGCTGTTGGTCATCAAGGGAAAGTTCGACTCAGCCTCTCCGATCGAGAATTTAGTTGGGACGATGAAGAGCTTGTTACCAAGGTTTATGGATGTGGGGATGGTAGAAACCGAGATCTCTACAGATGTCGTTCGGTGGCTGGAACATGGGATATAGTAAATAATGTATAGTGCAAGTTCTGATACACGGTGCGAATCCCACACATGTTGCGAACACTAGCGCATAAGCGTATTTCGTCCAGGTGTCACATGGAGCGACCTACGTCTCTAAAGGACGACCTAACACAGGTTACACCAAGGAAATTTTACTGTACATATATTACTGAAGAGAACACATGAGCACAGATGGAAGAAAATCAGCCGAACACTCTGAAACCAGTCAAATCCACGGGTACTTGGGTCGGCTGTTCCTCCTGGTCAGGGATATCGCCGTCCTGGAAGCCCTTTCCTAATAGAGAACTGAAGAGTTCATCAATTTGCTCATCGTGCCAACCGTTAGTCACGGGGATGGGCACCATGAAGTTTTGGAGTTTTTCCTGAACTTCGTACCTGTGTCACCCATTGGTTTTAGTCTGATGGTTCGACAAAATCGGGATGAGAAACGTGGTCACCTAATTTTGCGACCCTTGCTAGCTTTCGTGTCGACGACTTTTTTCTTCTTCCTCTCCTTCTGGGCTTGGATCCAATCTTGGGTGCCACTTCCTTCGTTACGGGCGTCGATTACGTCACGTAGAAGCTGTTGGTAGAAGTCGGTATCGTCAAACACTTCAGGGTCGTGTTCGCTCGCTTGGGAAATGTTGGAGCGTATCCGCTCTCCCTTGCCTCGGTATACCCTCGTGCGGTCAACCATCTTAGCCCAACTGGTTTGGTCGGAGAACGATTCGGAGATGAGTTGGACAGCATTCTTGAGTTCGTTACGTGAGGCCCTCGTGAAGGCATTGCGATTTGAGGGCAGGAGGACGGATGGCGTGACGGATTGTATTTTGTTGGACCATTTAGAGAGGGTGTGCACGAGGTGGGGGTGATACCTGGTACAGAGGGAGTGAGTGACTATATGCCTCAGATCATGAGAGAAAAGACGTACGCGCTCTCCATGTCTGCAAGCGCTTGCGAGGAAGTTGAGACTGCTGTTGTATAGTCTCCCCCGTGGTCGATCTTAACGCGTTTCCGGGGCGGAGGGGTGATCTCACCGTTCGTCTTGAGCAGATGCTAGGAAAAGTCTCAGCGGGTGGAAGATTGGTGTTGAAAGCAGATGAGCGGACCTCTTGCAGCTGGAAGAGGTCTTCGGACAGGAGTAAAGCCTCGTCGAGCAAGATGTGAATCGCATCCCGTGTGGAAGTTTGTTCCACAAGAGAGTCGAATTCCGTATGCGCAGGGAGGAGGTTCGAGGCAATAAAAGCCTTTTGGAAACGAATACGCGCGTCAAGGAGTGACTCCCATAGCGACTGAGAGATCAGAGAGTGAGACCGTGATCATAGCTGAACTGTCTGACAAGTCGTACGAGCTGACGGGAAACGGCAAGACCCTTCTTCTGATCTTCCAGGCGTGTCTGGTTTATCGTCTGTGCGACATCTGGTTGAAGCTCCTGCCGCTGCAGGGTGGGCTCTGAGGTGTCTGATTTGTCCTCTTGAGCTGCTTGGCTCTCATTTTCCGATTCCGAGTCTTCGGCTTGAGAATCTGATGGAGGGGATTGCTCGTCGTCGCCCTCATCATTTCCGAGCAGCTGTGCCCTCGACACACGCTTTCCGAAATACTTCGGGTCAGACAAACTGTCCTGAGCCTTGCGGAGAGCGGAAGGGCTAAGATAATGAATAATAGAGCGAGAATGAAAATGAAAATAGACAGGCATACCCGAGCTCCAGGAGATAATGCTCGGTAGCAGCGGCCTGATCGTCCTCCTGCTCCTCCGGTTCGGAATGAAACTCATCAGGGTCAAAGTCTTTGGGTGCGACTTGTGATATTTCCCGAATTTCCTCTGCGAATGAGATCCTCATATTGGGAGATGAAAAGAGGCAGAAAAAATACAAATTTGATCCGTTGATTAGACGATTTGAATTTCCGATGGATCGGAACACGTGCTTACCGATTATGGAACTACTAGTGCATCCGCCACTTTCGCTTTTTTCTTCCCCTCTTCTTCTTTTTCTGGACCAGTTCTGGTTGGAATGTCGGAGGCGAACCCGGTTCGCAGTCACCTTCTCGATCCGTCACTTCCCAAGAGGAGAGGTAGACCGCCCAAGGCCGTGGTCGCTGCCAGGACTGCGATGCTCGCCGCTGCCCAGGCAAAGGCTCAGGCTCAGGCTTTCAAGAAACAGCAGCTCGCTCTCGAATCCTCCTCGTCCTCCTCATCCGAAGACGACATCGACGACTTAACCCTCACCGCTGGCTCAGACCGCATCTGCAGAACGAAACCCGGTTTCGACTTTGACCCTTTCTCCTCTGACGATGATCCTTTTCGCTCGATACCGTCTACCAGTCAGCTGCTTATCCAGGACGACGACACCTCACCCACCCCCTCACCGCATAAACTCTCCTGGGAGGACAGTCCAATAACATATCCTGACGACGATTACCACCAGTACGAAGACACCTCCGCCGCGCTCGTTACCGGGTCTGACCTTGACGACGACCAGGATCAATCGACTCCGATGGATCTCGAAGAAGTCCTACACTCCGCCCTGCTCGCAGAAAATGACACCCAGAACGACACCCAGGTCCCTCACAACCTTAAAAAATGGGATATAATTCCCCTCACCTCTTTCCGCTGGACCAGAGAATCGATGGACCTTCCCACTTTCTCGCCCAAGAGGCACGCGACAAAGAGTCTACAAAAGAGGATCATCATGTCTGCCGGTTCCTATTATCCTTCTTACCCGGCCCACCCCCATCACCATCTCCAATACCGTCAGCCCCATTCAATCCCCCGCCCTCAAAAACAGATATCAAAGACCCGTCCACTTCCTCCTCCCCTTCTCGTCCTTCCCACTTCAAAGTATCGTGGTCCAGGCATGTATCCCGGCATCGTAAAAACAAGACCGGACAACCACTATCCCTAGTCCCTCGACCGACCCTCACCTCGCTTAAATAATGACCCCTTACGGTACGTTTCTGTCCAACAATCACACGTCGCTTCCGTCACTCACATGTACACAAATCCACCAGAGTATCCCGCGCATATTATTGTACATAATAGTTTTCAATTCTTGACGACTGCCCTGAACTCCTTTCTTCTGTTGTCTGTGCTTGTACAAGACATCCCTGTTCCGCAGTAGCATCTTACTTTTCTTTCCTCTTGGGTTGTATCCATATCTTCTGTCCTTTCTGTCCAGCCCCTTGCATTTGCTCGCTTATCCCGTACATCGCGCACTCATCAATCGTTTCATATATTTTCCATCAACATCTCTTCGAGAGGAACAATCTTTAAACACCGGCGCAACTCCGAGAGCAAGCAATGACAAGCGAACGAACACGAATTCCGGAATTATCAGAGCATATAAGAATGGTAAAAACACAGTATAACGCGCGTGAGGTTGGGGGGATTAGGTCACAAGAGGATCACATGTACGTATAGGAAAGCTGACGGCGTTCAAAAAAAAGTGGTCGACAGTCGGGCCGACGAACGGGAAATGGGGTCGGTTGGGGGGGGGGGACGCGCAAATGAGGAGAGAGGGGGAGAGGGTCAGAAAGTTTAATGCAGCAACGAACATGATAAAGAAGCAAGCGGCCTTTAGTAGCACAAACAACAAACAGACAGTGAACGATCGAGAAACAATGATTTACCAGAACCCTTATGGGTTGCCCAACGTCAGTGAGGAATTAAAAAAGCTCGTCCGTTGCATAGAGGCGGAAGCTCGTGATTTCGTGTTCGGGTGGTGTTGGTGACGATGGTGATGATGAGGCTGGTGATTGGAGACGAAAGTTCGGCCCAACGACGGTTTCGTATGCGCCATCTTTCGAAGCGCCTTCTTCTCTTCCTTCCTCTCTTTCTCGGATTTTTGCTCTCGGGTGACCGTCCGCAAGCTCCGCATTCCACGCACACTAGACCCTGGACCGCTGAGCGAGATCGTAGACGAAAGCGTTGTCGACCCTGTCTTTCCGATCGGCTGTTCCTGGCTCGGAGCGGGCGTCGGCGAGGACAGTACATGCTGAAGGTTGTTATTCATCATCGCTGCCGCGTAGAAATCCATACCATCTCCAGACTTGGCGCTCCATGGTGTATCGTCATCGTTCGAGATGCCACCTTCTCGTGTTCGTCGGAAAGCCGTCATTGGAATCCTTTCCCACCTCCTCAGATCCTCGACGTGGCTACGTGAACTCATTTCTCCCACGTCGGTTCGATCGTCAGCCTGTTCTATGTGAGAGGAGAGTTCGACATCTGAGGTAGAAGAGTCGGAGGCAAGGAAGGCCGCCTCGAGGACATCGTCAAGGTCCATCGATTCTGTGGTGAAAACATCGAGGTCCGTAGATTGGCTGGGGAGGCTCGAAGCCTCTGTTTGCACGGAAGACTGGCCAGAAACCGAGAGTGAACGATCCCGAATCGACTGTCACACTCGTCAGTATCGCATGATACACCATGGGCATTGAGTACGTACATGATGTCCGACCCCCTCCCCGCTCGAGAACAATCTCCTCGAACGAGGATAAGGAGACGGGAGAGCGGGTTGATGACCGGTGATCACCGCCGTCTTCACCGGTTCCACGCTCTGTGGAGTAAGCTGGAATGCTCCTACAGCTGGGCCACGGGGGGTGCGAGGTGCTCCAGACTTCTTACCGTCCGGTGTCTTGATCCCATCCAATGATTTGTCAGAGCCATCGTCCAAGTCCTCTGGATCGTGCTGGGACGTGGGGTGTCGAGGTACGCGTCCGTTTCCACGTCGACCGGGAGTGAGAGTGTTCATGGGGTCAACAGCACCAACGGAGACCGGCCACTTGAAGAGCATCATCGCACGCGCGTTTGGCCGACCATCGGCCCCAATAAGCTCCTCCTCCGTAGTCTCTCCATCACTCTCCGCCAAATCGATCTCGTCGTCCTCTTCGAAGAGATGGTCCCCGCCACCACCCACCGTTGGGTCCGCGGGTTGCTGACCGGCCTGTTCCTCATCCGTGGTCAGGATCGAGGATGACATCCGTCGTCGACGAGAAGGCTTGGGAGAGGGACTTAGATCCATCTCGACGTCCACTTCACGTGCAGCAAACACAATAGGTCCCTCCCAGCCATCGTAGAGGCCAGCCGCCGCAGCGAGGGTCATCGCCTCTGCAATCTCATCTCCAGAATCCTGCTCTCCACCCTCTCCGTCGGCATCTATCGAGGACATTTCGGCGGCTGCGTTCGATTCTGAATCAGAGCTGGAGCTATCGAGGTTGGCGAAGAAGAGGTCGGCGTCGTAGTTGGAATCCTCTCCGTCGCTCCAGCCGGTGACAACACCGGCAAAACTGACGCCCAACTTCCTCCTCCCGTTCCTATCTACCTCTCCCGCGTCTGGTTCGTCTTCATCGTCGGCGGCAGCGGCGTCTTGGTCCTCATCCTCACTCTCCGTCGTGTCTCCGGATTCTGCATCCATGTCGACATCCCCCTCACCGTCACTTGCCGATACACTCCGTTTCCGAGGTTTTATGTCCCACCGGTTGCTGTGGTGGTGAGGGCGCCCATTGTGTAGGGGGTCGTTCTCGCCCAACAATTCCCGACGCACACGCGCCTTGTCCTTCCGTGCCTTCCTCTCCCTCTCATCCTCACTATTTTTGATGTTTTGCTCTTCCTCCAATTCCATCTCCGAGTCTTCAGAAGAGGAGAGGGAAGAGAGAGATGATGATTCGGAAGATGACGAGCTAGCGGAGATGAAAGTAGGGAGGTCAAGAGGAGCAGGCGGTTCGATGTCGTCGTCATCTTCTAGGAGAAGTTTATCTTCATCGTCATCGTCGCTGTCGTCGGGGTCCTCAACAAGAGGCCGACGGCGAGTGAGTCCCTTAGGGTGATAGGAATCATCAACCTTGCGTTTTCTTCGGGCAGGAGAAGCTTTGATCGTGTTGGTCCCTCGGACCTTTGACTTGGGACGGGATTTGGCGATTTTCTTAAGAAACTTTGCTTTGGGTCGTTGGGGCAGGGTAGATGGGCCCGCAATACGTTCTGGACTAGAATTAGCAGCCGCAGCCGCGGCCGCAAGGGCGGCACGGGCTGCAACAACGACTTTTGGGGGTCGGCCACGACGTTTTGGGATGGTTGGATCGAGGAGATGACTTTTGAGTCGTGGATCAGGGACAGAAAACTGGCCCGTCTGAGGTAAGCGGGGGTTGGTAGAGGTGGAAGTAGATGGCTTGGAACGGATCTGTTTATTGGAGCCAAAAGGTTTTGGGTTAGAGGAGGATGAGGCGGCAACTTTAACTTTGAGCGACGGAAGCAGCCCATGCTTTGGAGGGGCGATCGACAACTTGTTGTTGTCGCAAGTGCACTCTGACTCGCAGATGGGGCATATATCGCCCTCGTCGTCTTGGTTTATGGGTGTGGTTTGGGTATGGGAGTGAGGAGACGACATTGAGGGAGCTTGGTGGTTCTGGAAACCTAAGGGAATCCGGGATGAATGAGAGGGTGAACGAGGATGGGCGGGGGGACGGAAGGGAAAGAGTGGCGATTGAGATTATCACCACCTCCTGATCTCTAATCTCTGCCCTCCCCTCGAATGGGAGTCCGGCAGGAGCACACGAGGGCGACGTGTGAACTAAAGGCTAGGTCGCCGTTACTTACTTTTTCTCTGGTGCCTGGATGAATACATGTTGATAACGGCGTAAAGTACATCTGCTGGCGACGAAGACTGTCCGAGTCCTGGTTTTCTGCGAGGGGCGAACTCCGTGTGGGAACGAAGTTGGTCCGGGAAAGAGTTTCGAGAGAAGGAGATCGAATTTTCTTTTTTTTTTCTCACTAAATCAGCCGCGCGCTCCGATCATTTGCGGCAGTGAATCTTCAAGAGCCTGTAACCATGCTCTTGAAGGAATCCACCCGCTGCATGCTACAAATACCGCAGGGAAACCCTGATATCCTCATATCTCCGGAAGATCTGGGGGAGAGAGATTATCTTGTGATCTGCATGGACGGGGACTCAACCCTCCTGATCAGTGATTGGCTACAGAGGTTACAGGCCAAATCTAGTCCCCCCCCTTACGTTCCCCTCGACCACACGACCCCCCGCTTCGGCTGCGAAACACATCAGATCCAGTAGCGAAGGCACTTAGGCACTCCTAGTTATGTAACTGATTCCCCTTCATGTGGCTGCTGCATCTACCGGCCCGGAAGCTCATCGATTCATCCCTCTCCAGGTGTCTCCCGCGAGGGCCCGTTTCGGATTTTTCTCGTGCGCTTGAAGCACCAGCAGGTTGGGAATGAATTTGATGACGAGTCATTCCCATGTCGGAGCTTACGAACTCGGACCCTTGACTTGCGTAACATCAGTTTGACTGCTCGAGACATGTCGGACCCCTCCACAGCGGACTATCACCTGATCATCCTTCTTCCGACTTATTGTTGATGTTCATCTTCGTTTCGTACTAAGCCTCTGAGGGCCTGGAATGTGAACGATCCGATAGCAAGTATCCAGGGCAGCACCGTTTGCATAAAAGGTACGTAAAATAGTCACTCTCGATCTTCCGTTTTTTCGACCTCAATTAAGGATCAATAAACACGAGGCGAAGGCAACGCTCACTCCTCTCTCGCTGCAGACAATCCGCACCACAACCACGTCCACAGAGGGACTTACCCAATGAGACTAGTACCGAAATGGTTTCAAGAGGTATGTAAGGTCGGGGAATTGATCCCCATACCATTGACGAACTCTCTTTAGGGGTCCATCGGCCGATCAACCAGATTGCGTTAAGCTCAACTCCAAAATCCTCCCGATCCACAAGCCCGGGACAACCAGTGACCCGCTTCCGTAAGGACCCCTCCAACAGGAATCTTCAGCGGGCCTTCGCGTCGCGTGTGTTGCATTGGTGGTGTCAAACGTGAGAAAAATTATCCTGGGCTCTGTGCGCGGAGAAACTTTGGGTATAATTGTTTCAACAGCAAGCCAGCATTAGCAAACCGACCCCATCAGCTACTCGGCGGAAGGATGATCGACTGGGTTCCGGAGTGGATTTTAACTCTAGGGGCTGACTTTCATCCACCACCTGATGGATACAAAAATACACTACTCTCGCCAAAATGGACAGCAAGGTCGCAAAATGATCTGAAAATTTGGAAGGCGCTGGACTCACCGAATGACTCGACCGTCAGCGATGGTAATCACCGGTGGCCGGAAACAGCAAGAAGGGCGGCAACAAACATGCGGATCATCAGAAAAGGTGAGGCCGATCCAGTTCAACACAAGTCCAAGGTGACCAAACGCCTAGGGTTTTAGTCCCTTCAGCTACCGTTTACATTCCGTCCAAGTCACTATGCCACGGCCCTCCCCTGAGGTTGCGGACCCCGACTTTTGAAGTACCAGGAGAAACTCCAGCCTCTGACTGGGGATTGGTATAGATGACGAAGAGAGACCCCCGGGTCCCAGCTCCTCCTGAGGACAAGACTGGTTTATCTTCGTCCACGATTGATGGAGCTCAACGCGATATAACAGATCAACTCCCACCATGGACAGACAAAAAACTTGGTCGACTCATACCCAAGATGACGTATTGGAAGGGAATATTAGACTTCGGATCTCCGGAAAAACCGATATCGTACGCTTGTCTCACCGCCGATCGGTTTGGCAACGGGATCATGGTGGTCATGCAGGGAGGTCAAGCGAGCCATGAGCTCCTTCGTTCGCTTGGGGTCATCAGTCCACTCCCGGCAGACGACGACCACATGGGGGGAGAGGGGCATCAGTATTGTACTCCTTAAGCGCAGAGTTCACTGATCTTCCTGTCACAGCTGGATTGCAGAAAGGACGTGGAGGTGATCTCCGGGGGAGGGGGGCCGACGAAAATGCATTTAGCCACGTGGCCACAGGCTAGACGAACAGCCAGGAAGCCTTTAACTGGGGGCTGCGTCGGTCTCGTGGGTGCGGTTCTGCATATTCACCAGCTCCGCACCGAATACAAGAACGGCGCGTAATCGAAAACTGTCATCGTCCCCAAACAAGTCCTGGATGCGGCAACGCATGTTTCTGTGGAATGGAAGTACTGAGTGCGATTTCTCGCTCCAAAGGAACTAATATGTCCCATTCATAAACACCCTAAACCCATGTCCGGGCCCTTGAATCAGGTTTGCAAAACTCACTCTTGTGCTGCGGGAGGTCCCTTCTGCGTAGGATAAACATAGAACACGCCATTCGCGCTGCTTGCCGCGCCGACTGTCCGTGTGGGTGCTCCCGCGTCAGTAGCCAATCGAACAATTGCGTGTTCCGTCCCCTTGACCCACCCGCTGCGTGCTACGCCGATCATAAGGCACCAGCCAACTGCGGATGTTTGTTCACTAGCACTTCCGACCTTAGCGCATCTGTCACTTGTTCGACGTTTAAATCATTTCCCACGTCACTAGCTTTCCCGTATTTCAATTGGATTATCTGGCGTGAAACTATCACTCTGTCACTGCGCCAATTGCTGCCTTCAGTCCGGAGCAAGTGCCATGTAAGTGCCAGCAAAGCCCTTTCTCCAAGAGTGTGGTCGGAGTTGTCACCGGATGAAAAGGAGTTTCCCACAGGGCCATTCGCCGTTGTTCTTGTTAGATCCAAGATAAGATGGGTAATGTTCATATTTGACTGTGGGTGGCGAACGAGTCGTCCCTCCCGTAAGTGAGGCGCAGCCCACGCGGCTTTGTCGTCATGACGACAAAGGAAACCCCTTGACAATGGCCGGGTTCAGGTGCTGACCTAGATCGGAACTACTTACTTCCACTCGCCGCGCGGGCCAGATAAGGAAAAACTCTCGACGGATCCTCGGACGATAATTCCCTTCTCACAAAAAACATGTATAATTGAAAGGAGCGCAGCAAAAGGTGTATGGACACGCTGTCGACAACCGTGGAAAATCCACAAGCCGAGAAATACTAGTACAAAGTAAAAAAGATAAGAATCCAACCAAACTAATTCGGGCTTCACCCGGATCCCGTTAAACCGCCTTTGGCACCGGTGTTGGCGATACGTGTGGCGGCGTCCTCCTCGGTGGTGCACGCAATGGAAGTCCCAGGCGAGTTCACGAGGGGTAAAGCGGCACAGATCAAAGATCCACTGCACTGAGTGGTGGCGAACTTTCCACCAACACACTGAGCGAATTCCCCCGAGACACAGGCGTTTTGTCCATCTATACAGAAATAATAAGAAATCAGCGGCAGTTGTGAGCTTGGAAACGTGATCACTGACCAGTACAACTGGAGTTTGCGGTGAGGGTAGCGAACTGAGCGTTCAAATTCTGAGCATCCTTTCCGTTCTGAAGCTTAAAGTCCGGAGGGTTAGGAGCGTTCGAAGTCGGCGTCGGGGCTGGCCGGTTGACCGTGCGTGTGCTAGTTTTAACTGGGCTGCTTGAACCCTCGACTGGCACGGGGCGAGTGTCATCACCACCAGAGCCGGGGTTCTGAGTGATATCGACGAGCTGCTGACCATCCGGAACCGGGCCGTTCGGATTTGCAGGGCAAGAACCCGCGGGATTCACGGGGGAAGAAAGTCCGAAGGGGATAGTCCCCAGGCTTCCAACTGCAACACCACCGACAAACGTCTCGGTCTTAGCGCCAGCAAACTGACATTGGAACAGTCCCGACAATTCCGAGTTCTTTGGCGCTTGTTGGCAGTACTGGACGCTTTCCGAACTTGGCTGATAACAGTTTTAAGAGAGAAAATCGTGAGTGAGTGGAGTAAATCACACCAACCGTATTACGGGGTTGCTGACGGAAAATCTGAGCCAGCTCGATCATCTGAGCGTCGTCGTTGAGCTGCTTGGCGAGGTCAATCATCTGGTCGGCCGCATTTTGTTGTTCGCACGGTCCCGCGGCAGCCAGAAGGGTGGAGAATGCAGTCACGGAGATAGGGTTGCACTTCTCTCCGCCTCCTGCGGTGCGCTATAAAAACCCAAGTCCGATCGGGATAAGTAGAGCGCCATCACCGGCGTTAAAGCACACGCACACAAGCGGCTTCCCACTTCTGAGTGGAAGCGCTGATAACTTGAGCGATACGCTTGGTGTGAACGGGTGCAGCCTGTGCAGTGGAAAGGGCGAGAGCGAGCAGGAAGATCGTGTTAAGGCCGAACATTGTGGGGGAGACTAGGGAAGGTGAAGGGTGAAGCAAGATTGAAGGTTGGAAAGAGAGAAGGGGTTGGGCACTGCCCGACAAGAACGAGAAAGAGAGAAAGGGAGGGAAGAAATGGCTTGACGAGGGACCCGAGGTGGGTCGTGCCTCCTTATATATGTCTATTGGCCTTTGTTATGGACCTTCGCACAACCGATCTTCCGGCGAGGTGCAATTCGCTAGAATGTCATTGTGGATATTTTAATTGAATGGATCCAAGCCGAGCCTGGTCAGGATGGTTGCTAAGCCGAGAGATCTTCATGACGGTATTCGTTTCTTGACTTGGGAACCGCGGAACCACGAGGGAAACAAGCACGCGAATGGCACACGAGTACGGTGTGACGATCATGGGACGTGCGCTTTTCAGATTTTCGTGCTGGGCAGCGATAAGATGATGTACATCAGCGTGCATCCAGAGGTGCGGATCACTCGGTGATCGGTAGGCTGGGTTACCGGATGACGGGAGTCACCAGTTGGGGCTGGCGCCGCACGGACTCGGACTCGGTGGCCCAATCTGGCATTAGGCTCGTTGTACGAGGGTGCACGCTATGCGGGAGCAACTGTTGCGTGGGTAAAGTCTCAAAACCGGTGAGAGGTCGTGCAAACAACTTCCAGGAGCCATAGACAGCGGGCCAGGGACGGCGACGGTCTCATCCTGAGGAACGCATGAAAGGGCCCTTCCAACGTTCCCCCATTGTCCCCCTCGGTAAGGGCTACATGGGATAGAGGTGTGTTGAACACTTAAGGTATTAGGGGAGTTACAAAGCACAAAGGACATCAGCCGACGCCTGGCATAGGAGTTCGGGCATACTGTGAGGTTACTAGTACGGGCCCACCCGGGCTCGCTCTGCTCGCCCGGCGACCGACCTGCCTGTCGTGAGCGCATAATTTCGCGCTCTTTTCAGGCAGGGATCAGTATTTTGGGTTTTTATCTTGCCGCGCATAGTGGAAGCATGCAATATGTATAGCAGGAGCGTCCCGAAATGCACTCGCGAATTTGCCGACCAATCATGAGTACTCCCGCGGGGGGCGTCGACCAATCATGAGTGCTCCCGCCCACCATCCTTCGCTTGTATATTGCCCGCACAAAAGGGTAAGGAAAGGGGAAAGAGAAAAACAACAAGACCCAGCACTCTTAGTCTAGGAGTCCCAGGGATCTCCCTATAAGTTGCCGGTCACCATGATCAGGCTCGTTGTCATCTTTGGCCTGAGGCTGCCGAGTGTCTCCCGCATGTCGCGCGGCCGCCAACCAAGCGAGACCGATCTGGTTCCGAACATCCATACAACCTCTAGCTCGTGACCCCTGACTGGATTCCGGCATCCATTGCTCCACCGTCTCTGGAAACTTTACCTCCGCCAGACTTTAGACCTCAAGGCCTCACCCCCGGGTTTTAGGGACAAGATGATGGTTACGCGTTACGGGACATCGAACTCAACTACCACACCCAGCCCGACCCCGAGTCTACCTCGGCAGCCTTCCCATCTTAGTAGCCGTCGCAAGCGAGTGTAAACTCCGAGGCGAGCTCGGACTCGGGCTCCCGTCTTAGTTAAAACACACCGTCCCGGTTTCCACTCATCTTGGCTCTCAGCACCTAGGTCCTTTGACTTCCCCAAGGGAGAGAAGGTTATCTGGTTTTAGTGTGGAGTCATCGCATTCAGGACAAGTTTGAAGCTTTCGGAAGGTCGGCCAGAGTATACCTTCTGCGGTGGGCCGCCATTCGCTACCATCAAGGTGGGTACGCAGCATGATCGCAAAAGGCGTTTCACACATCCGTTAACCTAACTCCGAGGACATTCACATGTTCGCGTCAGCGGGCATGAGACGGTCGCCAACAATTTGTTTCCCTGTCAAGCACGAGGCGCGACTCGTGACGGCTCGACTGGCAGTCTCGCTCACCTCGCCGGCGGCAGAGACATCCCCATCGACAGCGACATACAACGTAACAACCTGTTCGCGCCTTTTCGTTTTTTTTTCTAAATCCGGCGGAGGTGGAGACGGAAACGGGAACGAGTACAAGCATTTTACGGGGAACCTGTCTTCATCTAATGGGAATCGAGGAAATGGGGGTGCAGTATTGCCGAAACCCAAAATCGGCCGTCTCCCCTTTCTCGTCGCTTTCTACCTCGAACCCAGCTACTTCGGGCCTACGACGGACAATGAACTGGCAGCCACAGGCCATGCACACCCCGCTAACTGCGAAAGATCGCTTCCTTATCCCCCGTGGACATTCCCTCCCAATCACCCAGGTCGATCTGACCAATCGCGAATCCCCGTGCCGCTTGGCCGAACGCATTACAGAACATCTGCGCGGGCGAGGATGTTGAATCGAGAGGGGGCGCACTTGGATTTTGATGTGATCGCCTCCGGGGGTCGCGTTCGATGGGATTGTAGTATAGGTTGAGTTGGGAAGTCTCTTTCTGAGCCTTTCCGCTCCTTCGTACTCTCCGCACGTTCGTAACCCTGTCACACTGGGCGGTACGCTGCACAGCCTTGCCCACGGTGTGAATAAATACATTTTACCTTTTTCTCCAACCTGGCGCGAGTACTAGTGGGATCAACCAACGCTCGCAAGTCTGGATCATCACACCGACCCGCCAATCGTGGATTCTCGTGATGGGGAGCACTAACAAGCGGGAAGTTAAAACCAAACCCCCACGGTATATGTATTTATAAGTTGTGTACGATAAACCACCTAAGAAAGGACATCTGTATGTTCTGGCCGCTGCAGCGCCCAAGCTCGGCCTCGATGCGCGTGGCGTAGTCGTAATACGGTCAAGACGCAGCCAGGAAACTTTACCGTACTTGGGCCAAAAAGCGGCCCGAAACAGTGGAGTCCAGACCCTCACACCCAAACGCAACACATCAGTCCCAGTCCCAATCCAGAGGCGCCCCCTCCACCTCTGAATTCGAGGCTGGATTCCAATCTATTCGGTACCCGTTTTTCATTCGTGGCTACTGCCGCGGGTAATTAGCGGACAGGGGTGTATTTATCTAGTCAAAGACACATCGAGCGTGAGATACAGGATCATTATGTTTGGTTAGGACGGGGCAGAGAAACAGAGACGGCGAGATGAAGGAAAAAAGGCCAGAAGAGAGAAAAGGGAACGGTGAGATTAAGAAACGGACCGGAGACAGAGACGGTGGGAATACTTCTACACAAACAGCAAAAATTTAACAAGTGACGCACAAGGAGGGAGGAACAGGTCGGAAGAGAGTGAGTAACCTGTCGTCGTGAACCAAGCCAAAAGCAATGCACAAGAAAGCGACAAACCACAACAAAGGTCCACAGGCCGAAGTGTTTAAGCTGGGATATATACAAGAAATAGAAAACAGAGTGTTTGCGCGAGAGAGGCGTTGAATCGATTGTTGTATGTATACTGAGCCCTTTATCCTCCCGAAGGGTCGCTCAAGGATGATGAAAAAGGAAACTTAGGGCAACGGGAAACGCCATAACACCCAACAACCCGCCTCTTCAGGAAACAGCCCATAAATATGGGTATCCTCAAGCGGGGGTATAGTGCGAAGTAAACGTGAGGGGACGGGATGAAAGGAAAGAAGCGGGGGGTAGAACAAACAGAAGAGGGCGTAAAAAGGGGGACGGAACGTTGGGAGTCGTGCTTGGCGGTTAAAGCGGTCGGTTGAGGCGAAGGTGGCACTGCCACGAGCCTTTCGACACATGCTGAAGCCCGACCAGAGCCAGATCATCAATCGTGATGTGACCAGGGCCGACCTTCCACCTGGGGTCTTCGTCAGGGTCCATCGCGATCCGGGATTTCTCCTGGAAAATAAGTCAGGTGGCTGTGAGAAGAAATAACTCTGAGAAACTACCTTTATGAATCTCTCAACGGTTCGGGCGATGTTCTTCGCAAGCTTTGAACGGGTGATAGGGCAGGGGGGACTCCTGAAGTCCTTCGTTGGAATCTAAAATCATGCACATCAGAAATCAGAGATCTAGGGGACGGTCGGGGGTCGTACCTGTCGAGACCAGTTTCCATACCCCGGCCACTAGAGAACCCGGCAAGGTCAGCCATCAGTTTAGAGCTCAAAGGCGATGGCGTTACCTTCAATCGGATGGAGACGGATGGGCCGCGTTCCCTAAACATTGGGTCATCTCGTCCCACGAGCCTGATGTACTTGCCAGTAAGGGCATCGCGGAGAGGAATGCCACATTCCCCGGGTCCTTGAAGGTAGAACATGATGGGTGTCTCCAGTTCAACCTCTTCCACATAGCGGCGTCGATCGCTCTGCGTGTGGGGCTTATACATCTTCTGCGGGACAGGGACGCCACGGGTAGTCGGGTACCCCCGAGCGAGGTCCCAGACGGTAATTTGGACGTTGTTGGGGCTTATCGGACTCGTACGGAGGTCCTGCAGGGCGCTTAACCGACAAAAGGAGCACGAAACAAGCGACTTACGTTCATTTGGGGCAAAGGCGAAGTTGGCGAGTTTGTGAATGGCGAAATGTGGCGAATGTCATGGACGGGGGTGTTATAGGCAGATGGAGCGCTGGAAGAACCGCTAAGATGGGCGGGGGAGACGCCCATCGGAGGGAAGGAGGTATCGAGGCGAATGACAGGCAAGTTTCGACTGGAGAAATGGGACCCATAATCTATAGCTGGGGAGTAGTTACTGCTCACTCCCACGTTCGGATCGAAGTCGAAGGGTTGGTGAAGCGGGGTGGCGACACTGACAGGCGTGGTTGGTTGGGAGAACCGGCAGGGTGGTTGAGAGAGGAAAGTGTGTGATGAAGCGTATGCAGAGTATAGAAGCTGTTCGTGGGTCTGGGGAGGAGAAAATATGGTGAGATATACAAATTGTGGCGACGGCACAAACTCGAGACTCACAGAAGGAGCGAAATCGAGGTGGTTCAGGTCGATGTTGGTGAGCGAATCCAATTCGTTTCCTGCGTCGGACGCGCTCTGAGTAGATGGGGTGACTTCGAGATACATGTTCCTAGTCAAGATGATGAGTATGAGGGATAAATGTGACCTGAAAAGTGGCGTACAGATAATTGTTGTCGTTGTCGTTGGGAAACATGACTGGGGAAGAGATCAAAGAGAGCTGCGATCCGTAAAGTGGATGGTGGTGGTAGTGGAGAGAAAGGGAGAGAGGGGATCAGTGCCGATTTGGGGGGTTTACTAGTACGGGAACCTGTGCAACGCGAGCTGCCGGCGATAAGGCAGGAAAGCGGTGAGGGGGCTGACGGAGGCTGACGTGCACGAGTCGATGTGACTCTACTTATATGTGAGGCGCAGAGCCTCGGTGCAGTGAGTAGATCATCAGCGTTGCGGCTACGCGCCATGACCCGATGATCTGATGATGAGATGATTTTGAAGCTTAGAGGTTAGAATTTCGGTCGGTCCCATTTGATAATGAAGTTCCGGTCGCTCACCCCTTGAATGGTTCCGTACGCAGTCTTTACGCGTACGTGGGTAACATGAAGACCGGTAGTGTGGGGGATAGATTGCGCAGTCGTTAGATAATTCCGAAGTATACGGGAAATGGATTCTTCGAGCGAAAAGGTCGTGACCTCGCCATGGACGTGTCGTTCTGTTCGTCGTGCCCATTTCAGGGCACCACCCCACACACAGCTCAATATCAATGAGGGCGTAAGCACAGCCAGGAAAACGCGCCCAGGCGGCACAGCCATTTATGGGCTGAAGGTGATTGGTCAGCCATCCGATTCAGCGGTCTGTCGTGGTACGCCTGCTGGCGTGGCTGGCGCACGAGGTTCGCGGATGCAAAACGCTAAACCAGCTCGTCCTCCGATGTGAACCGGGGTATAGCAGATGGGGATCGTCAACAGAGATGGTGATGTCGTTCAGCGACAGTTTGAGTTAGCAACGTTGTAAAGTTGGCTGTGTGAATCACGTGTCCACCCGCGTCCCTGCATCCTTAAACTCATTCTGCATGTCTCTCGCGGACGCCCTCAACCCTCATGTCACCGAAAATATCCCGCTGGATGATGCGTACTCGGTCCACGGTGCCGAACAACCTCCTTCAATTGACCAAGACGAGGAGATGGACGATTTATTCGACGAGGATGCTGTAGTCGATCAGACAGAAAGGTATTCTATTTCACTCATCTTCCATGCTACACCCTGTTCACTGGCTGTACGTGGGAACTCTCTCACAGACACGCGTCGCTATCGGACGGCGGGCAGGCAGATACGATTTCTGATGCCGAACAGCGTCATCGGGAGGCGATGGAATACGCGGAGGAGGAAGACGAACCAGATCAGGACAACGGCCATGCTCTGCTAGAACAACGGACAGAAGCCTCGGCGTTGCTCCCAAATATCCCTTCCCCAAAAAGCTCGGACGGTCAGGTGCGCACTGCTCCCAGTTCCCTTGTCAGGTTTCCACTTACATACCCCAGAGTTGGGTCATTAGGATGCCCAACTTTGTCAAAGTGGATTCTAAACCATTTCATCCGGACACTTACGTTGGCCCCGACCAGGAGGATGAAGAACTCGCCGGGGCGGAGAACAGTCGTGAATCTTCGATGAGCATTAAACTCAAGGTGGAAAACACCCTACGTTGGAGGTGGGTCAAGGATGAGGATGGGAACTATGTGAGTCTTCCTCTCCCACACCAATCTTCGCTTGCTCACGGTTTTTCTATTGGGGATATTAGCAACGCCAATCTAACAGCCGTATCATCCGTTGGTCCGATGGATCTCTCAGTCTTCTCCTGGGAAAAGAGTTGTTTGACATTTCCCAGCAATTATATACACCTCTCGTCGACCCTCGTTCAACTATCAACGGAACCCAACCATCCCAATCCCAGGCAGAATCCTCACAACTCTCGCAGTCGTCGCCAACCAAAAACCAGGGTCTTACCTATCTTGTCGCTCAACACAAACGTGCGGAGATTCTTCAAAGCGAAGCTCTCATTACCGGTTATATGCAATTGCGACCCACCGGAATGCAGAGCGAGACTCACAGAATGCTGGTCCGCGCTGTTGGACAGAAGCACAACAAGGTTGCCAGGTTGAGGATGGCCCCAGATCCTACCCAGGACCCCGAGAGGGAGAAAATGGAATTGATGAAGCAGACCTCTAAATCCAAGCCCAAGCGGCAAAAAACCGAGGACGATGGATTCGGAAACCCCAAGGCCAAGCGAAAATCTTACTCACGGAAACGAGGCGGAGATGGCGTCTGGTCCGACGACGAAGAGGAGGCGGCCTACGGGATGTACGGTGGTGAGTCAGACGAGGACCGAGAACTCGATGGCGGTCCTGGACGTCGGGCTGGGCGCAAGGATAGGGCTCGACCAAGCGGCGACGCTAGAAAGGGAAGCGAATATCAGACGGACGACTTTGTCGTATCTGATTCTCCCTCCGACGATGCCGATTCCGAATCGGGGAAGAAGTCTAAGAGGAAGGTTACGGATAGGGGACAAAGCGACGATGACGACCTGGATAAACTGGATGCCAAGATCGAACAACAGGAGGAGGCCGAGCGCAAAAGGGGCGAGGTTGGCATGGAAGAAGAAGACCATCCAGAACCCGAGGAGATGGATGTGGAGAGCGAGGAACCGGATGAGGACGATGAACACCAGGTGCGTAAGGCCGGTGGAAAAAAGCGCCGGCTTGCGGTGGACTTTGGCGAAGACGAAGAGTAATCATTTTCACACCGTATATCTACTTACATGGGTAATACATATCCACAACCACCACCAATCCGGCCTCGTAAAAAGCAATGATCTGCCTGTAGATCACGACGGCGGCCGTGGCAGAGGGCGAATTTGGTCAACCACACGTTGGTTTTCTGGGTTGCCTTCCAGAAGGTTGTGGAGAGCGAATACCGCGTGTTCTCGAAGATCTGGAAAACAATTATGGGGTGTCAACTCCTGGGAAGAACCGTGGAACCAGATGAAAAGGTGCGAGGCACAGCAATGGTAGTGTCTCCAACGGGACGACGGAAGATCAAGGTACACGTAAGGTACAGGGAACTTACAAGGATTCCTCTCATCCACGACGCACAGATTCATAACAACGGGTATACCACCACAGGCTCGGACCCGATCTTGAACAGCCTTTTCCCCTGCACACGATATCCCCAGCAAACGCACTAAGTCTCTCTTTACGTAACTGAACCCCGTTTTTACTGGGCCATCGTCCTCTGTGGCTGGGTCCTTGGGAGGGACGGCTGTGTTCAACGCCGGGTGGTGTTGGTGATCAGCCCCTGGGGGAAGTGGAAGGGTGGACAAATCTACAGGCTTTCCGAACATCACCCTCGGCAACAACCTGTCGAATCTTCGCAACAGACCTTGTGGGAAAAATCGTCAACCCCTCGTTTGACGCTGAACATGGAACTGGAATGCACTGATGATTATCTCCGGTATGCCCATGCCTTCTTCAACCATGGCAGCATTCAGGAAATCTTTAGGATCATCACCGGGCGGGAAATCAAACACTTCTTCCTCGGATGTCAGGGCAAAAGTGATGAGACACTGCGTCATAAGAACCAGCGCTTCGCAAACGCTAGGTAAGAGCATATCCAATTCCCCGGCGGTGAGCGGAACTTCAAGCGTTTGCACTGGAGCTGGATAGACGTGACAGAAAGGTAGGTCTGGAGGTGTTATGATTGGTGACGTAGATGATCCCGTACCTGAGGAAGAGGAGGAAAGCGGGGGCGGGGCGGATGCGGGCGATAAAATATTTGGTATGGCTCTGTCGATGGCGTTGATACTGTATTCTCCCAGATCGAAAAACGTGGAGGCAATCATTGGGCAAAGTTGTTGGCACACCTCAACTGTGAGATGGGCGGTCTGGAGGTAGGAATCCAATAGCTTCAAGAGAACAGTTTGGTGAGGGGTGATGATCTCATCCTCCCTGGTGCGGACAAAGGTCAGGCCGATCGTGCGAGCAGCAGAGCAGACAGTCCCTACACAGATATGTGGGCATACAAATCCGGCAAGAGACCGAAGTCAGTTAGTCTCGAGAAAATGCTGTATCTGTGGGGAGGGGTGAGCGTCTGAACCCTACTTTCAGCAATGCCGTTACCCTATCTCGAAGGCTTGTCCCCCATCACTGAGTTCCTCCAGGTCATGTAACGATACCATACGATCTAGGATAGCCACGATGATTCGTAGACCCAGCCGAATTGTGGTAAAAATCGTTCTGAGGGGAAGGGGTCATTGCGGCTGGGGGTGTCACACGAACTTTATGACGTACGATCTTTCGACGCTTCCATGAACACAATTCAGGATCAGGACAAGAGCAGATAGGATCGTGCGTGTGTCTGGGGAACCCAACAAGCGCCTAGTTGGACGTCAAACCGAGCCACGGTCTCAGATGCGATTCTTACGCACAGGATTATCGACAAATTTTCTGGAACGTTCATCCAGACGTCCCAGAACCGAGTTAGGAGAACTTCATTGCCCGTTACCATATTCGATATGGACTGGGTGAGAAGTATGGTTGCCCTGTAACCTACGAGAGTGTGAACGAGCCGAGGAGAGGCGATGACAGGGACACACTTGATTCATCTTGGGCAGTGTAGAAGGATGTGTATGCGAACAGGACATCCCTGATCAGTGGCTCGTTCTCACTATTCAAGCGAGGTTAGCCGGGAATCTGAATCCTGGAGACTGAGATACGTACAAGGCCTTTTCCTGATTTTCTGACACGGCGGCAACGAGGTTACGGGTGAATTTTGCGAGACTTGCGATCAGGTCCCGACTGGAGGTGTTCTCTGCGTCAACCGTTTTCCAGAGATTATTGAGACGCGGCCAGACGGAAGGGGTCGCTTGTCCCATCCGTTGTCTGACGTGAATATCCTTCCCAAGGTCGTCGGCAATCTCGTCAAGGATCTGTCTTGCTGTATCGGGCGTTATAGAGCAGAACAGGCTGTTCATGTTGGACTCGGGAGTGGCTGCGGCGGAAGTCGAAGTCATGGTCGTCGACGACAAGGGCAGCAACAACGTCAACGGCGTCGGGGTTGGCGCGAATATCTCGTTCACCCACGATTTGGCCGATAGGCTCGAGCCGCTTAAGCGAATCCTCCCTCCCCACCTCTCCGCTCCCATCCCGTCGTCACCACCAGCCCCACCGCCTTCAACCCCAGACCCTGCGACGACATCTGTTTTGACTATCCCTTGCTCCCTACTCTACTCAATCTCGAGATGGACCAGAACGGAGGAGGGCATGACAGCGCTGTCGGCGAATTCGCTTAACCCACGTTCATACGAGATGGTTTCGCTCCTCGCAGGATCGACCACGTCGCCAGAGCGCAGGTTTCCACCTCACATGGGGGGAACTAATGATCCACTAGCACACGCACGACGGGAAATCAACGACCGGAAAGCAGTTGTTACGTTGATCAATGCACTCCTCAGTATCGGCGGCTCTGGGGCTGCGACGTGGTATGCTACCGGCGTGGCTGGCTGGCGAAACGAATGGGTGCGCATACATTCGTCCTACTCGGCGTCTTCTCCCAGCTGATTCCACCATTGAATTCACAGCGAGCATTATTTTCCCTTTCCTTCGCCCTGCTCGTTGCCATCGCAGAAGGCGTGCTATTCGTTCTATGGAATTCTAGACGATCAACGTCAAAGAGAAGCCAGGGTCGCCTTCGTCGTAATCCACAAGGTGCTGATGTAAAAATAAAAGTAGAATAATCGAGGATGAGAATGTAAACGAGTGCGGATGTAGTATGGGACTTTTGGGAGATTCCGTGTTTCATCAAATCATCATCTCTCGCTTTCTCCCCCGTCGTTTGGCCTGGGGTCGTCCCCAACGCTCCTTTCCCCGTCATGTCCAACGGTTCAGACGTCCAGAAATCTGCGGGTGTGGGACCAGCGCCAACAGGTGGAGGCGGCGGGAGTACTGTCCTCACCCTTGCTGGCGTTCTCTCCTCGTGCGCCTCAACGCCGAACCCTCCAATGGCCGCTCTCGAGCAGGTTATCTCGGAGAGAAATGTATTATCGTCTCAAAACTCCCAGCTCTGGAAACTCGTCGAGAAGCAACGGTCAGGTTACAGCCAGATTTTGAAGGAGCTGGAGCGAGTTCGGTCGGAAAGAGATACCTTCAAAGCAAGATTAAATTCTCTTGGCGAAAACCCGGACCAAATTCTCAAAAAACAGAAAGCAAGCAAGGCGAGCCATTCTGGAAACGCCCTCAAGTCCTCTTCATCGTGTTCTGGTTTGAGGTCGGACGACCAGCCCAAGGCAACTCCGGAAGATCCAAGACAGGCGATGGCCAGACATCAATCTGACGACTCCGGTATGCGTCTCCATCCAAATACTTTGGCAAAAATTACTTAGTAACTCCTTTTCACAGTGCCGCGGACGCGCCTAACCCCATCTCCCCATGATCCCGCTCGCCCAACAGCCCCCGTCCTCTCTGACTCTCTAGGACCTTCTACAACCCCGCTAACTTTGCACCTTAACACTCAGCCCCATAATGGGCCCCAACCTTCCGGTTCTATGCCTGCTTTCTCTCTTGTACCATCTGTTGTCTCTCCCGCACCCACGTCTGCCCAATCCTTCACGACTGTTACCTCATCACCCTTTGCGTCCATACCTCCCAACTCATCCCTCAATATACCCTCTACATCACCTGGCGATCTTTTACAACCCACTCATCTCCCAAACCTGTCACCCCAGAATGGAGACCCTTTACGACCCCCCGCACTTTCTCGGGAATCCAGGGTCTCCCTGCCTGAGGAAGCGAAACGTTACATGGCTACAATTGGAGAGTCTCCGGCTCACAGCCCCCTTGTTTCTTCTTTTAAGTCTAGATCTGCAGACTCCAGGTCTGAATCACCGTCGCAGGTGTCTATGTCGGAGATGAAGGACGATCAAACCAAACGCGATAGTTCCGGGGGGGAGTTTTTGGACATGGATGACAGCGCGAACGACGATAATGGAACTGGTAGTGAAAACTCGCTATCAGACGGAGAGTCCGAAGAAGACAAACCTTCCCGGAGCGTAGAGGATTTCCCAATGCCTCCGAATTCGCACCCCCCAACCACACCCAGCATTCATTCGTCGTCCACAACGCCAGACCAAACGAGCATTCATTCAGAATACACAGCGAGTGGCACGAGTACGAGGGCAGACCCCGCCATGAGCACAACGTCCTTCCAATCATCTAATCATCCTAGCAATAATTCTCAGCCCGGGCCACGGCACAGGCAACAGCCATCTCTCGATTCTCCGGTCTCTGTCCAACCTCATTTTCGACAACTTCCTCTTCTAGTTTCGGACTTTCCGATGACGAGGGTACAGGTTTCACACTCATCAATTCGCCCTAACGATCGAGGCAAAGAGGTCCTATCGTTCGTGATTATCGTGGACCCTGGATCTGGGAAGGAACCCTGGAAAATTGAGAAATTGTACTCTGATTTTATCTCGTTGGACCAGAAGATCAGGTCTACAAACCGAAGTCTTACTAAGAAAATGCCTTCTTTGCCCGACAACAGGCTGTGGCGGGATCACGCTCCCGCCAAGGTAGACCAACGAAAGGCAAGTCGGCGTATCTGTAAGAACTGCATTCAACTCATGTTGGCTGTTCGTGAAGGTCGCACTGGAGAGCTACCTTCAGATCGTTCTTTCGCTCCCGGTCAAAGACAGAAATGAAATCGCTGCATTCTTCACATCCGATATAGTTCGTGCTCGCCAACCCGTCGCATCTGCTGGATACAAGGAGGGATACTTGACCAAGCGAGGCAAAAACTTCGGAGGCTGGAAGCGGAGGTATTTTGTTCTCCAGGATTCCGTACTGGAGTACTACGAATCGGTATGACCCTCTCGTTTTGGGTGGTGTTTGCATCTCTAACGGTTCACCCAGAGAGGCGGTGCCCATCTGGGTTCGATCACGATAACCGGAGCACAGATCGGGCGCCAACAACGGGCAGGCGCCTCCCAGGGCATGGACGAGGATAACGAATACCGACACGCATTCTTGATCATAGAAGCGAAGAAGGGGCAATCAACCTCTTCAAACCCTCGGCACGTCCTTTGTGCAGAGAGTGACCCGGATCGTGATAACTGGGTGGACGTTCTCGTTCGATGTGTCAATGGTGGCTTCTACGACGACCCTCAAACCCTGCCATCATCGTCATCTTCCACCTACTCTAATGGCCTCTCTCCGGTTGTTACGTCTGTGGCTTTGGCAAGTGGCCTCGATACCGCACAACCTCGCTCCAGCACAAGCTCTGTGGGATATTCCGAACAAACGCTGGCACCCGGTAAACAACGGGGGTACTCACGGGATGATGTTGGACGCCCAACGCATGGGCCTCTCCAGGATGATGGCAACAACCCTTCGGACGCTCCCGTTTCATCATCACTACCATCCTCTTCGCCGTTGGACGGCGATAGTCACGCTTTCGCTGCCCCCCGGTCCCAGTCATCACTGGGCCACGACGACAGCGGCCCCGATGTCAAAGGGACGCCATCCCGGCCTCACCATCCTTTATCGAATAACCCAACTTCACCTCCAGAGTACCACCGACCGAAGGATAGAGATAAGAGACGCTCTGTTCAGCCTATCAAGGTGTCTTCTAATATGCCGAAGACTTCCCTCGACGCCGGGTCGACCTCTCCGGATATCCACACACCCAAAGTCGACCAAAACGGGAAAGTTAAGATTTCCGGCCCGATTGGCGGGGCGCCGATCCCAGCAGGATATAAATTCGGGGCAATTGGAAAGGACAAAGACAAAGACGCTGCGGAACAATTGATTCTCGGCAGTGATCGCAGGGAGAAAGCGAAGTCAAAAATGTTCTGGGGATTCGGACGACCTAACGGTATGCAGTCCTTTGACTTTACCATTGGTCCCGCGACACCCCCAATTGATGGTTTAATGTACTCAGAGAAAAGCGCTGCACCCGCTCAACCTCAACCTACACGCGGTGTATTTGGGACCACGTTAGAAGAATCGCTTGGGGTCGCCCAGATTGCCAATCTGCCCGCCATCGTATTTAGGTGTATCCAATATCTGGAGTTGAAGAAAGCAGACCAAGAGGAGGGTATTTACAGGCTCAGCGGAAGCTCCGCGGTCATAAAGAGCCTCAAAGACCGCTTTAACTCGGGTACGTTAATGTCTCCCGTGCTTATTATCCAAAAACTCAATCAAGATGCGAACCGATTTACAGAAGGAGATGTTGATTTACTTGCTTCCGATGAGTACTGGGATCCGCATGCCATCGCGGGGTTGCTCAAGGCATTTATGCGTGAGCTACCCGCGAGTATTTTGACTCGCGAGTTGCACACAAGGTTCCTCTCCGTGATCGGTAAGTGTGGATTTCTCAGGAGGGCGTTATGACTTATCGGGAATCTTTATAGACTTTGTGGACACTCAGGAGAGAATAAAAGAACTATCCTCCCTAATATCCCAACTCCCTCTGGAAAATTACTCGCTCCTTCGAGCGCTCACCGCTCACCTGATCCTCATCGTTCAGAACTCGAATGTAAACAAGATGACGATGCGAAACGTTGGAATCGTGTTCAGTCCAACTCTGGGAATCCCCGCAGGGGTGTTTAGTCTAATGCTCGGAGAGTTCAATCGGGTTTTTAACGTAGGCGAGCTCGAAGTGTATGAGGAGGAGCTCGACGATTCTCCAGCAAGAAGGAACAGTAGGCATTATTCAGACGCTGCAGCGGACCAGTTGCTTGGTCTGGCCGGCCGATCCCTCAAAGGTGAGAACTATATATCACAAACTCCAATTGTCTCTTACTCTGTTATAGCGCCTTCGGATGATTCTGATGGGGAAGATTATCCACCAGCACAAGAAGACAACGGAGCTGATTCTGCGGACGGCAGTCATGAAGCCGAAACGTCTGCTTCTCCCAACCCGAAGAGTACTAGGGCTTCGAATATAGCGGCATCTCGTGGACTGAATGTTAACGCCGGTAGCGCGAAGGACGAGCCCAAGCTATTACGACCCGGCCTTCCTGGCTCCCCTCGGCCTCCCAACAGCCCGCGGTACAGTCCATCTCCAACCACGTCCCCGATGACGACTCCTCGTTAGAGCATGCCATCGGAACTCCCTTGTTGATCATATTTGCATGATTTCAGCAACGTTGTATACTACACGTCGATACCCAATCTAGTACCTTTGGCCACTCTTAGGGCACACCCTTCTCCTGTTATGTAGTTGTAACTTACTTTTGCTGAGCTTGAGAAGCCGGTAATCAGCGGCAGTGATGCAGCCGTCGTTGTGGATCCCACGATCGCGCTTTCATGCACCTCTCCGCCGCTTGCGCTCACCCACGAAGGCTCTAAACCGATGCCAAAAGCTCCCAGATCCAAGCGCAAGAATGACGTTCCTAACCCAGTGGGCACACTCTCGAAGTACTTTTCAGCGGATTCCATCCCTAGTGAGGATATTAAACGCGACCCGCCTCCCTCGGATCCAGCTCGGGAGGCGGATGCGGAGAGGTCGTTCTTATTTCACGACAATGAAGGCGGTTTTCGGACATTTGCCAACCTGTACACCATGGTGTACCTTGCGAAACCGAAGCTAGTTCAAGGTGTTTCTTCTTCCTTCCTAACTGTTGAATAACTGACCGAGAAGCCTTGAGTTCATAGAAGCGGTCCAACATGATCCATGGAAATTGCTAATAGCTGTGATGCTCCTCAACAAGACATCGGGGAAACTTGCCCTCCCGGTCTTCTGGCATATAGTTAACCGCTGGCCGACGCCGGCAGACCTCGTAACTGGTGGGTGTTGTCTCAACCCTCCGTTCCCAAGCCGCCGCACTGAAATCGCGCGTATTTCACCGTCCCACCAGTCGAATTTGAGACTCTTGAAGCACTTCTTCATCATTTAGGATTATCCAACATGCGGGCGGGCAGGTTGATAACCCTTTCCAAAATGTACATGAAATACCCACCAAACCCACGATTGCTTTACAAGTCGAAGGCTGTCAAAGATAAGACAACGACTGATTACCCCCCAACCCACATTTCTCATTACCCTGGGAGCGGTAAATATGCCTTGGATTCGTACAGGATCTTTTGCATGGGGAAAGGGGAATGGAAAAAGGTCCGTTCAGATGACAAGGAATTGCGCAGATATCTTGTGAGTGAATTATTTTGAGTAGCCAATGTTTGGCCCTTATACATTTCTTAGCGATGGCGGTGGGCCGTGGAAGAGTTTAAAGAGTGGAACGAGGTGACCGGTGTTGTGGGGCCAATAACTCCAGAGTACCTCGAACGTCTGCCACAAATATTAGCGCAATAAGTGACCTAGCGGCCATCCGTGAGACTAGAGAGTGCAGCAGTCTCGTCGCAAGCCCGGGCCCGGCTTTTCGAGATCCAACTCAGTCCCCGCACGAGGAGAGTGTAGTTGGAAGCCACGGGTTTGGTACGAACCTACATCGGAAACCGTGACGTTGCCAGGATTCTCACATATGCTCTCACTCATCCCTCCTCTCTTTTGCTTTCATTTTGGATGTACCTTCTGGCCACTTTTCGCATACCGACTTCCCGCATAACTACCTCTTTCTCTTCGTTCGTCCCCACCTCATCACGCCCGCTACATCACATACGATCTCCGCTTTAAACGATCGCAGATCTCACCTCATCACCTCTTTCGGAATGATCTCTTATTCAATTTTAACGACCTGTTACAAAGTTTTACCTCCTTTCTTATCGGTCTCCATTATCCACTCTCATCATTTCCACGAGCTCTGGTTGCTCTGTTCTCTTTTGGGCTTTACTCATTACGCTGTCATCTAGATCACGATCTTTTTCACAGTAAAGTTTACGGTCCCATTAATGTACCGCTGCCCTTCCCCTTTCATTTTGGCACGCACTCTCAGCCGATGGGTGTTCCCGGTGACCGTCGTTCGAACGACCGAATATGTACATGTTTTCGTCAGGGGAGACGGTGGTAAACATTTTTCCCACGTCTGAGCGACGTGCGTGAAATTTTCCGTAGCAGCATCGATAGCGGCTTCTCGGTTGCCAGAAGTTGGATTGAGGGATTTGACCACCGCTTCCTCGATCGGATGCGGGGAAAATCTACTGTCAGTGAATCACCAACGGATGCTGAAATGACCTTCGAATTGGCGACACGTCGTTTTTCAGAATCACCAAACTACCTTTCGAACAAAAAACTCGAGCACGTATACCAACGAGTTTCTGCATGGCGTTAGGTATAACTTCCAGGTATCGAATCCCCTGGGGCAGAGGCCTGTAACGAGAACCTTACAGATGGGTCTGTTGTCGTTGAGGTGTATTGAAATGGGATACGTCAGTCGGACGGCTACGAGGGCGATGTCAGCATCCCCTCCGGTACTAATGGAGAGCGTCTACGCGGACCTTGGTGATACAAGTTATATTTCTCCACAGCCGTCGAGCCGCAGACGAGCGCAGCCACCACCGAAGTTAGTGGCTTCCCGAGTCAAGTTGTGGGCACGAGGCCTGTGTCTGCGTCAACCCTTAATACTGACGTTTGTATTACCCCCGTCTCTTGGTGTGTAAAACGGGCGAGTTCAGCATCGAACAATAACTTTGCTGGTTCCCGAACCCGTCTGCCTGGAATGAGATTATATCAAATGTGTGAATATGCAAAATTGGGATACGCACTCGGGCGATGCGCCTATGCGATTACTAAGAAAGAAATGTTAGGACTGTGGTACCCCTTTCCCACTAGATCTTGTATTGCCCGTAGACAACAGGTTGCGTTTATACTCACCGATATCCCTTCCCAAGACTCGTACAAATGCTAATATCCCCAAGGCCCGACAGGCGGACTGTTCGGGTGTACCCTCCATCCACTAGCAGGGTTGCAACTTGCGTAAAAGGAGGTCGAACCAGACCTTGGATGTTCTGTCAGTCGCAAACACAGGCCGACATACTGGCGAGAAACCACCTTGAATCCCCAACCCTAACATCGGCAGGGGGCTATGTCCAATGTTCCAAACCTCGTCGATACCTTCATTCAACCCACAAGTTGCAAAGATAGAAGAAATGGAGCGGGTGTTTCATTTCACGGATTCCGGGAGCTGTACGGTAGATCGCCCTGTTTCCAAACGGGTCCTTGCAAGGAAGGTGGTGGGGTTCGGCACAATAGCTATACTCAACCGGTATAGCTCTGGGCATATCCTCGACTGTTGCACACTTGAGTTAATGGTATACAAAGATGCGCCGAGATCAGAAAACACGGGACTTTTCCTGGGGTCTGTCACAGAAACACCTAAGGAGATCGTTGGAAAAACGAACGCACTCGATGAGATGCGGCGTGCCATTCGGCTGAGCCGGCGCCGCCTTGGTCGACCAGTTGGTCGACTTTGTTGACAATCGTTGTCACCCAGAACTCCTGAGTTTTCGTGTCTCAAAGCCGCGCATGGCGATCCCTATAGACCATTAGCAAGTTATCTCCGCCGATGCATCTCGAGTGGGGAGGGGGTCATTGAGATCCGAACAAGTTACGCGCTATACGGGAGCAACTGCTGCGTGTGTAAAGTCTCAAAACCGGTGGGAGGTCGTGCAAGTAACTGCCAGGAGCCATAGACGGGCCAAGGACGGCGACGGTCTCATCCTGAGGAACGCATAAAATCCAACGTTCCCCATTGTCCCCCTCGGTAATGGGCTACATCGGACAGAGGGGTGTTGAACAGAGTCCAGCGTGTACAAACACTTAGTGTTCTTGGGAGAATAATCGGGGGCACGACCCGATCACTGCTATCTGGCACTCAGCGGTTCATTTCACGTGGCCAATGAGGTTACCCCCGACGCCTTCTCGAAGGCTTTCAGGACTTCACTTGGGATGCAATATATTTTCAAAACAGGGCTAGGTTACACTGCTTTACATTCACCCGACCTCACAGTCATT
>Ga0307515_10003499_pt1 | contig 33007 bp, 3 predicted proteins | sample 17_EM_MG_FD_194513 | JGI IMG/M metagenome (GOLD analysis project Ga0307515, IMG submission 194513) | Populus trichocarpa ectomycorrhiza microbial communities from riparian zone in the Pacific Northwest, United States - 17_EM | ecosystem: Host-associated > Plants > Roots > Unclassified | place... | reverse complement strand
TAATTTCTCCCACGGAGTAGTCTCTAAGGACCTATTTTATCCTAAGAGCTTTCTCCTAAGAACGCATGTCTCTTAGGAGAGTCCCATACTCTAATTATATCCTAAATATATTCTCCTAAGATCACAGATTAACAAATTTCATAAGCATATATAATGAAATTAATAGCGCGTAGAAATAGATTAAGCTCGATATGTAATTGCCTAATAACTAATTTACTTAGCTAATCTATCCTAGACACGTCTATAAAGGCTATTCCGTCTCGTTAAGTTCAATGCGGTTTAGTAGTCGTTATTACTAAGCAGCTTAGACGCTATTCCATCCCACTAGTATTAGCTTTAGTCTACTGCTTCAATTAAGACCCGGGCTAAGGATAGACCATTTCCGTAATAGCGGCTGCACCGCCTCTTTTAGAAGAGAGCGCGACTCCCATCATTTTCTAGGCCAGGATATTAACGCTACTCGGCAAACTCTATAAGCTTTTTATCTTCTTTAGGCTGCTATTTACTTCCTACTAATGGGACATAGCATATTATCTTCTATAATTCGTTAGGGGATGCTAATAGAGTTCTTAAAGGTTGCACTTTTATAAGTAGCAAATAAAGAATTAGAACGAGGGTAAGTTAAAGTTAGATAAGACTTACCGACTAAGCATGCGTATAGATATATATAGTTCCAGGAGAGTTCTATTTAGTCCCTAAGGGAGCCCCATTCCTAGGCCCCCTTAAGAACTAATTTAAGGCCCTAATAACTCTTTAAGTATAATCTGTTTCTGTCCCTCTTTATAAATAGATACTGGTCCTATTTAGAACCTTACATATACTATAAGTTCTTATTTAGCGCTAAAATTAACGAAAAACCCAGTGCCAAAGCTACTTGGACCGATTAACATTTCAAGTCCTACCTTATCCCTTTGCAAACCTATAGTTAAAGGTAGTAAACTATTTAATTACAAGGGGTCGATTAATACTAAATATTAATATATATATAGAATTCGAGTTCCTAAGAGCTTAAGTACCCCAATTTTTATTTAGAACGCGGGGCATTTCGCTTCATAGGGACGGGGGTTAAAAAAGAGAACTAGTCCCATTACGGTGAATTACTAATAGATATCTAATTAGCCCTTTTCTTGAGCCAGCCCAGTTTTCACTTAGCCCTCCTACGCGGCTGCTTATATCAGCAGCTAGGGGTATATAGATACACTCTCTTTAGAGAGTCTAGGATCTACAAAGGTAGATAAGTTTAGTTAGATATATAGTTAGAAAGAATTAGTACACAGAGACCCAAAATTATATTAATTCTAATAAATATTTATAGGTCTCTATTTTCACAATAGGTAGTATAAATAAATAGCATATAGAGCGTTTTAAGTGGCTAGAAGTAGTAGCTAGAAAGACATCCTAAGCTTAGGATGTTTATCAAAATGCCCCCGCTAAACCTAAACTGGCTACTTACTTTATCCCTATAATCCCACCACTAAAACTTGTTACCTACTTTAACTAAGTATATTGCAACAATGTAGATACATTATAGACTAAAAATAAAGCAACTAGCTTTTAATATCTGAGAAGATTCCTCTCTTTTTCAGAATTTAAATTTTAGTTATTGACGTGGAGAAATTTGGTTGCGAAGTCAAGCGACCATATAGTAATTTAAGAGAACGCGCACGAAGACCTAGTGCCGCTAACTCCCTAGTTTATAGGGACGGTTACTCCCTTATAAAAGGGACGTACCTCTCCGTACCACAAACCGTACCGGCTTTAGAATTACGATTCTGCCCACTATATCAATATATATATCCAGACTATTATATCGAGTACTTATAAGGCTGTCACCGTATTATAGTAGCTAAAGAAGTCCTCCCACCCGCTAAGAAGTAGTGGACGGTAGATTTATATTCTAAAGGTAGAGAGAAGCATTTAGCAGGACGAAATTTTTAATTAATAGTATCTTCTAGATTCTAGGCTTAAACTAAGAACTACTTTAATTAAGGAATACTTAGAGCTAATAAAGCTCTTACTTATCTCCTTCCCTCCTTCCAAAAACCACACTTACCCTAATACCCATCCTACTTAGGTGCTAATACTATAGTCGTAGATTTGGTAATCGCATATACACTTAACTTCCAGAAGTTTCTTATAGAACGTTATAGTAAAAAAGCGAACCTCGTCGGCTATATATTCCTTATAGAAACAACAAGAATATTTGCCATGCTAGTTTACGCATTAGCTACCTGTGTGTTATATATTATTAGGACTAACTATTTAGTGCTTTAGCTCGCCAGTTACCTCCTAGGGAGTAGACAAAGCTACTATATACTCTAGCTATTAGTCGCTATTCCTTACAAGCGCTTCTAATCCGGGTTTAGTTACTAAAGAGTAGGCGGACAATATAACTGATAAGTCTTTATAGAAAGGAGAAGGGGTAGTATACGTTAGGGCAGTAGGGGGTAGCTACGTGCCCTTATCGTCTGTAGAGGTAATAAGCGATACCTTAGCTCGCTTAACGGCCTATTAGGAATTCTCTAAGAGGAGCTTTCGCTTCAATGGCTGAAAGAAAATATTATTAAAAAGTGAAGAATCTGTTTTTAGCTTTCCATTTTCCTGCTTTTCGTCCCTCTACTTATCTACGTAGTAATTTACTTAGAGCGGGGTCTATTTGGAGCTCTAATATAGATTCGGCTTCAATATAGATTTGAATTAGACCTTCTAACTAGTGGATTAGAGTGGATCTAAGGCTAATTTAACTTTTAGAGCTCTAGATCTATACCTAATTTAAACTATAGCTAAGGAGGAATAAAGCGCTTAGGGGATAGTGCGTAAGAAGAAGCTAATTAGTAACTCTCTTAACTCTACTACTAACTTAGTGTCTAATAAGTAGTGTATTAGCTATAGAATCTAGGACACCTAGTCATCCTACCACTGCTACTATTACTTCTGCTGTTGCGGCTCTATATCTACACTTACTATTATAGTGTTATATTTAACTTTCCTACCTCCGCGATAGAACGATTTCTCTTAGTACGCCCACCTTTACTATCTGACGATGTTATCCTCGCCCTAAAGTCAATTAATTCAAAAGCTGACGACATAAAGGAGGTGGTTGAGTTCAAGCTATAGGGCAAGAACTACATTCAATATAACGCTTTAATAAAGAAACCGAAGTATATAAAGCAACGCACGTCACCTATATAGCTTTGGGGTGAGGATCTATAGCTAAAGAAAGGCGACGGCTCGATTATATATTACTACTGTTATATTTATAAGAGGTTAAAGAAAACGTAGAAGCTCTCTATCGTGTTAAGCGGAAGATCTACCGCGTTAACTCACCTTATTAAGGATTACAATATAGATAAAGCTATAGGCTTATTGAAGAAACACGGCGAGACGGCTCTAGCTTAATTGATAATTGAGGATTACCCTACCAAGAGGTCGCTCATTTAGAGTCGCAATTTTAATACTTTTAAGTAGCTGCTTATGCGATGGATTGTATATTATTATATTACCTTCTTCCAATTTGAAAATATCTATTTCTATTAGCTGCTATTCTTTATATATTTAGGGCTTAAGAAGTACTTACTAAAGGCCTCCAAAACGATTCGCGGCTAGGTAATTAAGGCGTTTAAGACGTAAAAGGGTGAATTAAGGAAGGAGCTTAAGAACGCCCGTAGCATAATCTTAATATCCTTTAATCTTTAGACGTCGCTAAATGCACTTAGGGTCCTTAGTGTAGTTGCGTATTTTATTAATTAAGTCGGCAAGCGTCGCTATGTTGTATTGGGCCTTTGCGAAGTTATTAGTAAATATAGCGGTAAGAATATAGCGGCTGTCCTCCTTAATATCTTTAAAGACTATAATATTCGTGGTAATATTGGGTATTTTATAGCCGATAATGCAGAGTCGAATAATACGTGCATTAATGCAATACTTTAAGCGCTCTACCTAGGAATGTTAGTAAAGAAAAGAAAGGCCCGTAAGCTCTATTGTTTTGGTTATATTATAAACCTTTACGCCTAGGCCTTTATTGTAGGAGTTAATGCAGAGAATGTATATAAGGATTTAGCTGCTGCGTATCGCGACCAGGATTTTAAGAGGATAGAGCTACTTTGGAAGAAGCGCGAAGCTATTAAATTACTTTATAACCTCGTATAATACATTCGAATGACCCCCTAGTATTATATAGTATTTAAAAGGATTAAAATCGGAGGTGCTTTAGCTAAGTTCGACGGCTTAAAGGTATATGCTAAGATCTTATATAGAGCTTTAGTGTTGAGGTCTGAGTTTAGATTTTGCATATGACGTTAAAAGACAAGGGTTTAATTGGCTCGGTCTTAGATTATTAATTTGCCAAAGAAAAATCAAAACAATCTTACCCTTATCTAAATATTTAAATAGCTTTATAAAATTAATACTAATACCTACTAGCTTATTTAAAATAATTAAACGCGTTAGAATTCCTTATTCTTAGCTATCTCTTACTTCCTTAATTATAAAGAACGTATTATAAAGTTCTACTAGGAGTACATACTAGGCTCGGGCGTAAAAGCACTTAGTAAAGATAACCTACTCTCTACGCGCTATTAGTAGGAGCTTAAGCATCTATATAATTACCTTAAAGCTTTTTATAAGGCTACTATTATAGTAGAAGGTAAGTATACGGGCCTTGCAGATTACTTTTAAACTCTTAATTAGCTTCTACTAGAGCTTAAAAAAACGTAGTAAAAGTTTACTAAGCTTACTGCCTAAAGACGTCAAACTATAGAGTTATAAAACTATAAGCAATTAGCTGGTTGCTTAGAGGCTGCTTAGTAGAAGTATAAGAAGTACTACTATAAGGCAGATAATACTAGTGCCTATTACACGGCGATCGTTCTTAACCCAACACTTAAGATATAGTAGTTTTAGGATAGCTAGGGGGAGTATAAAGATAAGAAGGTTTAGATTTTAAAAGTTAAAGCTCTTATAAGAGAGCTCTGGCTTAAATACAAAGGTAAGCTATAAGACGCGCCCTTAGTAAATATATAAAATTCTATACAGCCGCCACTAAAGCTAAAGACTTATACTTCTGCTTGCAATTATAAGCGCCTTAAAATAGTACACTCTAACGACGTTGCTACTACGCCTATTACTATAGCCGATCGCCTTTAAGAATATTTGGAAACAAACTACCTCCGCGTAGGCAACTCTAACGATTTTAACATTATATAATACTGGCTAGATCGCTACAAGAGCTAGCCCAATCTTACTTAGTTTGCCTTTAATATACTTATAATACCGCCTATATTAGATAAGTGCGAGCGGCTCTTTAGTAGCTGTAAGATTCTCTTAGAGGACCGTCGCTCTTGCTTATAAATGGATATTATTAAGGCTAATAAGTGCCTCCGCCACTAGTACGGGCCTCCGCGTAAGGGCACGTTTAATAATATAAATATTAGAGTTATAGAGGGAGAGCCTATACTATAAATAGTATTACTAAAGGAGGCCTTAAAGGCTCGAGTTACCGCGTATAAGGAAGCTATAGAGGAAGCCGTAAAGGTAGCAGCAAAGGCAGTAGTAGAGGTAGTAGTAGAGGTAGTAGCAGAGGCACTTCTAGGGGAGCTAGGTAGGCTAGGTAAGCCAGTGGTTATAGAGCTAGATAATGATAAGAGTAAGAGCCACGATAAGGGCGTATATGCCGCCTTTAAGGAGGCGATTGAGGTAGAAGATTACAAAGCTTCTAATATAGAGGCTTTATAATTTAGGGTTGATTTAGTATATTCTTCCTTCCTTACTTTTTTCCTCACCTTCTGCCAAGACTTACTATTTATAGTATATATTTGATCTAGATTTATATTAGAGTTCTAAAGCTCTACCGCCTCCTTAGCGTATAGAGTAGATTTAGGGGTTAAATCTACTCCACTCCAGTCTAATAAGATCACTATATTTACGAGCTTAGGTGGGTTAACCCTCTCCGGTTCTTCTAGGCCAACGTTATAGCTAGTTATACAATTTATAGAATTTACTAGGTAGTTAGGCTTAGGGTTTACTCTTTCTAGCTTCTTAAGCTAATTTCTATTTTTACTTTTAATCTCTTACAACACTTTTATACTTTGCCTTGCTAATTCCTACAGCCCGTTAAAGCTAACTGTATCCTTAAACGTACGGTCTTAATAGATCTTCTATACCCGGGGAAATCGCAAAGCAAAATACCTAGTATTGGCCGGTTTGTTAAAGCTAGCACCTATTACATCTACAATAAAGGGACGCTTAAACAAGTCGGTCGGTTAAGGCAGCCGCCCTCACTCCAACTTGACGTCAAGCTCGGGTATAAAGAGAGCAAAAGGTACTTCCTAGAAGAATCCCAGTCTATTAAGTAAAAGGATATCCTCTTTAGTTATACCCTACCGATCTACCTTATCAATAATGCAAAATATCAGCTTAACGTCAAAGCGACAGACCTAGTCCTTATTCTCTAGGCATTTAATATAGAAGAATATCTACCGCAACTTCCCCATACCTAGTTCTTGTTCATCTATTAGATCGCGGCGACCACCTACAATAGCGAAGTCAACGGTATCTCCTAGTCCCCAAATATAGTCTTTCTTTAACTTAATAAATCCATTATTTCCAGAGAATAAGTAGTAAGGATTATCTCGTCCCTTCAGCATAAGACCTTCCTACTATTATATAATGGCTCGAGCGAATGCGTCCCGAAGCTATTTAAGGGAACGGCGAGATAAGAAATTAATGTTTTTATAACTTCCAATATCGGCTTAACTAGGGATGCGGTAGACTAGTAAGCAGAGTTATTAGCAACGTGCGTCATAAGTTTCTATAATATAGATAGTATTATCCTATAAGAGTAGATTATAAAACATAATTATAAGATGCTTATTAAGATCTATAGGTAAGTCTTTGCGAGTCCTAAGAAAGCGGCCTAATTGTTATATATAATTGCGAATCTTATAGAAGGGTTCAATCCGCTCACCCTAATCGTTTCAAACTAATAGCTCTCCCTCCAAGATATATTACTTCTTAATCTTACACTCTGCCGACTTAAGCCTTAGGCAATCCCGCAGCACGCCATATAGGCCTATCCAATCGTCGGTTAAGTCCCTTCTACTTTTAGAGAAGATTTTAATGTAATTCCTTCCCTTACTTAGGTCAATGTGCACTTAACAATACTTACTATTATACTTCCGCTTAACACTTAAACGTCTACCCCTTACTAATTAACAGCAATGTTTAATACTTCTTGCCTTATCATGCGCTGGTTATGTAATTATAACTCTAGTTTAAGGTGTTAACCTACGTATAGCAACTTCTCTAAGCAGGGATTTAAGAGCTATCGTTGGCTAGGCGGGCATCTATCGGATCGGGGTTCTAGACAAAATCCTTACAGTAGCTTTAAAAGAATTTTAAAAGCCTAGAACATTAGGTAAAAGGAAATGGAACCTTTATATCGCTAGTATCTCCAGAATTTATACTAGACTATAATTTTTTAGGATTATACAGACCATCCACTTAGCTTCAGAGCTGTACAATCTTCAAAATATTCTCGATAACACATTATAAGTCCAGCTCGGCTCCGCGTATTTTGCCTCCATTTTTTACCTTAGCTTAATAGACGAGACGGGTAACGTAGCTACAACCCAGTCTAGAGTCTCGTCAAGCTCTTTAAGAGTCACGCTTAAACTATACCTAGTTTCCGCATCCATTATAAACATTACGCGCTCAACATAGGACGCAAAGTCAGCACTATCTCTTAGGCTGGTTTTCCATTCTCTTATCGTCCATCTTATCGTCCATTATTGATATAGATCTTATTAATATAGATTACAAATATTATCCATACTTCCTCACCGCTAGGAAAATTCTCTTAGCCTTTACCTTCCCTTTACCTTCCCTTTACCCTATTATATAAATATAGATTCTAAAGCAAAATTATCTCTTCTTGCGCCTTTAACTACTGTTAATTCGGCCTTAACTCGCCTAACGAGGGCCCGAACAGCCGTTGCAATATAGGCCTATACTTATACGGCGCTTAGCACGGAGCTAGAATATTTAGGTCAAAATCGTATTCTCTACTACATTTACTATCCACAAGAATCGCCATATAGTAGTCCAGTTACTAGTAATTTTCGAAATCTTCTTAATTCAAAACATCTACTTTAGGTTAAAAAAGATACTAGCCCAATACAATTAGAGATACTTAAAAAACTTTAGCAACTATATATTAAAGCAGAGTCTTTAGGTTAAACGACAGAAATGGATACCTAGGTCTTTTAAAAACGGCTAGATCAAGATATAATTAATAAGGCTTTAATCTCATTAATTATTATACAAAATATTCCATTCCGTATTGTTAAATAGCCTAAATTTCATACTTTTTACCAAGTTCTCAATCCAGAATCGTCCGACTTTCTTACAATAGCACACTCTCAAATTATAAAAAAGATTAAACTATCCTGGCAAGCTCATAAAGATATTATACGAAAGAAACTTCAGTCGGCAATATTAAGTATTTATCTGTCGCTTAATATCTGGACCTCCCTAAATAGGCTCCTTCTTCTAGGGATCTGCGCCCACTTTATTAATTGGGGTTAGGAGAAGCAATTAAAGGCCCTTCTTACCCTTTATACAGTAGCAAATCACAGCGAAGACAAGCAATTTACTACTCTTCTCCCAGTCCTTAAGGACTACGGTATCGTACAAAAGCTTAGGGCTATTATTTATAATAATGCTAGTTTAAACAATACCCTTTGTTACAAAGTAGAAACCTATCTTTTAAAAAAGGAGGAGATTAAATAGGATTTCACGTATCGGCGGATCCGCTATACTGGTTATATTATTAACTTAGCCATATAAGCCTTCCTATTTTATAGTCAAATTAAAATAAAGTAACTTAAGTCATACAATAAATAGGAAGGAAAAGGGGAGGTAGGAGATAAAGAGGAGAAATAGGTAACCTTTTGGGTTATAGGACCACTCGGCAAGCTTTATAATATCATTATATACATCTATAGTTCTACTAGTCATATAAAGGAGTTTAAGGATCTTATAGAGAGAATAATTCCACTTAATAACTGTATAAGATAGAATAGCTGGTTTTAAATGCTAGCTATAACCGATTAAAAGGTAGGAGCTATTAATACCTATACTAAGAACCACTTTGCTACGCTTTAGGCAGACTATCTCTCTCTAAAGGACTAAGAACGACTTTATATAACTAAGGAATTCCTTTAACCATTCTACTAAGCAACTCTAGAGACTCAAGGAGATCGTATAACAATCGATAGTATACTCTTTACTATAGATATTCTTGTCCAGTACTTTAAAGCCGCACTTATAAGTAAACTTCCTACTAGATTGGATAATAGTAATACTGTATAGTAGTCTAAATATGCTTCTAATAAGGAGTTTAGCTCTCGGATTAAAAAGGGGTAGGAAATCTTTAATAAGTACTACAGTAAAACAGACAATTTACCCTTTTACGCCGCAGCCCTTATTCTTTATCCAAACCGTTATATAAAGTATATTAAGGCTAACTAGAAGCCAAAATGGGTAAAGCCTATATTAAAAAAGGTTAAAGGACTTTAGGAGTCCTACCAGGAAAAGGCTCCTTCTCCTCTAATTTCTTTACTGTATAAAAAGAAACAACCTTAGGAGCAGGAGCTTAATGTATTTAATTAGATTGCTCAAAATTTAGGGAAGTATACTTAACCGCAAAGTTAGGACAAGTTCCAAGACTATTGTAATAGGGAACCGTACAATATTGGTAAGATGTTAGCCCTTAAATAGTAGTGTTAAGATTAACAGAGAAAACGTTGGCCAAGGTTATCATATATAGCAATTAATATTCTCTCAATTCCAGCTATAAGCGATGAACCAGAGCGAGTCTTTTTAGGGGTACGTCGTACGGTATTATAGGAAAGGGCGCAGATAGGAGCCGAAAACCTTAAGAGAGTAGAGTGTTTAAAGCATTAGAAACGAAGTGGTATTTCAGACAAAAAACTCAAAATAGTAACTTAAATTTAATTCCTTAAATCCCTTCTTTTAAGGGTCTATTTACTTTAAATCTATTATAGGACTACCCCATAATACCTTATATATAACTACTTATTTCTACTATAAAGACTATCTAATATCCGCAATATCCGTAATATCTACAATATCCGCAATATCCGCAATATCCGCAATATCTATAATATCTGTAATATCTACTGAATTCTACTAAGTCTACTGAATTCTGCCAAATTTTGTAAACCGTAATCTGCCCTATACATAGCGCGACTCCTATTAACCTAGCAACTAAGTTAACGATATATACTCCTTTTATTATAAGGTCTATGCGGAAATTAAACAAATAGACATACGTATTACAATTTTAAGGAGAATGGACTAGCGTATAGATATAGAGAGGTATAGACAAGTCTATATTAATAATAGATTGTAGCCTAATCCATTTATGGAAAACCATACTGCCATCTCTAGTCCTCCAATTTTGTAATTGCTTTAAATGTGTCGCACTAAGTCCCTAGGCTTATTTAATAATTAATTTAAGGCGCTTTTCTTATAGATTAAAGACGCGGTCTACTCTATGCTCCGGGAACAGATATAATAAGAAGGCAACAGCTCCTAGCCCTTCTCGCGGAATGATTCGGTTATATTTATTAAACCAAAAAACAACTATTTCAGTTCTAGAACTTAGGGTATTAGGCATTTTCGATGATTTTCTAGCGCGGTTTTAGTCCAGCTCATTAAGGAGGTCGCATAGAATACTAAAGTTAAAGGGCATATTAATAGCAAGTTGTTATTAAGAGAAATCTAGCCTTTATAGGAGTAGTAAATAGATAAGTAGAAGGTGTTAATGGAAAGAGAGATGCGTCTATTTAAAAGGGTGTTATGCCGCGGAAGCGAAGCTAGCTAGGATTGGATTTCGGGTAAGCGCTCATATCTAGTTCTATCGCGAGTTTATAAGGTGCTATAGCTAGAGCAAGACTGGGAATAATTAAAGATAACTATTTGTATAAGCAGGCCATTTTCTATTTAGGCTTATAGTCAGCTTTAATTAGAAATTAAAATGGCTAAGCATAAGCTAGGTTAGGCCATAAGCGTAATCTAACGCATAATACTATATCCTAATTACTCTCAGAGGCCACTTAGATGTATTTACTGCCCTTAAAGTCTAAGGCAGCGAGAGTCCGACGTCTCCGAAACGCATAAGGCTTATCTACTTAGGTTATATAACGTAGAACCCCTAAGATACTTAATAGTCCTTTAGGCAATAAGGAAATATATATAGTACAGATTTACACCTATCTAGGCCTAGTATTAGCAAAGCCGGGTATAGGCGGAGGCATTATCGCGTATTTATATAATTTGGAGTTAAGGTTTAGCTCTCTACGTAATCAGCTAGCAGTAAAGAAGAGTTAAGAAAGAAGAGGGAGGAAGATAGGTAAGAGAAGGTACTTAGATTAGGGATTAATTGGGCCCTAAATTAGAGTACAATATAAACCGGAAAGTGTCGCCTTGGCGCAAAAATCAACACATATCCTTCCTAAGCTCTGTGCCTATAGTCCTTATTAAATGTTTAAGATAGACGGAAAGAGTAGCTAAAAGCAGCGGTCGTACGGTAGAGGGTTTGCTATACCTCCTATATAATTATAGTGGAAAAGTCTAATAAATTCTTAATTAACTTAGCTTTAGCATTAGGGAGCTAGTATTTAGTTCGCCATATTATATAGCATTATTACTTAATATGCCGTATCGGAGCAGATTTACTATAACTAAGAGAGTCCTATTTTAGCGCTGTACATTATAACCCTAAATTTATTACTCTGGTAGGCTAAACTCGAATTCTTAGGGAGCCGATTTCAGGGTTACCCTAGAGCTTCTAATAGCTAAAAGGGGTAAACCATATAAGTAAAGATATTAACTAGGACAATATATATAACACATATAAGTATAAAGGGATTTTATAGAAATTCGGATATGTATTTAATTACCTATAGTCCTTACTTAGATAGCTTTCACTCTTAGTAGTAAATCTCAGAATCAACTAGAGTTAATCTATTAGGCACATACTCTACACAGTCCAGCATTATAATTCGTTTTGTCTACAATACCTAGCCTAAAATAGAGGAGGTTAAAATTAATAAGGGAAGGGGTAATGCAGATTGGTCATCTAATCTAAAGAGAGCAAGGTTAGGTAAAGGCGAATTAAACTAGGAAAACCTAACAGATAGAGGTCAAGCCAGTAAGAGTTCAAGTTAGAAGAAAGTAAGGAAGTTAATATTGATAAATAACATAGATTAAGCATCTAAGGAAAGCTAAGTAAAGGTAAATATATCAACTTAACGAATAAAGATTTAGTGTAAGTAGTAGTAGTTAATAGAGTTAAGATTCGTCGCCCAAAGTTAAAGATATCGGCTATGATTTCACAAAAGCCGTAGCGCAGTAACTAGGAGAGAAACGATCCTAGGAGAACTACTCTATAGGAAAATTAATAGACTTACATAATATAAGTCGGTGGTTTGGGACCGGGGATGCAGAGCTTCTAGGGGGGCTTTAATGTCCAAAAGAGTTAATCTTAGGAGGGCCCTTAGTCTAGAAAAGCCGATCCTAGGAGGGGTACAATCTAGGGAGAAACAATTGTTCTGTCTTGCGGCGCTGTAAGACTCCTACGTATATATTCGGAGCAGGACGAATACTTATAAGAGAGAGGCTTTTAGGAGCTCTGTTCCCCTAGGACATATAGGCGTCTAAAAGTAAACTCCTCCTAGGAGCTTAGAAATCCTAAGATACTCGCTATACCGCCTTCCTTATATAACTAATTTTCCTTAGATTGCATATCTCCTAAAACTGGCTCTCCTAGGACGCCACGGCATATACACAGATGCTATATCTTGGTATTAGTTCGGCCCTCTAGATTATCGGAATCTCTGAGGATCCCTAGGGAGAATATTCCTAGGACCTTAGAGTATCCTAGGAGCTTAATTCTAAGTTTCTATACTATAGCCCTACGGCTAAAATAGTTATCTAAGGCTTATAAGACTTTGTTTTAAGCTATGCCCTCCCTACTAAGAGTGAATAAGAGAGGGCCTTATAGGCCTAGTAGACCGTCATTTTAAAATCGTGCAAGCTTCATATAGGCACGTGCTTCTATTACAGCCACAAGCCTACAGGTTAGCATCCTTATTATACGCAATGCCCCGTTTATATTATAGACCCCATACAGCCAAACGCTTACTAGGTTTTTTTCGCAGAAATGTATATTATAATATCCTGTACTATCATCGTGGCGTATAATAGATCCCAATCCAGACAAGGGAATACTTCCCTTACCTATACTTCGGAGACTTAGCTTATACGTTATACTTAGGCTAGCTAGATACGGTACCTATATTGGGGTTAAAGCTCTTATTATAAAATTATTACTATTTATTCAAATTTTAGAAGTTAAGGAGGCAAAGACTTTTATTAACAAACTATTATCGCTTATTTACAATTTAGGAGTTAAGGGGGCAAAGGGTTTCATTAACAAAGTAAAGATAATTTTAAATATCTAGGCGATCGCAACCATTCTTCCAAAAGAAATTCTTAAGTCTCGCTACATTTCCCTCGTCCTTTTCGCATGCGAAATGCAGCACTTCAAGATTAACACTAGCAGTACCTCTATACTTAATCATCCTCTCTACTACGAATCTTTATTCGTGCTCGAGGAATCGTGCCTTTTACATATCTATATGGCCTATTCGATAATATTTACTACAGGAGAACAGGTTATTTATTATAACTTACATAAGTTTTCACTAGGCTTTAAATATTATCCTTAGAACCCAATTCTAGGACTCTCTATTTTTAGCTAATCGTAATTAGGGGATCCTGGTCACGTCTAGAGAACAGCCACATCTAGAGAACAGCCACGTCTAGAGAATTATTAGATGCCTAATTGGCCCAAAATAACCAGTCCTCTTAGTAGCGCCAAATAGGAGAACCACGTCTAGAGAACAGCTACTGGAGAACAGCCACGTCTAGAGAACAGCCACGTCTAGAGAATAGCTATGTGAAGGGCAGCCACGTCTAGAGAACAGCTACTGGAGAACAGCTACGTTTAGAGAACATTCACGTCTAGAGAGCAAGAACGCCACGTCTGACAGCTATATCTGGAATAGCCACGTCTGGAGCAGTTATGCCTAGAGAACAACTAGTCTAACAAATGGTTATATCCGGAGAATAATAGTCTATAGAAAGTCACAACTAGTCCAAATCTTACCTATTTTGCCTTCTTTTTACCACGCCTAATATATCTTATTACTATAGATTTAAACGCGGTACTTTTGTTAACACAGCCTTAAGAAGAAGTTTGTAAAGCGCCTCTAAAGGCAAGTATAATATAAAATCTATAATCTAATATAATTAAGATAGTAGAGGTTTCGTATAGAATATAATTAGCAATTTAAAACGCCTATAGATAAAACCTTTATAGCATCTAGAGCTACCCTAGCACTCTCTTTTATAGTTAAGCTCTGTTAAAAAGTAAGTATAAGGATACTTTATATACGAGATATAAGGGCGTTACTTACGAGACATAATCTATAGTTTAGCGCCAGACTTCTAAAAGAAGGACTTCTGCGGCTGCTAGGATTTAGTATCTTTTATTCCAAATAGAAATCAGCCGGAAAATCTAGCTCTGGGTAGCCATTATGTGGATATAACAGCTTACCTTAGTAAGTTTAGACCGTAGAATTAATTAGCGGATATCGCTAACCTTTTAGGTTAAAAAGTTAATTCTATAGTATAGGAACTGTAAAGCTTATTAACCTAAGTTTATAAGTAGTCTGTTACTTTTAGGTCCTAAATTTTCAAACTCTGATTATAATTAACTACTCCATTATATTTTAAGCAGAGGGCTCTATATTAAAGCTCTATAGTCTAAGTATTATACACTCTATTCGTGACCAATATGATCTTAATTATAAACTATAGCCTCTATATTAAAAGCCTCTAAATAAGGGCCTATTAAGTATAAACTTGGGTTAAAATTTTCGTTGGCGAACCCCCAACAATCCATATATTGCTTTTAGTTTACCCCACATATAAGGGCAGATCTAAGCGAGCTAAGGGAGACGAAGCCCTAGGGGAACGAAGCCCTGGGGGAATAAAGCCCTAGGGGAATAGAGCCCTAGGGGAATAATCCCCTAGGGGAGTAGAGCCCTAGGGGAGTAAAGCCTTAGGGGAGTAATCCTATAGGGGAATAATCCCGCAGGGGAATAATCCTGTAGGGGAATAATCCCCTAGGGGAATGAAGCCCCAGGGGAATAGAACGTAAGGAAGTAGAACTATAAGGGCTTCCATAAATAGGCAAATTACTAGGATTTATTTTTATCCTCAGCTTCTTGGCTTTTAATTAGTTAGCACGCTTCGCTAAGCCTTACTAGCTTACGCTTTAATAAGTTACCCTACGCTGTTTTATATAAGTTATATTTAAGGCTACTGCCTAGACTTAAAGAGAAAGAAAGAGGGGGATTAAGTAGGCTCTAAAAATTAAGTATTTAATTTTAGGTGTAAATAAAGGGCTATTTTTAGCTTCTAAGAGGGTCCTAATTTTAGATGTTTCGAGAGCCCAAAATTAGGTCCTCTATTTTTAGGGTCTACTCAATCCCCTAAACCTCCTTACTCCTATCTTTAACCTTTACTTTTCCTTTTAAGCAAATGGCGTAAACAATCCCAATCTAGTGATAAAATTTCCGTACAGCTTTCCTATCCTATTAAGAAAACGCCAAGCATCTACGTAATACATCTCTTAGCTAAGACAAGACGCCACGCCAAATCTTTAGGGCTAGTGCTAATCCCTACGGAAGACCCGCCTATGGGAGCGCCTATACCTTTAATATATATCCGTTGACGAGGGTATAGGTTAGGGGTTTTGGCATAGTTTAGTTAACTTAGTAACCGCGCCAAGCCAAACGCCAAGCAGCGGAGGCAGTACATCACCGCTATAACGCCACACTTAAGACCGTTTATTCCAACACCACAGTTCCCCTATTTCCTCTATTCTTTAATTTTAGGAAGTAGACCCTTAATAAGGGTATGGCCGGAGCGGGTCAGCTGCCCTCTTTACTAGCGTAGGTAAACTACAGAGAGCCATACGCTAAAAACACCGCTAATACTATGCTAGTACGGCGACTAGTATATTTTGCAGCTAAGGAAGAGTAGGCAGAGGCCTATATAAGACTTATAGTTATATAATCCTATAAAGTCCGTTAAGTAACCCTTATTCTGCCTTCCTATTACCTAGTTATATTTAATCTACTTTAATTTAATTACAAGTTATAGGTAGTTTCTTTTCTTATAGGGTTAACGCGTTTCGCCACAGGATAGTATATAGACATAAAGGTTAGTATAGCGGGCGCTAAGAAGTTTTAATAGCTAGGCAAATTCCACTAAGGACCAGATAGGGTTTTAAAAGAGAAGTAAGATCTAGAACCGGGCACCGGAATAAGATCCGTAGTAGGAACTAGAACGGGATCTACAGAAGCTCAACTAGGCATAGCTAGAGATAGGCTAATAATTACAAATAAAAAGGCCTTGGAAATCAGTGGCTGTGATCCCTTCTAAATTAAATGGCCTTTTTACTAATACATATATTCTATTACAAAGGAATTTAAACGTAAATAATGGGCCCCCAGAATAAACGTATTTAAACTAGGATTAGCATTTACATTAATCTAAGAATAGCGCAGCATATAAATATTTAGAAAAGTTATAGTATTAAGAAGGCTGCTAAGTTTAAAGCTAATTTAGTTCGTAACTTGCACTAATATTCTAGCAGTCTATTTAGATAAGTTAGAAGGCGAGGCCACATAGCAGCTAAAACTACTTTTTTTAAGAAAATGTAGTATATAGGAACAACACTAACGCGTTAGTATTATAAAACCTACTAGCAACATTAAACATAGACCTAAATAGCCATCTCGGTAAGCGGGAAGATATCTTTATAACTATAGTTTATGCTTTAACTATAACCGGTTTCCTAGGAGCTCTTTAATTTTAAAACGCAAGCTAGTAAGTCGTGTAAGGCTTAGATTATATTTACTATAGGCAACGGACTAACTTACTTCTAACTCTCGCGTTCTTTAACTTCTAACTTCTTAACTCGTTCTTTATATACGTTAAGCTCTCTCTTAAACCAGAGATCACAACAGGAGCTATAAAGCCACTTTATTTGCTAATTATTATTATATCAATCAATGCTAGATATACATAAGGCAAGTGCCTTTGCTATAGGGCGCCTTATACAATCGCGGTTTAACATCTACTTAATTTTGTAGAGTAAATGCTAGGTTTTTGTTTTAGTAGGCTCGGCTAAAGCTAGCCACTAGTTGATATGGTCGAGGTTTACTTTATATAAGTAATTTTTTAAAGGACGGAGCTCGCTAAGGTCTGTTAGAGTATAGCTATAGGTAAGAACTACCACCATTTCTAGAAAAACGTATCCCAAGGAAAATATGTTAGCTAAACGACCGCTTTTTTCGTAACTAGATACCTCCGGGGCGCAGTATCTTAACGTACTATATTCTTAACTTTTACTGGTACTTATAAGATCGGCTATAAAGTCTTTCGCTGCGCTAAAGTCCGTAAGCTATATACCATCCCACGAGAGGAGAATATTAGATGGTTTAATATCTTTATGGCGGATTTTGTTCTTATAAAGATATATTATAGCTCTAGTTAAACAACCGAAACTAGACCATATTCGCTTATCTTAATCTCCTATAATGTCCCAAAGTTCCTTAATACTAAGGCTGTAATTAGCTAGCTTCTCCAAGACTCTAGGTTCTTAGGCGGAAGCATAATTATATAAGCCGTCCATTTCTATAAACTCCAATACTAAGGCCAAATCATACCGCGCCACTAGCCATATTAGCAAACCAAGGTATAGTAACTAAGTATACGTTCCGACAAGCCTAACAATATAGCGGTGTTTCAATTTTTTTAGGACGTCGATCTCCTTTATCTATCCAATTTGGACTTTATTCCGATGGCGTATCTTCTTTAAAGCGAAATTAACGCCCTTATAAGTGGCTTCCACAACTTTTCTATTTATACTATAGCCGAGCACTTGTCCTTTCTCTAGTGGAATAGTTTCGCCACGCTTAAACTCTATATATAAGCCTCTCCTAGACCAATCTTCCCGCATAGACAGCAATAGCTTATCGGCTTTATATGTATCTTCTATCCTTATAGAGTATAGGGCCTATAAAATCTCATGTCCTTCTACGGGTTCATCTGTCTTGGCAACGAGATCTAAGAGATTACGCAGAATTTTGCCTAGTTAGTGTGCTTTTTAGTTAGCTACTTTATAGGACCTTTCTAACGCCGCATTACCCTCTAGCAAGGTGTTTATATGCGCATCCCGTTTTAATAATACCTCCCGAAGATATTTAAGTTCTTTATATATTGCGATATTAGAAGAAAATTCTTAATAAGAGATGATGGCTGTAGCAGAGCGCCTAGACGGCACAGCTACTTAGTAATTATCACTTGCGAGCTACAACTCCTAAGAAGGGCAAGGTTAGCTATTAATTTTATAGAAAAATACGTCACCTTAAAGGGATTTACGTACCTCCTATAACCACCAAGAAAGGCAAGGTTAGCTATTAATTTATAGAAGAATACGTCGACTTAAAGGGATTTACGTACGGGCTATAACCACTAAGAAAGGTAAGGTTAGCTATTAATTTACAGAAGAATACGTCGACTTAAAGGGATTTACGTACATCCTATAACCACTAAAAAAGGCGAGGTTAGCTATTAATTTACAGAAAAATATATCGACTTAAAGGGATTTACGTACCTTCTATAACTACCAAGAAAGGCAAGGTTAGCTATTACTTTATAGAAGAATACGTTAACTTAAAGGGATTTACATACGGGCTATAACCACTAAGAAAGGCAAGGTTAGCTATTAATTTATAGAAGAATACGTCGACTTAAAGGGATTTACGTATAATCTATAACTACTAAAAAAGGCAAGGTTAGCTATTAATTTACAGAAGAATATATTAACTTAAAGGGATTTACGTACAGGCTATAACCACCAAGAAAGGCGAGGTTAGCTATTAATTTATAAAAGAATACGTTGACTTAAAGGGATTTATATACGGGCTATAACCACTAAAAAAGGCAAGGTTAGCTATTAATTTAGAAAAATACGTTAACTTAAAGGGATTTATATACCCACTATAACTACTAAGAAAGGCAAGGTTAGCTATTAATTTATAGAAGAATACGTCGACTTAAAGGGATTTATATACATCCTATAACCACTAAGAAAGGCAAGATTAGTTATTAATTTATAGAAAAATACGTCAACTTAAAGGGATTTACTTACATTCTATAGCCACTAAGAAAGGCAAGGTTAGCTATTAATTTAGAAGAATACGTCGACTTAAAGGGATTTACGTACTCACTATAACTACTAAGAAAGGCAAGGTTAGCTATTAATTTATAAAAGAATACGTCGACTTAAAGGGATTTACGTACATCCTATAACCACTAAAAAAGGCAAGGTTAGCTATTAATTTATAGAAGAATACGTCAACTTAAAGGGATTTACTTACATTCTATAGCCACTAAGAAAGGTAAGATTAGCTATTAATTTAATATAGGAACCCTTTATCTCCTAGGGATTTACTTACTAAGCTTATTTTAGTAACTTCACAAAGCTAAACCTAGCTCGCAGTTAGAATGCGTAAGGACTTTAGATAAGCACTTAACCCCTAATAATCTCTTAATCTAACCCTATACTAGTTCTAGATTACTAAGCATAATAATTGCTAACTTACCATACTATATTTAAGTTCAGATACTATATATAGTAGACTCCATACAGTACTAACGAGAGAGTGTAAATAGGCGATAGTAACGTAAGGTTAAGAGTAGAAGGTTCTAGCTATATATAGGTTTAGCGGGGCTATATAGACCTACCCCTTAATTAAGTCATATGCGGTTCTAACTTAAGGGTCTTAAACACTTCGCCCACGCTAGTAGGGAGGGCGGCCGACCTACTCTAGCCACACCCTTATAAAGTAAAAGAGTTCTATATATATTTATAGGGGAGTTTGTTACCTAGACGTATATAAGGTTAAGGTAAAAATAGAGCTATATTAAGCCTCTTATAACCTAGTTACCACGTACCCAACCTTACAACTAACCCGTACAATAATCGTCGGATATTAGTAAAATACTTTCCCTAAATACTACCCCGAACAATTCTAGGCTGGCTCCGCAGAAATTCTAGCTTAGCACTATCACCATACGGCTAGCATACGGTCCGCGTCCCAACCTCATTATTCATAAACTCTTTCCCATCTTCGCTTAAATACTCCTAAATTCACACTTTAATCATCCTATAGCCTCTCTATATTACCGTGTTTATATAGGAATCTACTCCTCATAGAGTGGCCTTTTGCGTCGGCCACCTGTGCGCAGTATTTGCCACGCTCTATCATTATAGTCAATTAGTCCAAGTCAGAGATAATTAAGGCAAAACCCATTAGTAAAGGACTAAAAGCCTTTCGCGGTTCTTTCAACTCGTTATATAGGGATTTAAGCATTCCTTACTGCGTAGACTTGTTAAATCAAGTAGGTAATAAAGGTAAAAACTTTTATTTTATTAAAGAGCGTATCTAACTAACACAGGTCTCTAAAACCTCGGGCTTAGTCTTATATCCGCGTTACAAACCCTCCTAGCGGCTCATCTGTTACATTCCACAAGTGGCAGCAAAAACCTTTTTAGCGATTTATTGAGATTCCCTACAACAATAGGCTCTAATAATTTCAACATTAAACGGATTATACCCCTCCTAAAGGCAGTCCTTAATAATAAGGCCGACAAACTTATCTAGGATAAGGTGTATAGACTTATTACAAAGTCCACGCCTCTCTCTACCGTCACTAAACCATTGACGCCTCCCCAGTCCGGCCCTCTATTCACTACCTCCTTTTAGCAGACACCTTAGACGTTCAATACAGGCAGTTTCGCAAACACGTCCGACCTACGGAAAGATGTTAACCCTATACTAAAAAGTAAAGTAGAGGACAATCTCAGAATAGACCACCCGGACGTTTTTAGCACATTCTTTAGGCAAATTTCACAGCTTTATAATATAGTAATAGCTGTATTCCAGAGCTGCAAAGATGCGGAGCCACCGCTATTCAAAGAGGATATCAGCTGGCTGGAATGGCCAAAGGGGTGCAAAGAAGCAAGGGTGTTGCAATTCCTTCGCCGCCACATTAACCAATTTCTGCGGTTTACAGACAAACACGGCTTCCGCCCCTCAAAGCGTCGTCGCTATATTACTACCCCAAACAAGCCTATTCCTAAATCGGTTAGCAAGCAAAAGGTAGATATAGGCCTGGTTTATAACCCTAACAATAAGCTAGAAGACAGTAACCGGCAAAGCTATAACTAGTCCCATATCCTTATCCCGGGTAAACTAAAGAGCAACCCGCAAGAGGACAATCATAGCAGCACTTAGCTTAATCTAGTAAGATATGCCTAAGAGGTATTCGGCGCACAAGACACCCACCAGTTCATTTTAGGCTTTACCCTCTATAGCTCAATCATACGGTTATAGGAGTTTAACCGACTTAGAGGGGTAGGATCTCAGCCGTTTAAGGTTAATAAAGATAGTCAGATATTTGTTTCAGCGGTCTTAGGATACCTATAGATAAACGAGGAAGAATTAGGTTTCAATCCTACTATAGTAAAGGACGGCGCAAAGTATATACATATTCACTAGAACGGCCGGATAAGACAGCTCCGCTTAGAAGATCTTATAAAGCGACAGCGTTCCGTCGCTAGTCAGGCAACCACTTACTAGAGAGGTTCCCTAGAAGATAAATTAGACGGCGGACTCGTAATTAAGGATTTATAGGAATTTAAAGAACGACCTAAAGAAGGCCTTCTGCTTAAGGAAGCGACAGAAGCCGGTGTCAAGAACGTAGCGCGATACTACCACTATAAGACTGTACGTATTAGGGGTAAGATTAACGATATCCGCCACAATATACAGAAGGGACTAAGCGATACCAACGAGAGGAGTCCGTTTCAGCAACGACGGCCCATACTCCCTAAGTCCGTCACTAGCTCAACCATACCTAGTAGTTTACACTTAGGCAGGGGTAGGAGCATAAGCACAAGCGGAACTATTACGCAAAAGAGATCGTCCAGCCATATACAGACATCGATGCCACCTCCGAAACGGTCATGTTTAGACTCACCGGTTAAACAAGATACTTAACAACGCAATTATGTCCATCGTCAGCTAATTATACGGGATATTAGGAAGAGTATTTACAAGGCGAGTTCTCTACAAGCCGTGCTAACGGGATTACTTAGAGGCTTAAAAGGTAAGTAATAAGCAAGGCATTCTAGGATATAGCTAATTTATTAGGACATAAGTCGCTAGTAGATGCGAAGATCCTCCACCGCGATATATCTATCGGAAATATCATACTAAAGATAGCAGAGGACAATGGTTTCTTAATTGACCTTAATCTAGCCATTAGATTAGACCGGTAAACGGCTTCTAGAGCACTAAGCAAGACTAGCACTAAAGTATTTATAGCAATTGGTACACTTTATAGCGACGAAGATTACAGTTTTATACACGATTTGGAGTTGTTTTTCTAGGTACTATTCTAGATTTGCGTTCATTAGAATGGACCTAGCCTACAGAAGAGCAAAATAGAATATAAATCTTAGAATTACAAGCCAACATAAAAACTTACAGAAATTAAAAAGGGTAAGATAGACGAGGATAATAAGTTTACTAAGGAAGTTAATTGGAATTTTACGGCCTACTATAAAGCTTTAATCCCTTATATACAGGAACTGCAAAAGGTCATCTTTCTAGGGGGAAGGCGGTAGCTAAGAGAGCACCAACAGCTGTATACCTAGATAAAGTCTATCTTAAAGCGGGCAAAGAAGGACTTAGTTACTTTAGGGTAGCTAAATATATAATATTAAGCTTACAGCTCCCCCTACTTTTCCCAAATACTATTAGTACGGAAGTCTTCTAATAAACACGGGTTATTTTAATATATTTACGGCAACAGATACCTTATAGCTATAGGAATAGCTACGCAACAACTAAACAAGGGGTTTATTTACCTAGCTATCACTTATTCTTCTTAAGCATAAGGCGCGAAAGAGGTTAGCCCAGCCTGTATCCATTATAGTAATAGCGTAAGCACTTAACAGTTTGCGCGACACTACCGCTCCACTATAAGCAATTTATTAAAAACGTCTCCCTTAAGAATATATTTTAAGAAAATTGCGTAAATTTAGATATCGTAAAGCAAGACATATATATACTCTTATACTAGTTCTAAGCTTTATATATCTATTTTAGGTCCTAGGGGTCGCTATTTTTGTTAAGGTTTACTACTAAAGCTAGCCAATCAAGCTAACAGCGCCCTATTAGGGCACGAAAACAGGGCTTAGAAGGTTTTCGGTTACAGATACTGAGATACTATTAGGTATAAGCCACCAATAGGGATATAAGGAGCATCCCTTCTTAATACGGGATACTGGCGTTTAGCAGATTTCTTGGGCTTAGGAGAGCAGGTGTTTAATTCTAGTAATTATAGGAAGTAGGTTTATCTAGGATTTTAAATATATGACCTAGAGTAATGGTTATTAATAGAGCTATTGCCCTACAAGGCTGGATCTACCTTTTAATCATATTCCGTTACTTAAAATATTCGGGCGATTAATAAGCCAAGACCCATACTCCATAGGTAACTTTATTCTACCACCTTCCACTTACACACGTAAGCGCAGTGTCCGCCTTCAAACTACAATCCCCTTACTTATAATAAACTGACTTAAGGTATACTAATGGATACTATTAGTACCAAGATAGAAAATATATGCCTTTTTTACTTCCCCTTTACGTTCAATTTTTATAATTAATGTAGCTATTATAGAACTTACAATCCTTTAATATAATGTCTGCTTTAAGCTTTGCTAGGTTTAACAGATCACAGCTTCAATTGCTTTTATCCACTCCAAACAGGTGCTATATAGGGATATTTCTTGCAATAACGTCTTCCTTAATAAAGAGCTTAATACGAAGCTTAGCGACTTTACTAGGTCATTAATTAATAGTTAAGCCCCTCTTATCTATTATAAGATTAGGCATAAGCACCCCAAGATTAAAGGAATCTCTATAATTCGTAACCATCTTATTAAACATCTTAGCATTAGAATAGGCACTTTAGCACCGATTCCTGCTTCCTTATTATAATATTAAATCATTTAGCAATAACGTTCCGGACCCCCTATAGAGAGTGATTTCTCGGCTGCGGAGCTAGAAGTCAATCCGCCATACGTGGCCAGGATTTAACCGCCGCTCAGCTTAGTCAGCATTTACCAAAACCTTCCATCTGTTACCTCAGAAGCTCAGACCAAGAAATCAATTACGCTGGCGCGCTAATCTCCTTCAGATATTTAATCGATTTCTTAGTTTAAGGCACTTTGGCGAGATTTATATAAAAGCACAAGCTTTTTTAGTAAGGAAAACTCACAAACCCTAATAAAATTGATCAACATCCCTACAGCATCTCTTAAGGTAAAAATTATATTAAATTACTTAGGAGATCTAGCTCTATAAATTATAAGATTTTAGGCTTTTTATACCTTTATATGGGCCCATATAGGCCTATACAAAAGGTACTTATACTTTTAACAACGGGAATTTTAACTTTAATAAAATTAATCTTAGATTTAGAAGGGGATAATATAATTCTAAGGCATTTAACATATAAAGTAGCCCCCTAAAATTCATCTATAAACTTCTAAAGACTTAATTTTATTATATCGTAGAGGAAATCCTCTTATAAAATCGCTAAAACTAAGATTTTTACTTATGCTTTTAACAAAACTCGCCAAACGCCCTTAGACGTAATTTTGCAATTCAGACGGCGTAGGTTATTCCGACACTAGCTAAAAAAAATCACGTCTAAGCTCGCTGAGGTAATTCCATCTACACTTTATTCGCACTCCCTCTATCTCGCCATCTTAATAAGGGTATGGCCGGAGCGGGTCAGCCGCCCTCCCTACTAGCGGGGGCGAGTTTAAAGTATTTTACGCTTTAATCACCTGCTATAAATACCGCTAATTAAGCTGCCGCTAAACCCGTCCTATACTAAGTCAAAGTGCGGGCGTTAGTAGCCCGCAGCCAAGCGCATCACCTTAGGCAGCAGTCTTGGCATTAAGCTTTACCCAGAATAGTCAAACGCTATACTTAGACGGCTACATAAGGATAGTGTGCCATTATAGCCTACTACAATGTTCCGTATAGTAAAGTATCTCATATAGATTGGTTTATCTCTTTAGTCGCCCTAGCTCTAACTAAGCACCTCCTAAGAAGCGCTAAACCATTAATAATATTGTAAGTAGATAAAGCCTATATATAGACCATGCTTATAATTTAAAATTAAATTAGTGTATACATTGGTTACTCTACCAGATTTTTTAATACAAAGTCGTTTATATAACTCGCACGTTAAACCTCTATCTTACTACATAGTTACTCTAAATCAACCCAACTCTAACCCTCTTATACTCGCCATCTATACTAGTCAGCCTAATAACTAATATATAGTACTCCTTAACATCCAATCTATCCCCATTCTCGATCTTATCCTTATCCTTGCTAGACTTCTTCCCCTTACTAGACTTCTTCCCGGCGACAACACATCGATCTTTATAAAGAAGATCCTCACCCTCCTTAATATCATACTGTATCCATTCTCTTTTCATTCTACCAAAATCCAAGACAGCATAATATTTCCTATTTAGTTCCATTATACAATCCCGAAACTCCCCTATATTAGTAATTAGTATAGGTTCGCGCTTCTTATTAAACCAGAGGTTATCAATCTAATTAACTATGCTAAAAGGGATATCTATAAACTGAATGCCCCCATTATATACCATCTATAACTACGATGGCACATTCTAGGTAGGGTACTCAATCCGCTCCATCTTATTATCAGACACCTGCCATAAGAGATTCCTATAAAGGTACCGCTTAAAGATGCCGTATCTGCTTTAATACCTTAAAGCGCGTGCAATACGGGCCTCTAACCCAGATATTACAACAGCTCTATCAGTCTTCTCTATAAGGCCACGCTTTAAGTAGTCCTTAAAAAGAAAGTAAATGAATTCTATAATACATTAGTGGCCTAACTTAAGGAGCCGGTTTGGGAAGTTTGGATTAAGTATAAAGAACTTCTTTTAAAATAAGCTAAGGAGCAAAATATCTAAGTTAGGAAGATATTGGTCTATCAGATATTATTAAGCTCTTACCTTTCCAGTCTAGTAAGGTTTTTGCAGTAAATCCCTTTACTACATTCCCAGTATATCTAATTGGCACTAAAATAAATGGTTCGTCGTAACAAAATCCTTTCTTATATTACCTATGCTCGCTTATTAAGCAGAGCCTTCTCTATATTATTATTAAAATTATCTATATTGGTGCAGATATAGAATCGCCTACCTAAGGTATCTTAAGTAAAGATATATTTAGTGCTTACGTTCCGCTTAAGGAATCCCGCTTTTAAATAGACAGCTAAAGTTACAGTAATTATACAGCAAGCTAAAGAGAAGACCTTTTCTATATGCCCAGATTTGTGTTTCCAATCTTCTTTATTATCCCCATATTAGATTATATAGAGTAAGTCGATCTAGAGGTATAATACGCGAAGTTCTTAAGTCACTTTAACAGCGTCCTAGAAAGTCTTTAGTAGGTTAGAGATACTAAATCCTCCTAGCCGTTAGATAATGTTATCTTAGGTTATATAAAATTATTTCTTATCTTTAATTAGAAGTTTACCTCAGCAATAAAATAAAGTAATATATTTTCCTCCGTCTATTTATATAGCACAATTAAGACATAAAACATTAGGATTATAATCTAGATCATCCAGATCACCAACGTAAAGAAGTCTTATCGGCAATTCTATGTTAAATTTAACATAATGCTTATTGCAACTATAAGACTCGTCACACCAACGAAGCCATGCGCGAAGTAGTGCAAATTATATAGGACTTTCAGCTTCAGGTAATACTGGGAAGCCAATCTAAATGCCATTACCAGGATTAGCCAAATATTCTATACGTAAAGATATATAGTAAGTAATAGCCCTGCCTAGCGCATATAAAGAGTTAAAGACACTAACCTAAATTAGAACACAACTGGAGAATGCATAGCCCCCCCTCTTCTATTTTTAATGCTGACCCTTTTCTAACTATTTAAATATATAGTTTATCATTATTATAGTAATGTTTAAGTATATAGAGGAGTAGAGCGCAGAGCTAACAACTTTTTTTAGCAGTACGGATTTTAGAAAGATTAATAATACAGCCAGCAGCCACAATGGTACTATAGTAGGCATAATACTAGATTAGGGCAAGCTGGCTCAGTAGCATGCTAAATGGTAAGCATTTGATAAAATCCTAAGCAAATGTATTATTAAAGGTATAGAGCCAGTCGTTAGGCTATATTAGTATTAGTGCCGGTTTAAGCAGTTACATATAAGGGGTATTCGCAGATTTATATATATCCTATACTAATAAACAGGATAAGGTTAGCAGCAGCTATACATCTCGGTATTTATAGGTCTACTTACAACCTACACTAATAAATAGGACAAGATTAGTAGCCGTATATCTCGGCATTCGTAGGTCTACTTATACGCTACACCAACAAACAGAACAAGGTTAGCAGCAGCTATATATCTCGGCATTTACAGGTCTACTTACTCGCTATACTAATAAATAGGACAAGGTTAGCAGTAGTTATACATCTTAGTATTTATAGGTCTTTTTACTCGCTATACTAACAAACAGGACAAGATTAGCAGCAGCTATACATCTTAGTATTTATAGGTCTACGTATAACCTACACCAATAAACAAGATAAGATTAGCAGCAGCCATATATCTTAATATTCGCAGGTCTACTTACAACCTATACTAATAAATAGGACAGGGTTAGCAGCAGCCATACATCTCAGTATTTATAGGTTTACTTATACCCTATACTAACAAATAGGACAAGGTTAGCAGTAGCTATATATCTTAGTATTTACAGGTCTACTTACTCTCTACACTAACAAACAGGATAAGGTTAGTAGTAGCTATATATCTTAGTATTCGCAGGTCTACTTATAGACTACACCAATAAACAAGACAAGATTAGCAGTAGCCATATATCTAAGTATTTACAGGTCTACTTACTCTCTACACTAACAAATAGGACAAGGTTAGCAGCAGCCGTATATCTTAGTATTTACAGGTCTACTTATAACCTATACCAATAAACAGGATAAGGTTAGCAGTAGCTATACATCTTGGTATTCGCAGGTCTACTTATAGGCTACACTAACAAATAGGACAAGGTTAGCAGCAGCTGTATATCTTAGTATTCGCAGGTCTACTTATAGGCTACAAATAGGATAAGGTTAGTAGTAGCCGTATATCCTAGCATTTACAGGTCTACTTACTCGCTATACTAATAAACAGGACAAGGTTAGCAGCAGCCGTATATCTCAGCTCGCAGGTCTACTTATAGACTACACTAATAAACAGGACAAGGTTAGCAGTAGCTATATATCTTAGTATTCGCAGGTCTACTTACTCTCTATACTAACAAATAGGACAAGGTTAGCAGCAGCTATACATCTTAGTATTTATAGGTCTACTTATAACCTATACTAATAAACAGGATAAGGTTAGCAGTAGCTATATATCTTAGTATTTATAGGTCTACTTATAGGCTATACTAACAAACAGGACAAGGTTAGTAGCAGCTATATATCTTAGTATTTACAGGTCTACTTATAGGCTACACCAATAAACAGGATAAGGTTAGCAGCAGCTATATATCTTAGCATTTGCAGGTCTACTTACTCGCTACACTAATAAATAGGACAAGATTAGCAGCAGCTATATATCTTAGTATTTACAGGTTTACTTACTTCCTATACCAATAAATAGGACAAGGTTAGCAGTAGCCGTACATCTCGGTATTTACAGGTCTACTTATATCCTATACTAACAAACAGGATAAGGTTAGCAGCAGCTGTATATCTTAGCATTCGCAGGTTTATTTATATACTACACTAACAAACAGGACAAGATTAGTAGTAGCTATACATCTTAACATTCGCAGGTCTACTTACTTCCTATACTAACAAATAGGACAAAGTTAGCAGCAGCTATATATCTCAGTATTCGCAGGTCTACTTATATACTACACCAATAAATAGGACAAAATTAGCAGCAGCCGTATATTTTAGCATTTATAGGTTTACTTACTCGCTATACTAACAAACAGGATAAGGTTAGCAGCAGCTATATATCTTAGTATTTGCAGGTCTACTTACAACCTATACTAATAAATAGGACAAGGTTAGCAGTAGCTATATATCTTAGTATTCGCAGGTCTACTTATAGGCTACACTAATAAATAGGACAAAGTTAGCAGCAGCTATATATCTTAGCATTTGTAGGTCTATTTATATCCTATACTAACAAATAGGACAAGATTAGCAGCAGCTATATATCTTAGCATTTATAGGTTTACTTATAAGCTATACTAATAAATAAGACAAGATTAGCAGTAGCTATACATTTCGGTATTTATAGGTCTACTTATAGGCTATATAAATAAATAGGACAAGGTTAGCAGCAGCCGTATATCTTAGCATTTATAGGTCTACTTATATCCTATACTAACAAATAGGACAAGGTTAGCAGCAGCTATATATCTTAGTATTTATAGGTCTACTTATAAGCTATACTAATAAACAGGGCAAGGTTAGCAGTAGCCGTATATCTTAATATTCGTAGGTCTACTTATAGGCTACACCAATAAATAGGATAAGATTAGCAGTAGCTATATATCTCGGTATTTGCAGGTCTACTTATAAGCTATACTAATAAATAGGACAAGGTTAGCAGTAGCCGTATATCTTAGTATTCGTAAGTCTACTTATAGGCTACACTAATAAACAGGATAAGGTTAGTAGTAGCTGTATATCTTAGCATTTACAGGTCTACTTATACGCTACACTAACAAATAGGACAAGGTTAGCAGCAGCTATATATCTTAGTATTTATAGGTCTACTTATATCCTATACTAACAAACAGGACAAGATTAATAGCAGCCGTATATCTTAGCATTTACAGGTTTACTTATAGGCTATACCAATAAATAGGACAAGATTAGTAGCAGCTATATATCTTGGTATTTATAGGTCTATTTATAGGCTATACTAATAAATAGGATAAGGTTAGCAGCAGCCGTATATCTTAGTATTTGTAGGTCTACTTATAACCTACACTAATAAATAGGACAAGGTTAGCAGCAGCTATATATTTTAGTATTCGCAGGTCTACTTATATACTACACTAATAAATAGGATAAGGTTAGCAGCAGCTATATATCTTAGCATTCGCAGGCCTACTTATATCCTACACCAACAAATAGGATAAGGTTAGTAGTAGCCGTACATCTTAGCATTTGCAGGTCTACTTACTTCCTACACTAATAAATAGGACAAGGTTAGCAGTAGCTATATATCTTAGTATTTATAGGTCTACTTATATACTACACCAATAAATAGGATAAGGTTAGCAGTAGCTATACATCTTAGCATTTACAGGTCTACTTATAGACTATACTAATAAAAAGGACAAGATTAGCAGTAGCTGTATATCTCGATATTCGTAGGTCTACTTATAGGCTATACCAATAAATAGGACAAGGTTAGCAGCAGCCATATATTTTAGCATTTATAGGTCTACTTATATCCTACACCAACAAACAGGACAAGGTCAGCAGTAGCTATATATCTCGGCATTCGCAGGTCTACTTATATACTACACTAACAAATAGGACAAGGTTAGCAGTAGCTATATATCTCGGCATTTATAGGTCTACTTATATACTATACTAACAAACAGGACAAGGTTAGTAGCAGCTATATATCTTAGCATTTGCAGGTCTACTTATACACTACACTAAAAATAAGACAAGGTTAGCAGCAGCCGTACATCTCAGCATTTATAGGTCTACTTATACCCTACACTAATAAATAGGATAAAGTTAGCAGTAGCTATATATCTTAGTATTTATAGGTCTACTTATAAGCTATACTAACAAACAAGATAAGATTAGCAGTAGCTATATATCTTAGCATTCGCAGGTCTACTTATACACTACACTAATAACAGGACAAGGTTAGCAGTAGCCGTATATCTCGGTATTTGCAGGTCTACTTATATACTACACTAACAAATAGGATAAAGTTAGCAGTAGCTATATATCTTAGCATTTACAGGTCTACTTATAAGCTATACCAACAAATAGGACAAGATTAGTAGCAGCTATACATTTTAGTATTTGCAGGTCTACTTATAAGCTACACTAATAAATAGGACAAGATTAGCAGCAGCTATACATCTTAGTATTCGCAGGTCTACTTACACCCTATACTAATAAATAGGATAAGGTTAGCAGTATACATCTCGGCATTCGTAGGTCTATTTATATACTACACTAATAAACAGGACAAGGTTAGCAGCAGCCGTATATCTTAGTATTTATATATCTACTTATAAGCTACACTAATAAATAGGACAAAGTTAGCAGCAGCTATATATCTCGGCATTTATAGGTCTACTTATATACTACACTAATAAACAGGATAAAGTTAGCAGCAGTTATATATCTTAGCACTCGCAGGTCTATTTATAAGCTATACTAACAAATAGGACAAGGTTAGCAGCAGCCGTATATCTTAGCATTCGCAGGTCTACTTATAAGCTACACTAACAAATAGGACAAAGTTAGTAGCAGCTATATATCTTAGTATTTATAGGTCTACTTATATACTACACTAACAAATAGGATAAAGTTAGCAGCAGCTGTACATCTTAGCATTTGTAGGTCTACTTATAGACTACACCACTAAATAGGACAAGATTAGCAGCAGCCGTATATCTCGGCATTTATAGGTCTACTTATAACCTATACTAATAAACAGGACAAAGTTAGCAGCAGCTATATATCTTGGCATTCGTAGGTCTATTTACACCCTATACTAATAAACAGGACAAGGTCAGCAGTAGCTGTATATCTTAGCATTTATAGGTCTATTTATAGCCTACACCAACAAATAGGACAAGGTTAGCAGCAGTTATATATCTTAGCATTTACAGGCCTACTTATATCCTATACCAATAAACAGGACAAGGTTAGTAGTAGCCGTACATTTTAGCATTTATAGGTCTACTTATAAACTACACTAATAAATAGGACAAGGTTAGCAGCAGCTATATATCTTAGTATTTATAGGTCTACTTATATACTATATTAATAAATAGGACAAGGTTAGCAGTAGCTGTATATCTTAGTATTTACAGGTCTACTTACTCGCTACACTAACAAATAGGACAAGGTTAGTAGTAGCCGTACATCTTGGCATTTATAGGTCTACTTACTTACTACACTAATAAATAGGACAAGGTTAGCAGTAGTTATATATCTTAGTATTTATAGGTCTACTTACTCGCTATACTAACAAATAGGACAAGGTTAGCAGCAGCTGTATATCTTAGTATTCGCAGATCTACTTACCCTTTACACTAATAAACAGGACAAGGTTAGCAGCAGCTATATATCTTAGTATTTATAGGTCTACTTACTCGCTATACTAATAAATAGGATAAGGTTAGCAGCAGCTGTATATCTTAGTATTTATAGGTTTACTTACTCCCTACACTAATAAACAGGATAAGGTTAGCAGTAGCTATATATTTCAATATTTATAAGTCTACTTATCAGCGTGGGTTTCAATAAGCGAATATTCAGCCAATAAAATATCGGCATTTGCCAATATTTGCAGCGCCAATATTAAATATTGGCAATAGTTTAGACCAAAT
>Ga0307515_10003498_pt1 | contig 33007 bp, 39 predicted proteins | sample 17_EM_MG_FD_194513 | JGI IMG/M metagenome (GOLD analysis project Ga0307515, IMG submission 194513) | Populus trichocarpa ectomycorrhiza microbial communities from riparian zone in the Pacific Northwest, United States - 17_EM | ecosystem: Host-associated > Plants > Roots > Unclassified | place... | reverse complement strand
ATCGACCCAACAACGAGTGCAGTCACTGAATCTTAGATCTCAAAGATCAACTACCGCAACGAGTTTTCACCCTAGCCTCGTCCGCATCGCACAGCTGTCCAACACCATGACCCAGCATGGTCAGCACAGTCCGCAACGCCATCATCTGAATAAACACGGCACCTTACCTCCCCATGGATGTTATGGAACGGGTACCGGTGGAGGGCTATGACTTGACGATCGCACGAGTCAACGGAGGAACGGGATGCGTGTCGGGGACTGGGACTGTTCGTGGGTGGTTCTTGGGTATTACCCTTCGGTGGGGTGATGGTTACTATTTGTTCTTGGGCCGATCGTTCACATGTATCGCGTGCTGGACCGACTTGCTTTGCTTACCACGGTGGTACACAAAGTAATCGACTCGCGCGGGAAACCTATGTATCATCCAAAGCTCCATGACTGCGGATGCATTGCTAAAGGGGTCATCTGGTATGATTTCCGCAGCTGTAGCTATGTTGACACGAACCCCGCTGCGGAGAGCGCACCTATATAAGGGGCTCTCTGGGCGGACTTTTGTATATCACTTTTTACCACACAAACATTTATCCATAGCACCTTAAGAGCCCACTAGCAATCCTATCTAATAAGAGATACGGAGTGCAAGGGACAATAGGTCCAGGATAAAGAACTGGTACTAAAGACATCACTGTCATCCGTGTGCGCACCGCGCTATTTCCACACTACACACTCTATAACATCTCGTATACTGTGTTCTGAGCTACATCTGAGGTCTAGAACCTAAAAAAACACCTTGTGTATTTGTCTAGTCTCAAATTCCCTTCGCTCTATTCACTCCATTCATCCAACACTGCTGGCCAGTGTCAGGCTCTTACTCTATACTATCAAACGCGTGTATAAGTAACTAGTCCATACTAGATTTCGTATATCCGTAGGACTGAAAGAAGAGTCCCCAGGTTTAGACCCAGGCTATTAGACGTTACTTTCATTACAGTTGAACTACGAAACGTAACAATGGATTGACTGCCGCTCAGGTTCAACAGTGGCCCACCGAAACTCACTGTGCTTGAACACTAGCTCGGCGGGCTCCAGACCCCTTAAGACCCTCACAATAACATGGTGTGTATCAACCTCCCCTCCAGCGGTGACTCTAATTACCGTTTCGCTAGCTGTTTGTAGGTGGGCTTCCACCATTCATCATCGAGGCCACCCAGACAACCACCTTCGCACCGTATGTCCAATTCGCTACGTATGTTCATATCATCTCTTGTGCCGCCCTTCTACTATCCCTAACACATACGTCCCCTAGGTCTAAGTCCCTCCCAGCAAATCATCCGTCTTCGTCCAATTTGTCCGTATTGCCAACGTAAAGCGCGTTATTGGGGCAGTAGGGTCTGCCTGGGCTGGGGCCATAGTGTGTATATTTACTACTATCCCTGATCCCTGACCGCTACTTGTCCATTTCTAGGTCGTTCCTCAGCCGCCTCAACCCCCGCCCCTACGGCTGTATCCGCAAACCTGCAGTCTCCTCAACACTAAAATGGCAGACCTTCTGGGAAACGCTACCCACCGAGTATCGCCACTCCAACCCCTGAAGGACCCCTGACCAATGATCAAGTCAGCCACATTATTGAACAATATCATTCTCAACAGTGGTGGCCTAAACTCGAACGGGGGAGCAGCTCGTCAAGTGCTCCAGCTGGGAGTCCTCACCTGCTACCACCCAACGCCATATTCCAACGGTTATCGGGTTGGATATAATGAACAACGAGGAGGGCGTACGGGCATGGACACGACGGGATGTACCCACCTCCGCCACCCTGTGGTGGTGAGTTCAGCTGAGGCAACAGATAAGGCTATTGTGGTGGAGATGACTGACCTATTGGCAGAACAGAAGATCTCAATGAAGAAGAAGGGAGCAGCAGCCACCAAGGCTATGACATCCACTACTGCAATTAGACGCCCCAAACGTTAGGTTGCAAGCACATCTCATGAGGAGGGGCCAACAGCCAAGCACCGCAATATCGTAGGTCAGTTTTGACTGCTCTCCTCACACTATTGAACCACCTTGTAACAACCAAAGATAACAATCCCAATACTCGCATAAGCCACAGTTCTTGTAGTGCCACTGTCACAGGTCGCGGGCCAGGTAGATTCACTGCCAAAGGAGGAAGCGGAGCCAGGTATCGTGGTAGTGGTAGTGGAGACGAGGGTGGAAACTGTAGTTTACACTCATAATTCGATTCATTTCAACCTACGAGAGCCCATAAGCAGGATACTGGTCAGGCCCAACCAGTCTGATCGGGACGCCAATGTCCTTATGGAACACTCTGATCAGACTCGCTCGCCCTGATCAGCCTCCTGAACAGGCCACCTAACCGAGTCTAATCAGAGTTTGGGTGTTGTCTGAGCAGAGTCGTCAGCCTGATCAGGCCCGAATGGGTTTTGGGACGTAGTTACTTCCACCCGTATAAATATTGTTGCTAAGACGTAAGCTGGCATATGCCCTTGCGAGACCACTACTCCTTGGAGGCTGGAAACTATTCTCCTCGTAAGACTTGCCCGGTTCGATCACGACATATGAAGAACGAGTCTGGCTAGCTTAACTTGAGACTACATATATAGTCGAGTAATCGTTCCCGTGCAAATTCAAGTCTCTGACCCTCTGAACCCGTTACCAGGTCCACACCGGCGAAAAAACACCTCGCAGGCCCACGATGGAAGCAGAGCAGCCATCCAATACTCCCACCACTCCTCCCAGCGACCCACCCTACTCATTTAAGCCCACAAGTACCGACGAGCGAGCTGCCATCTATCGGCTGTCACGGAGGATTCCGTGTCCACCATCAAGCTTCTCCATGTCTTGCCCTTCTCACGACATTCGAAGAACTATATGAAGAACGAGTCTGGCTGGCTCAAATTGAGAACACAGAAAGTCAAATGATCGTTCCCGTGCCAACCAACCCTCTGAACCCGTTACCAGGTGCGCGCCGGCGAAAAAAGCCCACGATGGAAGCAGATCAGCCATCCAATGCTCCCACCACTCTTCCCAGCGACCCCCTGTGCTCACTTCAGCCCGCAAGTACAGACAAGCGGCCCTTCCAGGGCAGTCAATTTGACGAGTACTTACTCGATCCCTCCGCGTCCGTTCAAGGGAGGTCTATGTGGCCCGGAGTGTTTCAAGGGGACCGTTTACCCTTTCTCTCCCCTCAGTCATCCATGCCAAGAGGGAACGGGATAACTTCCACCTTGTAAGCAGTATTATAGGCCCCTTCTCGACATCGATTGACGTGCACTACTATTCCAGTATTATACCCAACATTCCATACACAGATATATGCTACGACCCGCTTAGTCTTGCCACTCCATCACAGCGATTTCAGCATGGAAACGCGTCACAGCCCTTGGGGATTTTGGAGTATCCATATGTCGAGCAGCCGCAAGCCATACATACAGTCAACCCTTCTCTCCACGACTGGCAGCAGAGCACTTCCCTGCCTCGAAGCAGCCTTGGTCCTCATCCGCAGTCCCGAGCCCGAGACGAATCGCCGCAGGTCACTAATCTACCCCATAGGTATGGTGGCGGTTAACTGTAGAGTACTACTCCTGATGAACGTCATAGCGCCGTACGGGGGATTCAGCTTGAAAGCCCGCGAGCAGCGGATGGAGGGACCACAGTTCGAACAAGGCGGGACACATGCGTCACTCTGAGTTTCCATATGCAGAGCCTCTCCAGTGGGTCAGCTACTTACGATGGGCTGAAGGTCCCGAGGACGCCTTCGGTCAGAAGCGAGGGCAGTGAAATAGGAAAAAAACTGCTCCGTCTTCAGATCCGCGTCCTTGGTGCAACAACCAAGGCCCCATATGAGACACTCTGTGACAATTGCAAGGAAAGGGAGGGGGATAGGGACGCCTTCCCTGACTTTCGTGCTAAGAGCAATGTACTTGCTCCACAAAGGGACGGCAGAGTACTCGTCTCTTTCACGTTGGCCTGCTGTTCCAACCATCGCAAGCCTCGCGATTCGGAGTATTGGTGAGTGACTCTTTGACCAATGAATGGGCGACTGATCCGTCATTTCCAGCCTGGAAGTCATCTTAAATGGAGGCCCAGAGCAAAATATCCCTCTTGTCCAATACCAACTCCCTTGTCTGTTCAATATTGTGACGAAGCTTCCCCCACGGGCGAGAAGCCAGGCAGAAGGTGTAGATGCCGTAGATGCCGTAGTTCCACCTCCGGCCAAATTGCCTAGGACAGGCCCCGACCGTGTTGACCGTGTTGGAGGCCTGGTGTCGCAAGGCCCTGGTCGTTCTCGCCTGAATGAGCTTTCAACTGGGGACTCTAGAGGCCCAAGAGATGATATATCGTCTGGCTCCAGTGGACCTTCTGCTAATCTCGTGGATAACTCTCACCCTGCATCGCCCGCGGAGGTTCCAATGCCGTCTTGCCAGCACAACGTAGCGAACGATGAACCTGTAGATGTGCAAGGTGTCGTGGTAGAAAAGGTAAACCCTAAACAAGGGCCAACGACTGGTGGGCCGGAGATTTGGATCTCAGGCTCGAGCTTTCCAACAGACCTGAGGCCACTGTATGTAAGATTCGGGAGTAATTCCGCCCGTGCGGTGGGTGTACTATCAACTTCTTTTGTAAAATACCTTACCGCCTCTAGGCCGTTCAAATACCTGGCCTGCTCTCGTGCTCCCTGCCGCCAGCCGATGTTCCAGGCATGGTTCAAGTAGTCCTCTCTCGCAGTTCCGACCCCAGGGGCCCTGTTCTGGGCACAAGTATTTGTCAATTCGAATACGTCAATGATCTGAATGAGATGTGAGTCTCGACACCATTTACTCCCGTTGCTCACATGAGTTGTCCAGGATGCCCATCATGATTCGTATCCAAAAGCACTGTACCCCCGAAGTCGCAGATGCATTGGATCGCCTCCAAAAGGAGATGAAGAAGCCCACTATCAAGCGACCCCTAAGCGGAGGAGAGGCTCGTCATGACGAGATTGAAACTGCGATCATTCAAGCACTGGCCCCACTCCAGAACACTCAGGACTTCGAAGAAATTATTTCCAAAACCAACGACTACAAACAGACCCTCGCGCATTTCGCAGTCCAATTCGGATATGCCAACTTGCTTAGACGGCTGGTGGGATGGAACATAGACCTCTCCATTGCTGATGTCAATGGCTTTACGGCGCTCCATTGCGCATACAAGAAAGGGGACAGAGCCTGTGTTGATCTCCTTCTGGAGAAGGGGGCATCGGAGACTGTATTGGACACACTGGGACGAGCGCCTTCCCACTTGATGCCAGAAGGCTTCGCTTCGTTGAACGACCCCGATAGTGATACAGTCTCAGATGACCAACTCGAGATGGAGCAAGAGCGCGACGCGCCCGATCTCTTCCAAAGCCCGGATTCTTGGCACGAAGTATCGAATTCGTGTGACGAAAAGCTTATGAGCAAGGCCAGATTAGAGGATCTAATGGACCAGAGTCGGTCTTCACATGCTACCAGTAACAGCCAGAGTACGCTTCGTTCGCCGCCGCTCCCTGTAGCACCCGCACACCCACCACTCTCTCCGACACCCTTAGCACGGCATCGCACAATGGCTGGTCCACCATCTCCCAGGATTCGTCTGCCACGCCCGCCCTCCCCGTTTCGTGCTCACGCTGGTAGCCTTTCGTCCCAGCGGCGTGGTAAGGAACCATCAATGACATCTGCTTTACGTTCAGCCGCCACATCTAGTCTTTCAGGAGCAATCCGAACCCGCGCTATGAGACGTCGATTTAGTGTATGTCTCCATTTCTCTGATCCTCGCATCAACTTGGGGATGACAACTGATTGTCATTACTTTTACCAGACACCTCCTAGCGATGCAGGAGGTCAGATTCCTTTCCAGACTGCCTTTTACCCGAGTTTCATTACTGGGCCACAACCAAGTCTCACCACTAAAGGCGGCCCTTTAAATATGTCCCGCTCGCATGCTTCACTCGCCACAGAATTTATTCAGCAGGCTATCCCTCGCACGCAATTCATAGATTTTGGTCGTCAAGGCAAGAAGACTCGACAAGCTGGATTGAAGCCCCGATGGTCACATTTACTGAATTCCACTCAAGAAAACCACCTTGAATTGCTATGGAACGCACATAGAATCGAAGGGTCCTACCACCTCGCGATGGAATCCGATGTCTCCCACGACCCTCACGGCCCGGTGCCGACTTTCGCAGGTAATACCGACACCAGTGGAATTTCGCCTGACATTTGGGGCGGTACCACCAGTTCACTCTCTATGCTCTCCTTTGGACAACCTGGTGCGTTTGGAGATGTAAGTGGTCTCGCCGGCCTTGGCGGTCCTCAGATCGGTATTACGGTCGGTCACAACGGAAGCTCAGAAGACGGGATCGAGATCGACTATCCACTTGGTAGTGGAGATCCGGTGATGATCACTGCTGGTGCCTCGCTTACCAGACCCACAAACAAGCAAGAGGACTTGTCCATCGGAGTGGACGGCCCACACTCAAGGCGCTCCAGCTCTATAGAAGCTGGGTCAACAAACTGATTGAAGAAAGTAACGAATGGAGACGCCTCTCCCGACTTGGAGCATCGTGATCACGATGAAGGCGATCCCGCGGATGGTGATGATAATCTGGAAGACCACCATGTCAAGGCCAAATCAAAGAAGCCGAACAAACCGGCAAATAACAACTTCGTCAACAAGTTGCACACAATGATCTCTGATCCCAAAGCCGCAAGCTTCATCTGGTGGACTGAACTAGGGACAAGGTGAGGACACATTCAGGAGTTTGTTGATATACCTCTTATCTATTTCTGCAAGCTTCGTCGCGTCCAGCGCTGGGGAATTCAGCCGTGATATTCTCAGTCAACATTTCAAACATAGTAATGTACGTATTTCGACATCGGTGACCAAAAGCCTCTCTGATACTTCAATAGTTTTCGTCCTTCGTCCGCCAGCTAAACATGTACGGATTTCACAAGATCAACCGTACACCTCGCAATCAACGTTCTCAACCTGATGCGCAACCTTGGGAATTTTCGCACCCCAAATTCTTACGAGGTCGTACGGACTTGCTTGAAGATATCAAACGTAAAGCCATCGAACCGGATCCATCTCAAACAACACGATGCGTTGAATTACCAACTGAGTTAGCCGCCCAACCGCGACCACGAATGAGCCTCGAGCACAAGGAGGTTGTGGAGGCTCTAATCGCTGAGAAGAGAAAGGTAGACAAGTTGGTGGGCGCCGTACAGAATCTTTTCGAGACCAATGCACATATCACTGGCGATACGCCCAAGTCTCCTTCTCAAACAGCCTCTGTTGATTCTCATTCACTTGACCTCTTAGCTCCCGCTTTTCCCGTGGACCTCCTCGACAGTCCCAGCCTTCCGGCATACAGTTCCCCACTGCTCGACGGTATACACGCCTCTCTAAACCACTCCAGTCCTCATCCGATGAAACTCACAGGGAATACCCTTTTCCCTACTGGACAGTCCTCCACTTCCTCCTCGCCAGCAGCCCTCACTTCCTGTCTGGACCGCGGTCATCCATCGCACACCACACGCGGGACTGCTGTAGCCGTTGAGCCACAGAAGGCGGAAGAAGGCGGATATGGCAACGAACGGGTGAGACTTGGCGTGGAGTTGGCAGGCCTCGATGAAGTGCTCGTGCACAGGACTAGCACGGGGAGTCAGACACAACCCGACGGACGCGGGTTATCTCCCCCAGGGACCAATATACATGCCAAACGAAGGTGCAACACGAGCCAGCATGGCCACTCGGCACACCCGAGCGCAGCCGCCGCTGCTTCTTTGCGGGACATCAACTAGACGAGAGATCTTTACAAGCAACACTGATCGACTCAGCGGGTACATTTAGGTTCGTTGTTTGCTGGCGGAAAAGGAAAGCCCGGAGAGTACTGTCGGTTATGTTTGCCTCGCCTCCAATCCAGATTGAAATCGACTTCAGGACATCTTTGAACAAATCTCATCGATTCTACGTACGCTACATCTCTACTCGTCATTCAAATTTGTCGTATCCATTCCGTCTTTCGTCCCATCCCATGAGATTGCGGGTCACTCTCCACCTCAGGCACTCTCGGTATACACTGTCCCGGAAATATTTCGTTCTGCCTCTGACCTTGTCTAAGCACCGTTTGTCCATATCTCTCTGCTGTAATAGTATTTTGTAATGTTCATGTCCTTGCTCGTACGTGTTGAACCACCTGGTTGATCCGGATAAACGACAGACTATGCAATCTCTCATGTACAATGGACAGATTTGGTGACTCAAATTTTAAGATTTGTTGGGGGTTGATCCAGCCGTTTTCGGCCTTGGGACGCCCGTTCGCGGGATCCCAACGGCGCTTCAACTGGGACTATTGGCCCTGTGCTGTGCTGTGCATGTCAGTTGAGACTTGGGTTCCTGGAGTACTTGGAAAGTGGGAGGTGAGGTGGGATGTGAGAGGCTTAATTTCCGGCGCGAGGGGGAATATATTTTTAATTTAGGTATACCTCAAAGTACACGATGATGGGCTCGTGCATGTCAAGCTCAAGTTTTCCTGCTATCCAAAGCACCAGAGTCCCTACATGTGAGTCGACTTCGGCTATATATCAGGACTCGAACTCATTTCGTACAGGCTAGAAGTTGCGCTGTTTGAAGAGCATTTTCAAGGCCAACAGGCCCTCCACAGACTATGATCGCGACTAGTCGCCTTCTGTGGCATTTCAAGGTTGGGAATTAAGCGGCTAAGCGGACCCTGGCAGAGAGTTCCTTCACCGTTCCGGAACCGATAATACCACCATTGCCAGGGTTATCTCCTCTTACCGGAGTCCCATTACTCACGCCCTGGCGGCTCGCAGCCTGGGACCAAAAGGGGTTGCGGAACCACCACAGCGCAAGCGGGGTCGAGCTACGGCCAATCTGGGTGGAGACTCGCTGGAATCTATTGGGAGACGTCGTGTGTGATATTGGCTCGAGCAAAGGAACGATACCCCTAGTACTAGTACCGGAAGGCTTAGGGCTCCTCCCGCAGTGCAATTCACCGCGGCCACAGGGCCTGGAGTTGCTCGGGAAGCACTACTGACAGTGTTATCTCGTCAATTGGCACTTCTAATGCTCCTACCACCATGACCTCCTCTGTGTCTCTGCCGGACCCATCTCTGCGCCCAGTACAAGAACATCAAAGCTCTACTCGACCTGATCAACCAATCACTACCGTTCTCCGTAATACAAACCCACGTATTGGCCCTGTGTCTGGAGGGATCGAATTCGGCTTGCTGTGGATGACCTCCCCACGACTTTCACACTATACGCCAGATTCTGCACCCATGTTACCGCGACAGTAAGCCCGATATTTCATCCATTATCACTTAGATAATTTGTATTTTAGGCGGTTCAGAATTCGAATACGCCAGTAACAACTGGGATTCAGTCGGTATTCAAGGTTGGCAGATGAGTGAAGAATGAGGAAAGGCATGACAATGTTTCTGGACAAAGGAGGACCCGATTCCGGGATATTGATTCTCTTACTCTAGAGCAAGGCCTTTCTATTATCTCAACAATTTTGATATTCGACCTCATTAGTGAATTTCTCATCTTCGGAAAATCTCAAGAGGAACACGCGCGGCCCCTGACTCGTCCTAGGGCTCCCGTAGACGAAGGCATTTGCGACGATGCAAGTGGACCCAGGTCAGTCATGTGGTACTTGTAGTGGATATATTAAATTAAATAGCTACATAGTCTCGCAGTGCTCTTCCGCGGGCAATTGGTCAAGCAGTAGCGCATTGTAGTGTTTGATGACCACTTGCGGGGGTCGCTCGGATTGCTTTGGTTGGATAAAAACAATTCACTGGGATGGTCAATATAGAGGCTTCTGAGCTACGCTGAGTGTTAGAATTTGTGCTTTCCCATGTTGCTTACTCCTGTATGTCCTCACAATGTTATGGAACGGGTGTTGACGGGGGAACATGACTTGACGCACACTCGCGTCGGCTGGGGAACGGGGACTGGTAGTAGGTACCTCTCGGTTGGTGTCTTTCGGTAGGGTAAAATAGTTACTGTTTGTGTTCGGGACGATCGTTCATGTATCGCGCCTGCACCGACTTGCTTTGTCCATAGTGGTGTAGCACAAAGCAGTCGGGAGGGCGCTGGAAACCTATGTAATATCTAAAGGGTCTGTGACTGCGTGGGCGCAGCTGAAACGTACCATCTGGAAGGATTACGCAGCTGTGGACACATATCTCGCTGCGGAGCGTGCTCTTATATAAAGGGCCTCCGGGGTGGGCTTTTGGAATAACACTTTTTACCACACACACATTTATCCATAGCACCTTGAGAGCCCATTAGCAATCCTATCTAATAAGAGATACGGAGTGCAAGGGACAATAGGTCCAGGATAAAGAACTGGTACACTAAAGACATCGTCGTCATCTGCGCACGCTGCTCCATTTCCACACTACACACTCTATTACATCTCGTATACTGTGTTCTGAGTTACATCTGAGGTCTAGAACCTAAAGAACACCTTGTGCATTTGTCTAGTCTCAGATTCCCTTCGCCCTATTCACTGTATTCATCCAACACTGCCGGCCAGTGTCAGCCGCTTACTCTATACTATCAAACGCGTGTATACGTAACTAGTCCGCACTAGATTTTGTATATCCGTGGGACTGAAAGAAGAGTCCCCAGGTTTAGACCCAGGCTATTAGGCGTTACTTTCATTACAGTTGAACTACGAAACGTAACACACAACTACTTGTTAATGTTTTATTTAGTGCTCATTAGACCTGACCATATCTGAATTGCATCCCACGACACACGTTGGCTACTGTGCACTCGCTCCATATCTGGGAACGGCATCTCCAAGACTGAGCGAAAAATGTAATTTTGACCTGAAAGGATTTTGTCGTGTAATTCTATATGCAAGGTAAATAAACCATACCGAGATAGTCATGGTATTTGGCGTGCTGCTGTATGTCAGTCTAGCCAGATTTACTTTACGAAGACTACAGGAGCTGTGTCTCGAACCGCTCCCAGTATGGAGCGTGATGTGGTTCTGACGCTACTCTTCCTGTGCGCAGGGTGTGGATAGCTTAATGTCAACAGAGGCGCAAACGCCTGGATTCAACAAATGCATCTACTGGTCGAAAGACTATACGCACGCCGCATAGAAAGCAAGGCGTGGAGATCAAGAAATAACTATGGTGTGGGTGGAGAGAGGTCTGCTATACGCCAGACCGATGGTTAAAGGAAGCGTCGGTGACCGTAAGGTGACCGAGTCTAGGGGAGGGGTGGGTTTGAGTCCTTGGACAAAAGCGACAAGTAGCGGGAAAGAGTACTCGTAGACATTTGGGATCACCACGAGAACTCGCGAGTCCATGAAAGAAACAAAAGATCGTTGGGCAAAGGAGAGTGGTTGTTGGTGAGTGTCTATAAAGAAACAAGGCGCAGTTGGATTCACCGGAGAGCCGGAGCGAGCTCGACGGCCGTCGAGATGGAAGAGGACACGGTGGCATTTACTTGAGGCGGCGGCATTTACCTTGGCGGCAAGTGCGATTATAACTGCACCAGTTGCCCTAGGGAAGCAGGAGCGCGCATTAATGAAGACGAACGATTGGAAAAAGGGAGGGAGGGAAGGCGTACACAGCGTCCACAGTTACGGGAATCATTGAGGGTGTTGACACATGTGGTACCGCACGCGGTCAGGCTGCGAGCATCAAGTAAGCAGAGAAGAATACGTGCGCGTGGGGAGGAAGGGGGTGCATTACGATTTATGAGAGCACTGGCAGATGCCCTTCTTGCATTGCTGGGTGGCGCCACATTTGTGGAAGCAAGTGCCGCAGGAGATTTCGTCGCGTTGGAGGAAGTAGCAAATGCCTCGATCGCGACGACGTTTTTCTGGGCACCGAAAGTAAATATGTAAACCCAGCTGGGAGATCGTGGCTGGGAGTACGTACTGCAGAGGCTCTGTCCGGTGCAGGGGCAACCGACCGCGCTCGGTAGCGGGTTTCTGACGACGGATATCATGCGTCAGCGAGGATGATATGGTGAGGAGGTGAAAACGATAAGGGGTGGTGGGGTGGTGGGTCGGTAGATCGGGCGTTGATGTGATTATGGGTGTGAACTCACGCAGGACAGTCGGCACGCTTTTCCAGGATCTCCGCTCCCTCGTATTCGAGCAGCTGGGAGTCACTTTCGAGTGTGAACGGCACAGGCCCGGCGGCTGCTTCAGGGGGAGGGACAGAATCCGACTCGAGCTCGGGCTCGGACAAGGGGTCAGGCTCAGCGGCATATGCAGGAGTGGGCGAGCGGGCGATGTGGTCGAAGTCGGAAGGCGCGCGGACTTCGATCAGGCCGATCATGGGGTCGGCGGCCACCGGGGAGGGCGCACGGGCGTGCAGATTATTATTCTCGGGATCGCGCTTGACGATCGGAGAGGGAGAAGACGCATCGAGGTCGGTGGTATGGACGGAGTGGACGAAGAGTGCGAGGAGGAGTAGTGCTGAACGAGTGTGCATATTCTTCAAGTCAAATATACGTCTTGAGAGTCGCAACGCGCCGTGAGCACCCCAGAAAAACACAAGAATTTACCAAAGAGTAAGGAAATACTTACTATGAACTATTAAAGGAAGGAAGGAAAGGAGCGGGGGGGAAACGGGGACGGGGACAGGGACCAGGCGAGGTGTCCGCGCGCTGAGTCCGAGTTTTGGAAGCGGAGGAACGGGATGTAAGTGTAATGAGATTCGCTCATCAACATCAGCACCCAGGTACCGGACACAAAAGCGGGAGCACCATTGTTGGCAGGGCGGGTGGTCGTACAAACAAGATCTACGTGTCAGCCACACGGATTTTGGTGCCATGCCAACGTGAGGCTTGGCTCGGTCTAGATTCGAGTGTGTGTGTGTATCTGTGTACCTCTCTAGATCCTTAGTTCCACCTGAAAAGAGGCCGGGCTCTTGGGAATCCTCGGCGGCGGACTTGACTCGCTCAAGATCACCGTTTTCTGATAGGGCCAATGTAATAGAATGTCGTGTTATTTGTAGGTATTCATCAGTACAAGTAAGATTCCCCGGCAGGCAAGTCTGTCTAATCGCAGGCTTCTCGGCAAATTTCTGAGGGCAGGTACGATCTATGCAGTCTTATCGATCTTCAGCAGATCCACCACGTTCTTTGCCTGGAGAAAGAGAGCGAGTGAACGCTCGGCCAGTCACCGAAAGAGCATAAAACCCGGGTACATGTCGATGCCGACTTTCCCACCCTCCGGATGCCACAATACCCGTACCAAGAGTAGATACATCCCCGGCGCTCACCTCAGGTGGTGCCATTACCACAGCCCACCAGTTCTTCCGCTTTCAAGGGCGGATGTATATGGGGGAGAGAGCAAGCGGCCACCGACGGCACGGCGAATCGGGACAGAAAAATGATAATGAGGGACACTCGCCGAAAGCGAGGCTCGTCGGCTTGCCGTTCTTCTTCCGTCGAGGCCTCCTCAGGAGGTATTAGTGGGCCCAGCTCTCAAATAGACGTCCAATCCTTGTGAACAACGAACGCCTTGCATAATGTTTGGGACATGTCGTCATTTGGGCAGTATGTACCAAGGGGCCAAGCCTATCATTCGTCATGGTGTTCGCCTTGGTAAACCCAAGGCCAGTTGGAAAGCTCTTGGATGGGAAGGGAAGCTGTTTACCAGCCTTAATATACCCACCCTTTTATTTTTCTTCAACCATAAGTTATTCAAGGACCATTCATTTCCTCGCTTCGCGCCCCATTTGTCCCAATCTCATTCTCTTCTGAATATTCATCACGATCCCACACGGCCAAATCTACAGTACTGGCATTTGCCATATGATTTACATCATAGTCGTCATGGCAGAATCGGTGGTGTGAGTCAAATTCTGAGGAACCGCCTTCTTCATGACCATACTTCAAAGGCAACATGTATGCCTCTTATTAATGAGGAAAGTGGAGTGATGAAGTAATTTCCCCAGGTACTTGTTTGATTGTTGTGCACACGATCTTCATGCCTGAACGCACGAGTATGGTCACGAGTCAAGGACTTGTCTGCAGGAAGCCTGAATACCATTTGCACTTCCTTTCTTTGCAAAACAAATCGAATGCTTGATCTGTTGGAGTTTACCTTACCCAATATATTCTGCTGTAATTCCGGTGTTAGCTCACTCTTGCCTATCTGGCCGACTCGTGCACTATAACACGATCCCAGATTGTCTGCTTCGTCAATCTCATCTTTGCCCATAAAGTTCATAACTACTAGTCCCGTCGGCAATTAAGACTACCCAACATATTGATGGCCGCTCACTGTCTCTTTAACTATTCCAATACCTATTAAAATACATTCTATCAAGCACTACTACAGGTACGCAATGCAAGGATTCGTGCAAATACCATACCTCAAATTACTAGATATGCCGTTCCCATACAAGGAATGAGTGAACGGTGCTGGCCAACATTCACTGGATGCAAGCCAGATGTGGTCAGGTCTAACAAGCATAATAAAGTAACTGGTAGCGAAGGTATACAGCAGTAAACTGAATGGGAAAACGCAAATTCCGACACAAATCAATAATTACCAAGGTCAAGTTTCTGAGCTTCCTCCTCAGTCCACCTGTATTCCTGTCGTTCACAACTCGACAGCGGCCTTTGCGTCAATGGCAGTGGATGAGCCGAACCCCTCGGGATGCAAGTCCAAAGGCGTTCTACCTAGCTTATCCATCACAGTCTCAGATGCACCACCTCTCCGCAAGATGCGCACGCTATCCATATCGCCCTTCATATAGGCGTAATGCAGCGCGGTTAATCCATTTGCATCTGCGATAGTAAGGTCGATGCGCCAATCGACGAGAGAGCTAAGAAGAGATGGGTAGTCATAGAGGATGGATAGATGTGCAAGGGTTTGGCCCCACTCGTTCGTCGTGGACACAATCCCCTGGAAGTTGGGTCGTACTTGAAGGAGGCGAAGAGCGTCCACCAAATCAGTTTCTATTGGAGAGTCTCGTCGTATGGGGCTTTGCTTCGCTTTTACTATTTTTCTTTGAGGGGTCTGTACAATTGTTGGAGGAGATAAGCCGTTCTGAGACGAAACAGATGCAGAGGAGGACATTGCCAGAGGGGATGGGCTACGTCGTGACATGTCGTCCTCCTCCTCCCTACAAACTGTTCCACAGGAGGACATTGCCAGAGGGGGTGGGCTACGCCGTGGCGTGTCGTCCTCCTCCCAACCTAGTGAATTGGAGGCCATATACCGAGGGGATGGGCGCGTGTCGTGCTCCCAACGTAGTGAATAGGAGGTATACCGAGGGGATGGGCGCGTGTCGTGCTCCCAATCTAGTGAATAGGAGGCCATATCCAGAATGGGTGGGCTATGCCGAGACGTGTCGTCCTCCTCCCGACTAACAACTTGGAAGACGGGTGGCGTGCCTGCCTCGACGCTACGCGGTCTGCCGACGGACAAATTCTCACAAAGGAGGTCCAAAGGATCTATTCTTGACAACAGTTCTGACTCTGCAAGTCCAAAGGCATCATACATGAAAGCGCCGTCCCGTTCATGAATGGTATGATTGCTTGTAGACTGGGCCCCATTCCCACTCGTGGGGGAACGATATAGTCGAAGGGAGGTCGAAGGGAGTCCGTGGGGTTCAACATTGTAGGCCACTTGGCCTCGAGGAATTCCTGGGGCGTGGAAAATGTCTTCATATGGAGGTTGGACACCGAGTGGCGCCCCGTGGCTTTCAGGTGGCCGAGCAGATGCATCATTTCTGGTACGTTATTAAAATGAGCATCAGGACTGCCAAACCTTTCAAAAACCTACCCGACACCTATCACCTGAGTCGCCCAACCTGAGCTCAGGTAGTTTCCAGCGGAATTGATGTACTGATTCTGCTGATCGAGTCCCAGCAGGTCACTCGAGTACGGGTTGCTTCTGATTAACGAAGGTGTACTGATATCAACTTCAGGGAAGTAGAAGGAACCATCAGGGTTCCGCTGATACTGCTGTGTGGCCATATTCAAAGGAATCGAAGGGTTAAACCCTTGATTCATTAAAGGAGCCGGCATCGCGCCAAACTGGAAATCCTGGGGTCGTTCGGTAAGTGGACCAAACGTATTGATTGGCAAGGGCCAGGTATGAGTCAATGTGGATAAGCCAATTCCTCCATGTTGTTGTATGGGCGGTCCGACACCTCCAAGAGTTGGACGGAAATCACTGGCGAGATGGTACTCTGGTTGGGGCTGGATAGGGCCTGTAGCCGTTCTTTATGAGGTTAAGCACTTTGGAAGGAGGCAGAGCGCACCGAGTGTGTGGGCGCTACGATCTAGAGCCGATATTCCTTGGGTGTTTAGAGTGGCGAGAATTGCCTGCAATAGCGGGGAGAATTCTTGCCCTTGAATACGTAGAAGTATTGAGATTCTTCATTCAGGTGAGTACGTGACCTTCGATGTGTTCAAGTGACTCACAGCTCATCATGATCCCCCTTGTATTTGAATGTCGCGATGCTGGTCCCATACTCCGGCGCATTTGGTTGGGGATGCCTCGATAGCGTAACATTGATGACGCCTGGGTTGGTTCTGGTAGGCAAATGACAGGCAAGAAGGTTGGAAGAAGAGAAGGTCTAGCAAACAGGATGAGATGATAGACCTTGACAAGTGGAGACATGCTTACCGTTGGTACGACAGCGGCCCCAAATCTCGCAAACAGAGGCAAAAGGGCTGGGAAATCCATCCCTTTGAGCCAGATCCTCACGCCACCAGTGATGGACCCTGAGTCTGGGTTCACTTCCGTGAGGGTCGGATTGCGTTCTTCATCTGCTTTGGGAGGGGAGATTGGTTGTGGCTGGACGGAACCACGGTCTGCGCTTGGGGTTGGCTGAGGGAGCACCAGGGGTCCCTTCCTCGTTCCGTACCCTAGAGGGAGCTTGGATACGATATTGAAAGAAAACGGAAGTCGGCATTGGGCCACGATAAAGTTTTGGCCCTCGTCTTCGAATAGGACGAAGTCTAGTCTACGACCTGGTCAGGCATGAAGCAATTGTACGCGACGCGACTTACAGATATTCCGCATCACCTAGCTTGTGGCATCTCGGGTAACAGCAAAAACTGAACTCAACGCGTATTTTCCCATCTTTTGGTTCAATCATATCGTATTCAGATTTGAAATCAATCAGGCCTGGAGTTCCCTTCCTCTTGCCGTCTCGCTTCTGGCAGTTTTCACAAACGGACTCATAGAGTTTCTTAGTGGTAGCGCCATAAAGGCGAATACGGAACTCCAGAAGGGTTTTACCGGTCGTATCGGCAAAATTCTTCACGGAAGCAGTTGCAGGAATTTTGATTCCATTGCACCCTTCGGGTGATCTCATCGGAAGGTGTGCGGGAATTATCTCAAGAGTGAAGTGGGAATCACGGCGGAGTGTAATGACGTTCTCCCCTGTCTGGACTGGAAGAGGCTTTATCAGCGCCACCCATTTAGGCATGCTGGATGTTATTGAGCAAAATGTTATACCAAAGTAGAGTGGGGAACACACCCAGTAACGCCTTCATTCGGGTCCCGATTGAACGGTTCATCTACCGTGGGAGCCGGTACGGCCTGGAGCGGTTGAGGGAGTGGGATAGATGGAGACGATGGACCCAGTGGACCCGGTGGACTGTTATCGCGAGACTGACTACCTTGGGTGGTGCCCCGAGGATTGACAGCTGGCATTGGATGGTCAGCCCGTTCGCCGTCCATACCTCTTTGCGAGGGTTCATCGAGTCGGGGTCGAACATTTCGTTGATCCACGTCTGGTGGTCCTTCATCCAGTTCTTCTTCCATCTCACCCCTGGTTCGCTTGACCCCCGTTGGGGGAGGCCTTGCGCATTGAACCGGGAAATCAGGCACGAACTGAAAGGTGAAAGGAAGGTGACATTGAGCCACGATACGGTTCTGGCTCGCGCATTCAGAGATGACCACGTCCAGACTACGAAATGATGAGCGTTGGTGAATAGAAAGTCGATCCAACTCACGAATAGCCGCTATCGCCTGCTTGATGGCATTCGGGATAGCACGAGAACTTGAACTTGACGCGTATTTTACCCTCTCTTAGTTCAATAATATCGTGCTGGGCAAGGAAATCGATCAAGCTGGCAGGTCCCTTCCTCGATGTTCCCTCTCGCTTTTCACAAGTTGCGCATACAGCTTCATAGCATTGCTTGGTGGTCGTACCATATAAGCGGATGGAAAACTCCAGAAGAGTTTTCCCAGTCAGATCGCCATGATTCCTCACAGAGCGAGTTGCCGGAATCTTGATTCCACTGCACCCAGCAGGTGGCCTATTTGGGAGTAGCTCGAAGAATATGTCGAGAGCGACGTGTGTCTCACGACGCAGTCTAATGACGGTTTCCCTGGCCAGCGGAAGTGGCTTTATGAGCGCAATCCAGTTAGGCATGCTAGGCTGCTATTGAGAAACTGGCCATGTCGTAGTAGACAAGGCGCACCTGACTTCCCCCTTGTTCTGGTCTAGGCTGGGAGCCTTATCTAGTCTGGGAACAGATGTGGCCATGGTGGGCGTAGGTATCTGGGGAGGGGAGATTGTCTCGATTGCGGGCTTATCAGCTGTCATGAGTCGGGCGCATGGTATTAGCGCGGTTAACCATACTGCACGGGGCTGGATGACCGATGCTTGCAATTGAAAGAGTCCTTTGGAGCTAGATGCTTGTGAATCTACCTTATCACCTTGTAAAATTAATTACTGTTTGGTCACCTTTTCCATCGATTATATAAAATGAAATTACCACCTACAAGCCTCCTGCTGCTCGCCGACGGTAGATAAAAGCGCAAGCGAGTAGACAAATAGTGTATTTTCGTATCGAATAAAAGTCATTTGAGCCCTTGGAATTGTGCCTGCGACACGATCTGTAGATCCAAGCTTGGCCTAATTCCACAATGTACCACCCAGCGAGCGACGCACGATTAGCGCGGCACAAAGCGTCAGTTCAAGATCTATAGTACGTTTCTTTTCATTACTCGTCGCTCTCGTCGCGCGCTGACCATGCTTCAGAGCCCTTATCACTCTCTGACTCCCTCAAATCGATCTCCTCGCCCATCAGCGAGTCAATAGATAGGCTATATTGTCTACCGTTCCCCCTTTGTGAGTTTCACACAATTATGGGGCCGCTAGATGATACAATTGATGTAGCAGTACTGTTGTTCAGGTGGATGTCGCGAAAGTGGCGGGTTGCCTACTCCTTCTTTAAATCTATCTGCAGCAACATGTGCCTGATGCTGTTCTTCCTATTCCATCTTTGCCCTGGCCCACAATAATTTCCGAGCGGCAAGTTCTGCTTGTGCTGTTGCCTTTTTTGTCTTGGTTTGTTCCTTTTCGCCGTCCATCAATACTTGCTCACCTATAAACCCATCAATTGTAGCTAATGTCCTGGTCCTGCCTGGGAATAGGCGCGAAATCTTTTCCCTTTCCTTCAGGAAGAGCCCTGTTCGCAAATTTCGATTCTCAAGTATCAATAACGCGACCTGTGGAGCCAATGTCACCTCTTGACAAGGAGGTCAACAACGTGCTCCAAATTCTGGACCCACCTGTTCCCTTGCTCTCCAGTCTCGCCACCTAAGAGGAAGCCTGCCAAGCAGACATATGGGTCCCTCAATGTTACTTCATGTTTCTGACAAAGTAATACAGGTTCCCACTTGGATTCCAGTCCAGAATGGCGAGGCAGGCTCTCAAATCTAGCCATTTATGCGTCCAACAAACATCGCAGATGAAAAAGCAAAGCACTCACCCAGCAAACATTCCAAACTGTATTTTAAGTTTAATTACATGAAATGTTGATGTTTACTTCTCACAAATTCCCTCCTGTCATCCATCACGAGCTAGATGGAACCGCGGGTGGTACATCACTGTAGTCTCGGCTACCTGCCCAGAAAAACGTAGTATAAACCGGTGTTGTCGAGGCTATTCTCTTCATCCCTGTGTCATAAACATTCAATGGGTCGAATGAGGTCGAATGATCCCCCTAATCAATTATGATAGGCTATATTCTGGGCTAATTTAAGGACCACTTCTCAAGACCATAACGCCGATATGCGGTGAAGTGAAAGGAATATGGGACCTGATTCTGTCTGAACAGGATCTGCGGTGAATTTCCATTAGTTCAGGCACCATTGAAGGCACCATTGAACAAAGGCAGAATTTACATTGTGGATCGGCATTGTTGGCAGGCACGCTCTGCCGTGGCGCCGTGGCATCCAGGGAAGGGAGAGGATGGCAGCACTTTTTGCGGTGCGGAAGTATTTGCGGGTTGAAGTAGCGCCGGGAACGTCTGCGTTCTGCGAGACTGACAGTAATATGACGGAAATTTGGGCCCGAGGCGTTTGATCGATACAACCGGCGCGCTCCCAAACTCCGACAGCTTCCTATTCTGGTCCCGTCATCCGTTAAACGTTAAAAACTGTGTGATGATCCTATCAATGGTTGCACCTTTCTCTACCTTACTCGCTAAACCGAGGAACGCCCTGTGTGCGGATTTCGCGAACCTTCATCGCAGGGACATATGCGAAGCCAATGTGAGCAGCATCTTCCCAGGACTCGCTTCGCGCGTCAGGTAATTCATCTTGCATAATGAAACGCTTTTTGGTGTATTGCAGTCCGCGGGAGTAGGGAGGGCGATATTGTCACCGTGGAATAGTCCTTCGGACATAATCACAAATCACATATGCCAAGTGGGGAGCATCCGAGAGAGTTTAATTATGGGTGATTGATTTCCACCCGGTGGCATGACGTACCAGCGGCGGCCACACTTCCTATTTGGACAATCTAGGGCTACACTGATCGTCGGTTTATTTGTAGAACACGTAAGGCCTTTTCGCCATTCCAATTATGTATTTAGAGCACAGCGCTCACGATTTTTCGCCCGCTCACCGCTGCCCTAGTCCACTACCTAGTCCTCAAATGCCCAATGACCATTCAGCCATAGATGACGTGTAAGCGCAGACGTTGCGAAGCCGGCCGCGCTTCAGCTTACCTCAGCCGGTCACTGCCCCGCGCCTGATTTCAAATCATCCTCGGACTTGCGGAGTCTGGCCATGTAAGCACACAACCTCAGCCTATTTCAATGGCCAAATGTGCCCTTGTCGCAATCTCAGCCACCAATTGATCAACCATCTCTTACTCTACCAATGTGGGACGCATTTCCCATTCACCACAATGACCTCGCCGTTCGAGCCAAAGCCCCCAACCACCAAACACAAATATATGGCCCAGAACGGCAGAGCCCCTATTTTTCGAGCTTGCTTGTGCCCATCCATCGTCTTCCCGTGGAGATGCTCACCGAGATCTTCCTCTTCTCCATTTACTGTCATGCCCATCCACCTTCGAGACTGATGCGTGTGTGTCGGTCCTGGAGCTCAGTCATATTGGCGATGCCAAATATCCGGGCTAATGTTCGCCTCTCGACGTGGACTGAACCAGAAAAACTGCAGTTTCTTTTGAACCGTAGCGGGGCATCCCTGCTTAACGTGGAGATCGACACGGCCGTGGATTATTATGAGGTGGAGAGGAGGCCGATAAAGTTTTCCGGGTTAGCGGTGGCCGCTAAGGAGGCAAAGAGATGGCGAAACCTGACTATCATGAGCTTCCCGCCAAAGGAAGACATTGATGCATATCCGACACTTGAAACTCCATCCTTCACGTTCGACGGGCCCATGAACGCTCTCGAATCGTTCAGTATCAAAAATCCTTGCGAGAACGGCGCCGTCTTCGACCAGCTACTCGATATCGTGGGCCGCAGCTCGCATTCTGAACTCAGAAATATGGAGCTCATGTCCTCAAACGTATTCCATCACTTTTCTCAGCCACAATTTGCTTCCATTTTTCGCCGTCTCATTATATTCAGAGTGGGTGCACGCGATATGCACTTTGAAGCCGATATCCTTCCCTATTTCGAAAGATTGGAGACCCTCGAAGCGTGTGGGCTTCGTCTTCCTTCTTATCCGCCAGACAGGGATCTCCCCGTCGTCCGCACTCTCAAGCACATCAAACTCAAGGCCGCCTCGATCCAATGGATGATGGGCCGCGAGTTCCCTCTAGTGACCGAATGTGAAATCATCTGGCCGCGACAAATCGAAGCCTTCCGCATGGGGATGTCTCTTCCCGTTTGTACCAGCTTTACCTACAACGGTCGCAAACCCTATCTCCTTTCCCATGCAAATCTCCCCCAACTTACCTCTTTGACCGTGGGTAATGCTGTGTGGGACTCACGACGAGGCAGTGAAGAGCTGATAGGCCCCCGCGTCGAGCCGATGGGGAGCTTCGTCCGTCAATATATCGGACTGAAAACGCTGCACCTTGATAGCCTATGCCATAGCGACTCAATCATAACCATCCTTAGCTCGACCCCATCCCTAGAAGAATTAATGCTCACCGTCACGCGACCAAACGCACTTGGAAGGAAATTCTTTACGGCGCTCATGGCCAGCACATCGGAGGCATCTGACAGACCTAACTGGAGTGTGTCACTATGCCCGAATCTCCAAACGCTTGGTATTCGCTACAGGAGATGGATCCGTGAAAGTGAAACGGATAATGTCACTTGTATACTCCCTCATATTGTTAACTCACGCAAGAGGACCAGTACACCCCTGCGGAGTTTGCGTATCTGGATGTCTCTGGATGACGTGGAAGGTACGGAAATGTGTGAGCATACGCATGGCCGGAATGAAGGACAGGGCGAGGTGTTTGGACCCAGAGGCGTCCCATCAACTACTGCGGAATTTGAACCACCCTCTGACGACCTATAGAGTAGTTGTTCCGGACCAAACTGCCAGCGCCTGTCAGGATATACCCCTTCTTTTAACCAGTTCATGATAGTCGATTGGACGGGTCCGATTTTGCCTTATGACTCCCACTTCAGTCTCTATGTCATATTCTATTGCTACTTTACACTTGATACCTAGTTCACAAACCTAATGATGTCAATGCATGCGCACAGAATTTAATGGGAGGCGGGGAGACGCGAGACTCGAGAAAGTACATGATGACAATCGACATTTCTATCTTTGATAGGTTTAGCATGCCCTTGGATGCGAATCGAGTGAGTGTCTTCTGTGGAACAGGACATTTCAATTTTGAATCCCTTGCTGAACTCTTCGAATGTTCCAAGCCGCCGGCATTATTCCTGTGAAATCGAATGCGAGACGCTAAGGTAATAATTCGTAGTTAGAGTAGTATTTATACATATACATAATGGATAACCCCATTTCAAGCACCTGATTAGACTGCCCACTCGGCCTCTGGATCCCGTGAGCATGCAGACGACGCATGAGGTAGAGAAGGCAGCTAATACAGTACGGATCGGTTTCTCGATCTCGTAATTTCACCATGTCCGGTCATTTCGCAAGCAGGAACTGTGGCCAGCGCCGGTGTAAATATCAAAAGCACCAAAAGCATGTGCAGAACAAGACTGTGAAAACTAAGTTTAGACTCACAGAATGATAACAACGCAAATACTGTAAATGTTGTATACTTGTTTAATTGTAGCCTCGTCGTACTCAGTAGATCACCCGAATTCTATCGAATCTCTTATATAAGAGAGAGTGTGTGTGTACAGGTAATAGGTTATGCTGAGATGGTGGCCGAGGGTAAAGTAATGATTGGTCAAACAACAATACACCGTGATAATTAAATAGGGTCGGAGCGGGTAAACTAATTCCTTACAAATGCAAAACTTGTCAAAACTTGCTTGAGTCTTCCACATGGCTTACGCACGCAGGACCATGTACTCCTTGCTAATGCAATTTTCCGACATCAAGGATATTGGAGATTAATACTCTGACCATGCTTTATGTACTGCAATATTCGCGCGTGGGACTAGAACAAATTCATGACGTTGGTCTTGGGTCACGAGTTCGTATTAAATGCGCCCGCCCTGGATGGCGTGGCCAATAAGGCCAGAATTCCAGCCTCCAGCTGTCACTGATGGCCTTGATGGCCTTGATGGCCTTCTTGGTCGGCCCATCCGCCAGTGTTCAAAACGACACACTCTGTATATGAGTTCGAAGTGGGCCCTTAACTTTAATGAAGCGCCTGAGAACACGAGATGGTTCTTGGCCACGCGAAGCTGCAATTCGCCGCCTCGCGCTCTCAGATTGATAGGTCACGGCGGCCGACCGCAGGTATCCGGGTTCTCAGTAGGCTCTCCCACGCAACTTGCATTCTATGCGAACCAGCAAACACGCCTGGCTCACACCGTACTGAGGCGGGTTATTGCAGTTGTCCTCTACCACCTCAACGCCCAAAGCTACGGTACACGAACCGTAAATCAACCTGATTCTGCTTCCTTGAGTACCTTGGAGCGCATTCGCCAACGAACCATTTCAAAGAAAATTTCGACCACACGAACCTCAAAGGTCTCAGAAGCGACGGACAACCTGAAGGATCTCAACGTGAGGTCGATATGGACTACTTTGACTCTATATGGCCAGTCCTCGACAATGGCCCAAGTCCTCGGGATTTCATTTTCGGCATCAACGCCGCCCCATCCATGAATCAAGCACCCACTAGGTGTGTTATTTAATGACACCACCAGTGTTCAACCGTTTGTTCATAATTAGTAGCGATTGTGATTTCCTTACGAACGACCACAATTTCGGCGCGTTGCCGGACCTTGACAATGCGACATCAGCTGAACCGATTCACTCAACTACGGACTTTACAAGCGGATATCATGGCAGCGTCCAAGCCTTTGGGGGCATGCACACTCTTCAGGAGTAAGTCAGCCAATGCTCGCACCCCATATGTTAACGACGACCTCACCGACCACCTAGAAACAATTTAGTCTCTCCCTCTCTCACTCTTTTTGGAACGTTGAATGGAAGAAGCCCTGGTAACAGTCGCATCTGCTCCACTGCAGCTGGAATATTCACCGAGACACAGGAGATCCCGTAGGCGGTGAGACATGTTATAGTAATGAGACCCGAGGAAGCATTATTTCCCAAGCAACTCCACCCAAGGGCCATTCAAGACCTGTCACCAGCGGTAGTGATTCTTTACCCAAAGATAATGAGTAAAATTGATTCCTGTACTCAACATTGATCTTATATTAATAGTCCTACAGCATAACTAACTGGATTACCCTCATAAAGCCACTTCCACAAGAAGGGGATAACGACATTGCGCTCCGCCGCGAGACACACGTCGCTCTTGATATAAACCTCGGGCGGATTCCAGAGAAATCACCTGCAGTATGCAGTGGGATCAAGATTCCTGCCACTGGCTCCGTGAAGAACCATGCGGATACGGCGGGTAAAAACCTTCTGGTGTTTCGCACACGCGTATATGGTGCAACGACCAAACGGCTCTACGAAAATGTCTGCACGAATTGCGAGAAGCGAGAGGGACGGAAGAAGGGAACCCCTAGTTTGGTCGACTTCTACGCAGAACGTGATATGATTGAGCCAAAGGGTGGAAAAATACGGGTCGAGTTCTGTTTTTGTTGCTATCCGAAATGTCATCAATCAGGCGATAGCGGCTATCTGTGCGTTGGATGTGCCCACTGTGCCTCTCCGCACATGCTGACCACTTCGTAGTCTGGAAGTCGTACTCTCTGAATCCACGGACCAAAGCCGTATCGTGGCTCAATATCAATTTCCTGTCTCGTTCAACGTCCTCGCTAAGCTCCCTCAAGGGCAGAAAACGCCACCGTCAGCGGGGGGAAAGCGAAACAGGATTGAAATGGAACATCCGGAAGGAACATCCTTAACAGTGCATCAGCGTAGTGTTCGACCGCGATTAGGCGATCCTTCGCAAAAAGACCCCCCCAGCGATTCTCCCAGGTGTGGCCGACATCGCAATGGCAGCCCATCCAGTCACTCGAGCGCACGCTCCACACCCAAATCGCTTAATGACATACTTCCCCTTGGCCGGGCAATGCCCCCGCCAGGAACAGACATAGAATCCACTCCCGCCCTTACAGAGGTGAACCCCGAATCGGGATCCACCACAGGTGGTGCGAGGGTCTGGCTGAAAGGAATGGACTTCCCAACCACATTCCCCCTGTTTGCGAGATTCGGGACCACTGTAGTGCCAACAGTGAGACCATTCCTTTGCCTTTCAAGGTCTATCTCATCCCGTTTACTAGACTTTCTCTGCCCCCAACCTTCTTGCCTGTCATTTGCCTTCAGCAAGCATGCCAGGCGTTGTTGAAGTTACGATATCGAGGCATCCCCACCCATCTGCACCGGGGTACGGGACCAGCATCGCGAAGTTTCAGTACATTGCAGACCATGACCAGCTGTAAGTTATCCAGAGCATACCCCAGGTCCTGTACTTCTCCTAACCTGAATTAAGGATTCCAATACTTCTAAGGATTCAAGGGAAAGGATATCCGGAGTCCTTCCCTGTGCTTCAGGCGCTCCTCAGCACTCTCAGCGGACGGTAAGAAATCGGGTTCAACAAGGAGAGAGTCATGGTGCTGGACTGCTAAAGATTTCAGTGATTATTCCACTTGTAGGGCCCCTGTATAATCTTCGGAGATGGTCAACTACCGTGAAACGTGTCCCGTCCACCGATCGCTCCGACAGCGCCAAGCAGACTGTTTATCACATTGAGCATGCCGCTAGGGACACTTTTACTAGTAGCGTTCTCAGAGTATAGGGCTGTATGTGATGTAGATTAAAGGCACTTATATTACTACGCTTTACGATGAGATGAAATTTATAGTACACGACAACGAGCTGCACGTGTGCTTAGATTGACCCCGCCGCTGCTGCTTGTATGCAGCCGTTCGAAGTCATGCTTGGCACGCAAGCATTGTAGGACCTGGAGTTTGACATGAGGGAGCGGTGGGAACGCATCGCCGGCCAGCACCTGATTGCCCTCACCCACCTTAAACTCAGTTACTGCTTTATCTTCCACGCCAGGCGTGCCGTGGTTATTATGTGTCGACTTTTGCTTTGTGCCTGTCATCTATTTGGAGGGAATAGTGCACCTATACGGCCCTGGTTAGGGACGTGGGTTTCACCTCAGAACCACTCCATTACATCGACTTCATGGTCCCCATTTGAGGCCTTAGAGGCCTTGGTCCAGGCAGAGGATGAGGTTGTGTTCGTTCATCCCCCCGTCTCATCGACAGTGTTAGAATCCCTGATTCATCCTCGTCTCCCTCGGCCTCTCCCTCCTTTCGATAGGAGCGCCCTCATCTCTCCAGGCAGGTGAGTCCAGCAGCGACTTCGTCATGTCGTCGCTGCCATTCGTGCACGTTGAGCTCCGATCCATTGACGATACCCTATGACCACTTTAGTCAACACCCCGGCCTCCCACTCTCGCCATACAAAGCTTCGACAGATCAGAGTCGTCCGCGGTCTCGAGCCAGCGCCTGAGGAAGTCGTGCGGAAGACCGCACGTACGGTCAATCCAATAGGATCATAGATATCGAAGCGAAGAAGCCGAAGACGCAATTGCGGAGCTTGGTGGTCACGTTGAACCCATATAGCCGTTCAGCCGGAGGAAATACCCAACTAGAAACTCGAATAGGTCGATTATTTTGTTATCGCGAAGTACTGGATCAGAGGTTCTGCACGGGAGCAATCAGCTAGCACCTGATATGATACGCCCGCGAGGTCGGTCAGTTGTCAGCAAAGTATGCGAATTGGGACGAACCTCGCTGTCAAGATGCATAAGGAACAAACCAACCTGGTTGAGGACAATTCATGTAGACGGGTCAAGAAGCCTGAGTAGCGTTACCGCCCTTTGTATCCTGCACGTCAACGATTTAATTGCGTGCACAGTTACGCCGATTGTGTGTTCACACTAGCTACGTGTAGTGACCAGACTCGCCCTCAAGAACATTGAGGATCTCAATAACCAGATCTTGGAATCCCGGAGGTCTTACGGTATCCCTTAGGACCGCCAGCATACCATTCTCTGTCTTCATTTACCCCTCAAATTCACGCGCATAATAGGCAGGACGTGTCGCGCGGTTGTGACCAAGTCAAGAAACGAAGATGTACGGTGCACGCTGTATGAGAGCGTCGTGTTCAGCGGTGCCTGAATATGACCCGCGACCCGCGACCCGCGAACACCAGGGATCGATGTGGCGTTTTGGGATGTGGCGTTCCCTGCCACCTTGCGCACGTTGTTTGAAGAAGCGGGGCAATTAAACATTTAATGGTCGTGCACATGATGTAGCACACTATTGAAAGCTCAGGGCCAGGCACCCTACGTCAGTGTGTCAATGAGGCTGATGCATTGGTCCATGGATGATCCATGCCCATGGACCTGCTTCCAGACTCGTCAGTCGTCCATGGGGTCAGCGAACAAGCGTTGGTGGACGATCATCACCCTCTCCGTGTTCAAAGTTCCTTCCATGTGCGCCCGCATCCATGGCTATCGTCCAAGGCGCATATGACGAACTATATAATAGGATAATTAAACATTGTGGTTGAGATTTCTCCCCGAAGTTTTCTGACCCCGAGCGGTAACGCCGACGATAATCTGAACCACCTTTGAACGATCGGGAAGAACAGAGCACCAGTGCCCATGATTGGAGGCTCATCGTAAGATTTAGATCTGCAACTCAACAACTCTGGGTGAGCCAGTGGACGAAGCCGCCCTTCACTCTCACCGCAACGCTCCTGTCAAGCTGAGAAGCATTCTCTTGCACACGCAAGAGATCTCGCACCCTTCGGACAATCACCACATCGCCAGTTATCCGCAACAATCAGCCAGCATGGCTCATCTCTGAACTCTGTTCTCGACGTTTGGCCGGCCTGCCTGCATCACGAGGCCTCCATGGGATACTCTTTATTCTTTCTACTGTCACTTCTTACCCATCACCCACCGTCACACCTCGACCATCGCCATCTCTATCGCTCTCTGGGTCTTGTCCGTACCTATCCCGCTATTCCGCTGCTTATGCTCCCCAGCCTAGCTGCGGGCCGCGTTTTGGCCATCAGGCCATCAGGCCGTCGAGTCTATCGTTGCCATTATGTCCCCTGCTTCTCTCGCGGCCACCACTCCCCCCAGAATGTATTTAGTATCAATACACCTAATTGTTCCGCCCGACTCCAAGCGCTCTGACAATCTGGTTTAAAACATTTGATCTCCCTGAAGTCGTTCGTCGAGGTCTCCTCACTCATGCCTCCTGATCGGTCAGATCGTCCAGCCAACGCTCATCAGAATTCAGGACATCGTGCAAATCCGCAACATGATCCTCATCATCGTACCCGTCTCCATCATCCCGCCCATCACTTCACTCAGCCCCATCCCCCCTCGGCACCAGGCACACACCTAGGGTGGGTCGCGTCTGGTTTGTATGCGTGACCGTTCCATTTTCTGATGCTTGGAACGTCTTTGCAAGAACGTCGACCACCTTCAACGTTCCGCTTATCCAGTATTATCAACCTCCGCCTCCGCCTCCACCTGTGCCGGTGTACGTCAGCCAGCCGAACGTCTCTCAACCGCCAAGCAACAATAATATTTGTGAGAATCCCGATGCTCCGATCAGTTGGCCGATTTTTTCCCTTTGTTCACCACGGTTTTGTTCATACACAGCCCCTACAGTCCACCCCAATGATAATGCAACCTTTGCACCCGAGTTTCCGCCAGCCCCCGCGGCCTATTCAACCACTACCATGAGCGCAAATATCCGAACCCCAAAATATGATGGCGGCGCATTTCCCTACCGTCACCACGTCACCGCTCGGCTCACCGGGACAGTACCTCCACAATTCAACCAAGTTGTGTTGGGCCCTACGACCCACGAGTCCCAATTGGCTCTGCGTTGCTACGCAGAGTGTCGCTCATGCGCCTCATCAATGTCCCCGAAATGCAGCCCCGTCGGCTGGTACCTCGACCCAGTGCGCGACCCGAGGTATAACCTGGGTTTCGTACTAAACCCATCGAGCGGCCCCTTCACCGGTAACGTCTCCTTCACCATTCAGCACCGCCCAAGACTGCCCAGGGCGCAGGATCGGACGCAACGTTGCGATTCCGAGTATTTGATGTCAGTACGCATTTGTGGCTCACTTTGTTTTATCATAACTCAATGGGGGTTCGGTAGGCTCAGCTTTTTACTTTGCGATTATATCGGCCATGTCGTTGTTGAAAAACAGGTCGGGCCCTTCCGGGCGCGGTCCCACACTAGAAAAATTCGTCAAAACGAACCCCACCAACAACACGCAGATGGGTCTCACCACTTGGGCAGCCTTGGTCTCCCACTGGCTGTCACCACGGCTATTCCCCCCTTCCAGGATAGTGTTCAAACATCTTCACCCGTGTTGCCCGTCGGGTATAGTGCACCGGTGTATGCTCCAACGTCTGTGCATGATCCCCACCTTCCCTCTTTCTGCATTAACTGTGGTATGGGGCAAAATAACATCACCCTGAACGGCTAGATATCATTGCATAGCTTAGGATGTATTTATTATGAAGCTTCTGCACCAATAGCGAGTGAACCAATGTGCATAGCATTAATGATCGCCGTCCCGAAAAAAATCAACTCCAGTTGCTCACGAGATCATTTTCCGGGCGAGGTGGTTCCGAGTCTAACCCGGCAGCAGCAGTAGAGGGACGCAATTACATAGGAGACAATCGACCAACGGAGTTCCTGTCAGCCGGAGTCAGTACCGATGAGGCTGGGTGGATGTATTGACATTGAAATCATGTCCATGGGGTTCTAACCAGGGTTCCAACGGGGCGTCCAATGCGTGGGATGGACGTTGGACACTCACCCATCGGCTTCGTCCATCGTGGCCGGGCCTACTTTGATTCCGCCGTTGACGCTTTCCGAGCCACCTTCCTTGTACGGCCTGACATCCATGGGCGCCGTCCACGGGCGCAAATAGGTATATATATGGATGGCTCATGCGCAGATTAGAATAATCTGCTTGATGATCTGCTAATCTCAATCTCTGGCCATCGACCACCACGAAATCCGCAGGGCGCCCGCGCTTTCCCAACGTCTCTGTGTTCAGGTTCCCAAATGCCGTTGCCTGGATGAGCGGACAGCCACAGCACAGCAAGAGTAACAGTAACAGTAACAGTAACGGCAAGGGTATTTGATGCATTCAAGAGACGAATTGGGATGTTCTCACCTGGACTGTCTCAGACAGCTTGACGTCCCGCCATTTCCCGCTTTTGAGTTTCCACCACGGCCTTGTGTACTCGCGGTCACCACGAGGCAGGCCTACATGGGGGTTCTTGTTTCTATTCGGTTAGCCCACCAGTGTCAGCCTTCGACCCTGTCCAACTCTCCAACTGCGGGGCTATCGATATCGTGGCCGACGTTTGTATGAGTCTTTGGCCCCATCAAGGCCCCAAGGAATGTAGCGATATTGATATAGGGTCGTAATAGAGCTGTCTTCCACTCGACTTTTAAGTGTTAAGCTTGTTAAAATCTGACTCTCATCGATATTTAACTCGATCCCTTCCCCCCTCGAAATCAGCCGCATACCCCGGGCGGATCGTGGTAGGTTTGGATATGCGAAGAGTCCATTCTCTGACTTCTCATGCATACACAACAGTTTTCATCAAAATGCCAAATTCTTTGCCCGTGCTACTACCCATAGACCAGCAACCCCCATACAATAATCGAGAGGATTACACAGTCATAGTCCCCATTATTATCCATATCCAAACGCCGAAAATCGACTACCAAGGCAACTATTATCCCTACCGCAAAAACGTCACCGCCCGACTCTCTCTAACCGGGCCAGAGCTCCGAGCATTCAGGGGTGTTGTGTTTGGGGGTCCTGCACCCCGCAACCAATTAGTTCTACGGTGCTACGCCGAGTGCCAGTCTTGCACATCATCCCTCTCTCCACAATGTAGCCCCATCCGCTGGGAGCTTAGTACACTGTGCGACCGAACTCACAACCAGAGTTTCCAATTCGACTGGTCGAGCAACACCCTCACCTGTGTCGTCACTTTCACAATCGACCACCGTCCCCGAAGGCCCAAAGGCCAGGACCTAACGCGCCGTTGCGCCGCGGAGGCTCTGTCGTGAGTACTGTGCCATGGTGCCTGCTCGGTTCCACCGTAATAACTCGATGGGTATTCGCCAGGCTTACTTTCTTTTTCTGCGATTGCAACGGCCGCACCGTCGCGGAACAGAAGGTCGGACCCTTTCAGGCGCGACTTCACAAGATAAAGCCAGTTCTCCCCCTCCCTGTTGTGTTGCCAGTCGAGGGTGCTGCGCCAGTGAACATTCAGGCGCCAGCGCCCCTCCTTCCATGCCTGTGCATTGATTGTGTGTATAGGGCCATGTTACATCACCCCAACGGGTAGATGTATAATATATTCCTTTTACCCGGTAAATAATGATAACATAGATCCCCCTCTACCGACGGCGAGTGAGGCATATCATAGACGTCGTCTTTCCAGAAGACGGTCGTTGGAATTCATTCCGCTATGTCCTGGGGCCTTACCGTTGTCAGGATCGAATGCACTGAACAGCTCTTCCAACGCCGGTTGCCTACCAAGATGCTTTTCCGGGTGGCATGGACCCGAGTAGAAGGTAGCACGAGCAACTTCCGCGGTGGTGCTGATGTTGATGCCCAATGCAAATGCAAAACTTTCCAGTTGAAGGTACGAAGGTGCTCGCCTAAGGTGTTGACATCGGTTTCGGTTGTACGAGCGCAAGGTGCGCACGCTGCCCAGGTCGCTCTTCACAACGGTGCAATGAACCGCGTTGAGACGGCTTACGTCGGGTGTCACGAGACCATTGTGCCACTCGACGATGGAACTGAGCGAAGTCGGATGGTTGTCGTTGACCACGGGTGGACGCGCGAGGGTGGCTACCACCGTTCGTCGTAGACACGGCCTCATGGAAGTTGGGCTCGTCCCACGGCCGAGCGCCACGACCCCCTTCTTGAAGAGGACTAGGTCTGTTCAGAGAGGTGAGCAACGCCTGCAACACTGGGGAGAATTCTGGGTATCCTTGTCCTTGAATACGCAAAAGAATCGGAATGCTTCACCCGAATCAGCGCGGGACCTGGGGTGC
>Ga0307515_10003496_pt1 | contig 33014 bp, 39 predicted proteins | sample 17_EM_MG_FD_194513 | JGI IMG/M metagenome (GOLD analysis project Ga0307515, IMG submission 194513) | Populus trichocarpa ectomycorrhiza microbial communities from riparian zone in the Pacific Northwest, United States - 17_EM | ecosystem: Host-associated > Plants > Roots > Unclassified | place... | reverse complement strand
TAAGAGCAAAAAGCTGGCCGGCATGCTCGGCGCCCGGATCGACGACGAGATGATCCAGGTGCACGCGTCCGAGCGCGGCCGCCTCAAGCAGGCCCTGCTCAAGCTGGGCTGGCCGGCCGAGGACCTGGCCGGTTACGTGGACGGCGAGGCGCACGACATCTCGCTCGCGGAGAACGGCTGGACTCTGCGGTCCTACCAGCAGGAGGCGGTCGACGGCTTCTGGGCCGGCGGCTCGGGCGTCGTGGTGCTGCCGTGTGGCGCCGGCAAGACGCTGGTCGGCGCCGCCGCGATGGCCACCGCCAAGGCCACCACCCTGATCCTGGTGACCAACACCGTGGCCGGCCGGCAGTGGAAGCGGGAGTTGGTCGCGCGCACGTCGCTGACCGAGGACGAGATCGGCGAGTATTCGGGCGAGCGCAAGGAGATCCGCCCGGTCACCATCGCGACATATCAGGTGCTCACCTCGCGGCGCGGCGGCGCGTTCACCCACCTGGACCTGTTCGGCGCCCGCGACTGGGGCCTGGTCATCTACGACGAGGTGCACCTGCTGCCCGCGCCGATCTTCCGGTTCACGGCGGACCTGCAGGCCCGCCGCCGCCTCGGCCTGACTGCCACCCTGGTCCGCGAGGACGGCCGGGAGGGCGACGTGTTCTCGCTGATCGGCCCGAAGCGCTACGACGCGCCGTGGAAGGACATCGAGGCCCAGGGCTGGATCGCGCCGGCCGAGTGCATCGAGGTCCGGGTGACGCTGACGGACGCCGAGCGGATGGCGTACGCGGTGACCGAGGCCGAGGAGCGCTACCGGGTCGCGGCCACCGCCCGCACCAAGCTGCCGGTGATCCGGGCCCTGGTCGACAAGCATCCCGGCGAGCAGACGCTGGTCATCGGCGCCTACATCGACCAGCTGCACCAACTGGGCGAATACCTCGACGCCCCGATCATCCAGGGCTCGACGACCAACAAGGAGCGCGAGCGGCTCTTCGACGCCTTCCGCTCCGGCGAGGTCAAGACGCTGGTCATCTCGAAGGTCGGCAACTTCTCCATCGACCTGCCCGAGGCGGCGGTGGCGATCCAGGTCTCCGGCACCTTCGGCTCCCGCCAGGAGGAGGCCCAGCGGCTGGGCCGGGTGCTGCGCCCCAAGGCGGACGGCCGGCAGGCGCACTTCTACACCGTCGTGTCACGGGACACGATCGACACCGAATACGCCGCGCACCGCCAGCGTTTCCTGGCCGAGCAGGGCTACGCCTACACAATTGTGGACGCCGACGACGTCCTCGGCCCGCCCCTCCCCCAGGTCGACTGACTGCCCGCTAAGGCGACGCCACCGGCGCCGGAACCGACTGAGCCGGCGCGTTTGTGGCCCGGTCGGCGACGAAGAGCCCGACCGCCAGGAACGCGAAGATCAGCACGGCAATGACCACGGCCCCGAGCAGCAGGCGTGGCCGGGCCGGGGCGCCGACCGGTGCGGGGCGGGTCGTGGCCCGCTGCGGCCCGGCCTCCTCGTAGGCAGCCGCGGCAACCTCCTCCGGGTTGCCCAGCCGCTCGAGGATCTCCAGAATCTCGCCCTCCGAGTTGGCGCTGCGCTCGAGCCGCTCGGTGGCGATGTGTGCGCGCAGGTCGGCGAGCAACTCGCGACGCTGCAGCAGCGGCAGCCCGGCGAGACGGAGCTCCACCTCGTGCAGATACTCAGAAACGGCGTCGTCGGTCTTGTTGCTACTCATGGTGTGCCCGTCCCTACGAGTCGGTCGACGGTCTGCCGGAACGAGACCCATTCCGTGCGGAAGTGCGTCAGCGCGCCCCGGCCGTCGTCGGTGAGCGAGTAATACCGCCGGGGCGGGCCCGACGGCGACTCGCTCCACTTGCTGTGCAGCCAGCCGACGCGGCGCAGCCGGGACAGCAGCGGATAGATCGTGCCCTCCGACGCGGCCAGCCCACGCTCCTCGCCGAGCCGGCGCACGATCTCGGTGCCATACCGGTCCTCGAGCTCGACCATCGCCAGCACACAGAACTCGAGTGTGCCCCGGCGCAGGCTGGTCGAAAGTTGCGCGCCATCTCCCATGCAGCACACGGTACCTTGCCACGCAAGGTACGTCGAGCCCGCCCGATCAGGGCAGCCGCGGCCCGGGGATGAGCAGATCGACGAGCAGATCACCGTAGGTATCGACGCGCTCCAGCACCTCGGCGGCGGCGAACTGCCGGGCCGGCTCGGCACCGGTCGCGACCGCCTCGACCTCGTCCCAGGTCAGCGGCGTGGACGCGGTCGGCGTCCGCTGCGCCCGGAGCGAATACGGCGCCACCGTCGTCTTCGCCGCGGCGTTCTGGCTCCAGTCGATGAAGACCTTGCCGGGTCGCACGGCCTTCGCCATCTTCGCGGTGATCGACCTCGGCACCTGCGCGGACAATTCCTCGGCGACCCGCAGGGCGTAGCCGGAGACGGTTTCGGCGTCCTGAGCGCCGGAGATCGGGCAGCACAATTGCATGCCCTTCTTTCCGGAGGTCTTCGGATAGGCCGCGACGCCGCCCTCGGCGAGCCGGTCGCGCATCAGCACCGCCACCGCGCAGCATTCGGTCAGCCCGGCCGGCGCGCCGGGGTCCAGGTCGACCACCATCAGGTCGGGATGTTCGTCGATCCGCCACTGCGGCGTGTGCAGTTCCAGCGCGGCCAGGTTCGCCAGCCAGACGAGCGTCGGAAGGTCGTCGACCACCACGAAGTCGATCGTCTCGCGGCTCATCGTGGACCCGGGCACCGGCAGCGTTTCGAGGTGCACCCAGGACGGCGTACCGCCGGGCTTGTTCTTCTCGAAGAAATGCGCGCCGTCGACACCGTTCGGATATCGGATCCGGGTCACCGCGCGCCCGCGCAGATGCGGCAGCAGCACCGGGGCGATCCGGGTGTAGTAGTCGATCACCTCGCCCTTGGTGAAACCCGCGTCCGGATACATCAACTTGTCGAGATTGGACAGCTCGAGGTCGCGCCCGTCGATCTGCACGGCGAACCGTTGCCCGGCCTTCGCCGCCGGTCTTCCGCCGCGGGTCGACTCAGCCATCGTCGCCCTCCTCCGCGCACTCCTCGGGGGTCTTGTCGTCGCGCAGCCGCAGGAACCGGGGAAACCGCAGCCGCCCGTCGGGAGTGCGATTTCCGTAGCGAACCTCGACCACAAGCTCCGGACGTACCCAATGCGCCCCTCTGGCATCCTCGCGCGGAACCGCCTCGGCCGCGAATGGTGAATCGCGCACGGCGAGCGGCTTCAGCTCGGCGAGCAGTTTCCGCTCCGTGGCCGCGCCGATCCCACCGCCGACCCGCCCCCGAAACCGCAACCCGTCCGGCCCGGGCACCCCCACGAGCAAACCACCCAGCTTGCGTACGCCGGAGCGCCAGCCGCCGATCACGTAGTCGCCGGTCCGGTCGAACTTCACCTTGATCCAGTCGGGCGACCGGCTCCCCGGCAGGTACGGCGTGTCCAGCCGTTTCGCCACGACGCCCTCGAGGTGGTTCTCCTGGGCGGCGGCCGAGGTCGCCGGGCCGTCGATGAAGGACGGCGGCACCATCCAATGCGGGCCGGCCAGTTCGAGGTCTTCGAGGCGTTCGCGGCGCAGGGCGTACGGAAAATTCAGCAAATCCTCGCCGGCCAGCCGGAGAACGTCGAAGATCATGTAGGTGACGGGCAACGAGACGGCGAGGCGGGCCGCCCGGCTCGGATCGCGGACGTGCATCCGCTCGGCCAGCGCCGTGAACGACGGCCGGCCGGCGGCGTCGAGGACGACCATCTCCCCGTCGAGCAGTGAGTCGTCCGGCAGGGAAAGAGCCGATATTTCGGGATAAGCGGCCGTGACAACGGCTCCCGAACGCGCGAACAACCGCGGCGCCCCGCCCCCGAAGGACGCCAGGACCCGGACCCCGTCCCACTTGAACTCGTAGCTCCAGCCCGGCCCAACCGGCAGCGGGCCCGCGGTCGCGAGCATCGGAGAGAACGGCGCACCGGGCATCCCGATCACCATAGGCAGGCCGGAAGGCCTTACGCAGCTGTCTCACTAATGCAATCCTTGGTCGACGGGCAGCTCACGCCGGGTGGAGGGGGAACCATGCGGGCGATCTGGAAGGGCGCGGTCTCGTTCGGCCTCGTGTCGATCGCCGTGAAGCTCTACTCCGCGACCGAGGAAAAGGACATCCGGTTCCATCAGGTGCACCGCACCGACGGCGGCCGGATCAAATACAAGCGCACCTGCTCGGTCGACGGCGAGGAGGTGACCTACGACGACATCGCCAAGGGCTACGACCTCGGCGGCGGCGAGATGGTCATCCTCACCGACGAGGACTTCTCCGATCTGCCGCTGACCACTTCGCGCGCGATCGACGTCCTGCAGTTCGTGCCGGCCGACGACATCGACCCGATCATGTTCGCCAAGGCCTACTACCTCGAGCCCGAGGGCCAGGCGGCGAAGCCGTACGTGCTGCTGCGGGACGCGCTGCGGGACGCCGACCGGGTCGCGATCGTCAAGATCGCGCTGCGTCAGCGGGAGCAGCTCGCGACGCTGCGGGTGCGCGACGACGTCCTGGTCCTCAACACCATGCTCTGGCCCGACGAGGTGCGCGGCGTCGACTTCGCCTTCCTCGACGAGGAGATCGAGACCCGCCCGGCCGAGCTCGCGATGGCCAGCTCGCTGATCGACTCGATGGCCGGCAGCTTCAAGCCCGACGAGTTCACCGACAACTACCGGGCCGCCCTGCAGGAGGTCATCGACGCCAAGGTCGAGGGTCGCGAGATCGTCCAGCCCGAGGAGGCCGAGGAGGCGCCGGCCGCCGCGGTCGATCTGATGGCGGCGCTCAAGGCCTCGGTCGAACGCGCGAAGAAGGCCCGTGGCGAGGCGCCGGAGGAGCGGGCCCGCGCGGTCGAGGCCACCCCGATCGGGGCGGCGAAGTCGGCCCCCGCCCCCGCCAAGAAGGCCGCTCCGGCCAAAAAGGCGGCACCTGCGGCCAAGGCCACAGGTGCGAAGAAGGCAACCCCGGCCAAGAAAGCTGCGAAGAAGTCGGCCTGACTAGGCTTGGCCCGTGGCATTGACGTGGGACGAGTCTTACCTGGGCAAGGTGCGTGCGAGCGTCGGGGATACCGACACCATCCTGTTCGTCGGTGCGCGAGGCGTCGTCCTCGACGACGAAAACCGGCTGTTGCTGATCCAGCGCTCCGACAACCGCCGCTGGGCGATCCCGGCGGGCGCGATGGAGCTGGGCGAGAGCATGGAGGAGTGCGCGATCCGTGAGGTGTGGGAGGAGACCGGGCTGCGGGCCACCTCGCTCACCCCGTTCGCGTTCTACAGCGCGTACACATACACGAACGACTACGGCCACACCTACCAGCAGATCTTGATGTCCTTCCGGATCCACACCTGGGAAGGCGAGCTGCTTAAGGAGACCGAGGAGTCGGTCGACGCGGGCTTCTTCGCGCTGGACGCGCTGCCCGGCCCGCCGTCGTTCGTGATCGACGAGACCCTGGCCGACCTGGCGTCCTTCGAGTCCTCGGGCCGGATGGTGCTGAAATAGCGTCGCGAGCGGGGTAAGCCTGCGGCAGGATTCCGGTCGTGACCGACCGACCCCGGCGGCGGCTGGGGCTCGACCTCACTCCGCTACGCACGTCCCGCGACTACCGGCTTGTCTTCATCGGCGGGTCGATCTCCGGGTTCGGGTCCTTCATCACCTATGTGACGATTCCGTTCCAGGTCGCGGCGATCACCCATGACCCGTTCGCGGTCGGCCTGCTCGGCGTCTGCGAGCTGGTGCCGCTGCTGCTGATGGCCTTCGTCGGCGGCGCGCTGGCCGACTTCCTGGACCGCCGGCTGCTGGTCCGCGGCGGCGAGGTGGCGCTGGCCGCGCTCTGCGGGGTGCTGCTGGTCAACGCCCTCTCGCACCGCCCGCACCTGTGGCTGCTCTACGTGGTGGCGGCGGTGTCGGCCGCGATCGACGGCATCCAGCGTCCCGCCCTCGAGGCGATGGTCCCGCGCCTGGTCACGCCCGAGGAGATCCCGGCGACCAGCGCCCTGCAGTCGCTCGGCTCGATAGCCGCGCAGCTCGGCGGCCCGGCGCTCGCCGGCATCCTGCTCGCCACGATCGACCTGGCCTGGGTGTACGCGTTCGACCTGAGCACGTTCGCCGTCTCGCTGATCTGCCTGACACTGGTGCGCGCGGTCCCGCCCCCACCGGACGCCGACCGCCCGTCGATCCGCTCGGTCAGCACCGGCCTGCGGTACGCCCGCAGCCGCCCCGAGCTGCTGGGCACCTACCTGGTCGACATCAACGCGATGTTCTTCGGCATGCCCCAGGCGCTGTATCCGTTCCTGGCCCTGCAGCTCGGCGGCCCGAAGGTGCTGGGCCTGCTGTACGCCGCCCCAGCGGCCGGCTCGCTGATCGCGACGATCGGCTCGGGCTGGACCGGGCGGGTGCACCGGCACGGCCTCATGGTGCTCGTCGCGGCGGCTCTCTGGGGCCTCGGGATCGTCGGTGTCGGCTTCTCCCACGCGCTCTGGCTGACCCTGTTCTGTCTGGCGTTCGCGGGCGCGGCCGACATGGTGTCGGGCATCTTCCGGTCGATCATCTGGAGCCAGACCATCCCCGATCACCTGCGCGGCCGGCTGGCGGGCATCGAAATGCTGTCCTACTCGACCGGCCCGCTGCTGGGCCAGCTCCGGTCCGGCCTGATGGCCCGCACCCGGCTCGGCGTCAGCGGCTCGATCTGGATCGGCGGGGCGCTCTGTATCGTCGGCACGGCGGTGCTGGCGGCGGCGCTCCCCCGGTTCGCCCGCTACGACGGCGAGCACGGCATGGCCCGCAAGAAGGCGGAGGACGAAGCCTGGCTGGCCCGCTCCGCGACGTGATCCCGTGCCGGACGGCTCAGCGGTTTCCGGCTCGGGCCGGCGCCGGCGGGCGCTCTCGGGCCGGGCGCTCTCGGGCCGGGGTGCGCCCGGAGGCCGGGGCATCGCGGTTGACCAGTTCGCCGCAGTACCAGGCGCCGAAGACCGCGGCCGAGAGCGCGAGCAGTTCAACCACGAACACGCCGCCGCCCGCGACCCGGTCAGGGGTACGCATCCGGAGCATGAGGATCACCGCGAAGAGGATCAGCACCCCCATGTTCATCAGGCCTTGCAGCACGCCGACCCGCTTCGCGCGGGTGCCGTTGCGCACGAGCATCAGGTCGATCGCGCCGGCCACCGCGGCCAGCACGCCACCGATCAGGCCCGCGGCGATGTTCCAGTAGCCCAGCGCGCCGATGATCTGCGGCGCGCCGAGCAGCTCGGCGAGGTCGAAGAGCACGGCCAGCGCGAACAGGCCGAGCGGGAACATGACCAGCACCGGTTGGATCGCCTCGCCCGCGATTCGGAGTCGACTATCCATGCGTGTGATCAGCCTCCCAGCTGCGATGATTCGGTGATCGGCCGGCGACCGTCCCGGTCGCCTGCGGCGCTGACGCCCGGCCGCTGGGTGTTTCTGACCACCCGCATGTTCCGGCTACCCGGCCGCTTCGTCTTCTGGCTACCCGATCGCTCCGTCGGCGAAACGCGACATAATTCCTCGACAACCGTCGATAGCCAACCGAGTCGCGGACCAGGTCACCGCTAAGGTGTCGCAAGATCAGTCTTTTTGACCGGCCGTCGGTGCCGGCCGCGCTCGGAGGAGTACCCGATGGAGTTGGTCGCCCAGATCCTGGTCGGCGTCGTCGCCGCCATTCATGTGTACATCCTCGTCCTGGAAATGTTCCTCTGGCGGACGGATCGCGCAAGAGCGGCGTTCGGCACAACCGTGGAATTCGCCCGGGAGAGTGCCACGCTCGCCGCCAACCAGGGCCTCTACAACGGATTCCTGGCGGCGGGGCTGGCCTACGGTCTGATCTCGGGCAGCCTGGCCTTCAAAGTTTTTTTCCTGTCTTGCGTCATCGTCGCAGGAATTTATGGCGCGATCACGGCCAGCCGCCGCATCCTGTTCGTGCAGGTCATCCCCGGTGCGCTGGCCCTGGCGCTCGTCCTGCTGGCCAGCTGAGCCCGGAAAACCGGTCAGTCAGCTTGTACGCAATCTGCAACATGGCAGATTGATGCATGGCGGACAGCGGGGTGGCGTGTTCTACTTGAGACACTAACAAGGGCGGAGTTGGAGGCGACAAACAACGGCACCCGGCGGCAACCGGGTGCCGTTGTCACCTCTGCAACGGCTCCGTAGAACGAGCGAGGCGGGAATTCTCTCTACGCCAATGGTGGCTCGCCTTTCCCTTCCTCGCAAGTGTGCGGGAGGGGAGTTTGCGATGCGCATCTACTACCGTGGCCCAGATTGCCTGGTGACCAGCAAGTTCTTTGTCTGGCGTACGGCACCGGCCCGGTTCGCCATCCGGGACCTGAGGGACGTCTGCATAGCCCACCGCGAGCTCGGTCGCCCCGTTCCCATCGGTACCTGTCTGGCCGGTGGAGCGTGCCTTGCTACCACCGCGGCCGCGGCACTCTGGCACAGCCCGGCCCTCTGCGCATTCGCGGTTCTGAGCGGGACGGTGGCCGTCTCGCTGGCGGCTTTTTCGCTCCGGAGCCGGCCGACCCTGCTCGAGCTGCGGGCCACCTGGTACGGCCGCGAAGTGGTCCTCTACACGGCTACCGACGAGAGGGTGTTCAACCAGGTCAGCAGGGCTTTGCGCCGGGCCATCGAGGACGAGTCCTGGGACGACGTCGAGGCGGCCTGAGCACCCCGACATGCCAATCTGCAATGTGGCACATTGCCGGGTAGCGATCAGCCTGATGGCCGTGCTCTACTTTGTTCAGGCAGATAGGGCGGAGTTCGAGGAGGAGACGTCAAACGGCACCCGGCGGCAACCGGGTGCCGTTCTTGCTCTACGCATTCCGACCCAGCAGCGAGGCGGGGATTCTCTCCGGCCGCCGCCGTGGCGGCTCCCATTTCCCTCCTTGCCCAGGAGCACGGAAGGGAGTTCACAATGCGCATCTATTACCGTGGCCCCGACGCCATCGTCACCGACGAACACTTCGTCTGGCGGACGACCTCACCGAGGGCCGTCCCGATCCGCGACTTGCGCAGCATCGGCCTGGGCCGAGGCGAGATCAAAAACGGCCGGTCGACGCTCCCGGTCGCGATCGGCGCCGCCACGCTCGCCCTCGCCACCGCCGCCTGGCTGACGTTCGACACCGGGTTGAGCTACGGCCTGATCGCCGGCGCGATCTCCGGCGCGGTGCTGACGCTGACGACCTGGCACCGGCGCAACTTGCGCTCCTGGCAGCTGCGGGCGATCTTCCGGGGCACCCAGATCACCCTCTACTCGTGCACCGACGAGAGGGTGTTCAACCAGGTCACTCGCGCGCTCCGGCGGACGATGGAGGAAGAGCGGAGATCTCGGCCGGCGCGACGGCTCGCCACCGTCCGATGATCACTTTCCGCTCACCGATGGGTGACATATCTCGTTTTGGTGAAACCTCCACATCGGTCCCGGCGTTCTGATAGGACAGTGAGTAGGCTTGCCCGCGACCTCGCTGACTGCCTGTTAGCAATCAGCGAGGTCGCAAGTTGACACCGCTTCAAAGATGAAGGAGCTATGGCTGAGGGCGACTCGCCGACCATCGCACGCAGACGCGTGCGCTTGGCGTTGCGTGAGGCGCGTGAAAAGGCCGAGTTGACCCAGCTCCAGGTCGCCGAGGAAATGGAATGGTCACTGAGCAAGGTCATTCGTATCGAAAACGGCGATGTGACGATTGCACCCAATGACCTGCGTCCCCTTCTGGGGCTGCTCAACATCAAGGACAAAGCGTTGATCGCAGGCCTGCTAGCAGACGCGAGAACCGCGCGCATCCGCCAGCAGGCCTGGTATCAGTCGCCCGACTATCGCGAGCACCTGACTCCCGCCCTGACCCGGCTGATCGAGTACGAGGCCGAGGCGACCGAGTTCAGGTATTACCAGGCATATTTCATGCCCGGCCCGTTTCAGATTCCCGGATATGCCGCGGCTTTGATGGGAAAACTGGACGAGGAAATGCCCACCGCGAGGATCAAGGCACGCGTCGAGGCCAGGCGCCTGCGACGCGAGACGTTGCTCAAGCGGCTGAGCTCGATCGAGGTGTTCATGCTGCTGGACGAGTCGGTCATGCTCCGGCCGATCGGCGGTGCGGAGGTCTTCTCCGAGCAGCTCGGGGAGTTGCATCGCCTGGCGAGCCAAGGCCTCGCGAGGATCAAGATCGTGCCCTTCGAACTTGAGGGCGTGCTCACCAACAACGCGACGTTCGACCTGCTCACCCTCAGATCCAACGAGGGCGAGGTCCTGTATCGCGAGAACGGGTTGACGGACGAAATCGTCGAGGACAAGGCGATCACGTCCCGGCATCACGAGAGATTCAACAAACTTTGGCAAATTGCCACGGATGAAAACGACACGATCGACTATATCCGCCGGCGCCTAGATAAACTGCGCGCAAATATCAGATCGCGCGCAGAGAACCCCCAATAACCTGCGGCAGCGCGCCGCTTGGGAGGAGGTGGTGCGAGTCGCTAAACGCTGGAAGGTAAATCGTGAAGGAAATCAACATGCCCGCATGGCGGAAGAGTTCCCGCTGCGGAAGCAACACCTGCGTCGAGGTCGCGAAGGTCGGCGATCAGTATCTGATTCGCGACTCGAAGAACCCCAGCGTTGCTGCCCTCTCGTTCACCGAGGCCGAGTGGGTTGCCTTCGTCGAGGGCGTCTCCGACGGCGAGTTCCGCTTTTAGCAAGGCCTAGCCGCTTCGCGTGTGTGAGAACAGATCGATCACACGCGGAGCGACTAGCAGAAAAGTACATTTCCTCCTTTTTACCGCGATTACGGGCGCAATCGCGGTTTCACTCATGTCTGCTCATGTAACGGATCTCCGATTTCACCTATCTTGGGAAGGGCGAGAATCCGCATGGAGGAGCCAGACATGACGAAGCAACCCGAGTGGCGCAGGGCAAGTCGATGCGGGACCAACACCTGTGTCGAGGTCGCCAAGTTCGAGGGTCGTTACCTGGTCCGCGACTCGAAGCACCCCGAAGCGGCCGCCCTGTCGTTCTCCAGCGACGAGTGGCGGGCGTTCGTCGCCGGCGTCAAAGGGTCCGAGTTCGACCGTTAGGCCCGGGCACCGGTTTCTGATCTTGTGCAATTCCGGCTGAGCCGTGACCCAGCGCGGCATACTGCGCTGGTGGAGGAGTACGCGCGCGTCACCGATCCCGGCAGGTTCGGCATGCTGCACGAAGTTGCCGAGGCGCTGCTCGACGAGTTGACGGAGCGGTACACGGTCGAGCGCCGCGAGATCAAGGAACCACTCGGGCCCGAGCCCGGCGCGCCGCTGGTCCGCGTCACCCGGCTGGTTCCACACAGCCCGGCCGCCGGCCCGCTGGCGGTCGCGTTCACCGACTTTCCGGGAATCGTGCTGCGCATGGGCCGCTGGTACGAGGACCGGTTTCCGGCCTGCGGCTGCGACGAGTGTGACGAGCGCCCCAGCGACCTGATCGCCGATTTTCGCGCGCAGGTCGCCGCGCACGTCGAGGGCGGGCTGTGGGAGCGAGTGCACCGTGTGCTGACCGGCTCCCGGCGGGAGACGCGCCTGGTCGGGCCGGGCTTCAACCTGGCCGGCTCCGAACTGCTCGACTCGGCCGAGGCCCGTTCCGCGCGCCGCGAGGGCTTCGCCGCCCCGGTCCAATGGGCGCCGTGGCCGCGGCGCGGGCCCGCTTAGTGTCGGACCCGGCTGATAGACCAAGACCATGGATTGGGTACGCGCCCTCGCGGTCGATCAGCTCGAGTTCTACTGGAACGTTCATCTCTGGCCACGGCTGCACGGCCTGACGGACGAGGAATACCTCTGGGAGCCGGTCGACGGCGCCTGGTCGGTACGCCCGGACGCCCACGGGGTCCTCGTCCTCGACGGGTTGGGCCGGCAGCCGGACCCACCACCGTTCACGACGATCGCCTGGCGGATCGTGCACATCGCGGTCGGTGTCTTCCACACCAGGGCGAGCACCTTCTTCGGCGACGGCAGCGTGCCCGACGACGCCAGCATGGCCGACCCCCGGCACGCGCCGGCCGAGTTGCCGGGCACCGCCGGCGACGCGCTGGCCCTGCTCGAGCGGTCCTACCGGTGGTGGCACGACGGCATCCTCACCCTGGACGAGGAGGCCCTGGACCGGCCGCTCGGGCCACGAGGAGGGTTCTACGCCGACAGTCCCATGGCGGGCCTGATCCTGCACCTCAACCGGGAGGCCATGCACCACGGCGGCGAGATCGGCGTGCTGCGCGACCTCTACCGGGCTACCGGCGCCATGTCCCGCGACGACCGGCTCGTGGTCACGCGGGGTTAGCCGCCGGCCGGCCGCCCAGCAGGTTCACCGCCATCCGGATCGAGGGACGGGTGAGCACGTTGGCCATCGACAACTCGCCACGGCAGAACGATTCGAAGGCACGCCAGCCCAGCGGCGTGGCCATCGCGCCATGAACCAGCGCGGGGTGCTTGGCAAAAACCCGAAGCAGGCGGCGGCCGGCCGCCATCTCGGGCAGCAGGCTCTCGGCCACCTTGCGGTCGTATTCGGCCAGGTCGGGCGGCTCTTTCGCCGCGGCCGCGACCTGGCCCGCCAACGACCCGGAGCGCAGCGCATAGCTGATCCCCTCGCGGGTCCACGGCTCGAGCAGTCCGGCGGCATCGCCGACGACCAGCACCCGGCCCTTGCGCAGCGGGGCTTCCACCGCGCGGCAGCGCGTCAGGTGCCCCGAGTCGCGATGCACCGGCCGGTCGGCGAGGCCGAGCCGGGCCAGGAAGCGCGCGAGATAGTCCTTGGTCTCGGCGCCCTTGCCCTTGGCCATGATCACGCCGACGGTGAGCTCGTCGTCCTCGGACGAGCACCCTTCTGCCCGGCATCCCGCCGGGTGCAGTTCGCAGTCCTTCATCTTCGGAAAGACCCAGCCGTAGGAGCCCGGCACCGGGCCCCAATCGAGCTGCACCCGGCCCCGCCAGGCGGCCCGGTCGGCGGCGGTGGCGGCGATCTCCACCTCCAGCCCAAGGTCCTGCTGGTCGAAGGTGACGCCGACGTGCCGCGAGCTGACGGCCGCCGAGCCGTCGGCGCCGATCACCACCCGTGCCGTCAGCACGGAGCCGTCGGCCAGGGTGACCGAGGCGGCGTCCGCGTCCTGGTCGATCGCGCGGACCAGGGTGTTCTGCCGCACCTGGGCGCCGGCCGAGGTCGCGGCCAGATACCAGGCGTGGTCGAAGTCGTCGCGGCGCACCATTGTCAGCAGCGGCCGGCCCGGCGACCGCTTGGTAAAGGCCCGGCGGCCGTCGTTTGTGAAGGTGATGGCCGCGACCGTGTCCCGGGCCGGCACCGTGATCCGCGACGCCGCGATGGCCAGCGACGTGCCGATGAGCCCGCCGCCGCAGGTCTTGTAGCGGGGATGAGCCGCGCGTTCGAGAACGATCGTTCGCGCGCCGGCGGAGGCGGCCGCGTGGGCCGCGGCAAGACCACCCGGCCCGGCACCGACGACGGCGACATCCCACTGAGGCGCAGCAATCACCCGCAGCAGTCTAGGCGGCGGGTCGCCTGCCGGCGCCGAGGGCCGGCTCCCTGTGTACAGACGTACATATGATGTGTACGGTTGTACGCATGGCCGAACGAACTATGCGCGAGCGGATGCTCGCCGGCGAGCTGTATATCGCCGACGACCCGGAGCTCGCCCTCGAGTTGGACCGGGCGGCGACGCTCTCCCACCAGCTCAACAGCATGGATCCGACCGACGCGGCGGCCCGGCGCAAACTGCTGAGCGAGCTGCTCGGCGCGTTCGGCGACGGCAGCGAGATCCGGCCGCCGTTTCGCTGCGACTACGGCTACCAGACGTTCGTCGGCGCCCGCACGTTTGCGAACTTCGGGCTGATCAGCCTCGACGTCGCCACCGTGACGATCGGCAACGACGTGAACATGGGGCCGAACGTGCAGCTCCTGACGGCGACGCACCCGGTCGCGGCCGGGCTGCGCCGAGCCAAGTGGGAGGCCGCCAAGCCGATCACGATCGGCGACAACGTCTGGCTCGGCGGCGGCGTGATCGTCTGCCCGGGCGTGACAATCGGCGCAAACACGGTCGTGGGCGCCGGCGCGGTCGTGATCCGAGACCTGCCACCTGACGTGGTAGCGGTCGGCAACCCGGCCCGAATCGTCCACGCGGTCGAGCCGTGACAGCGCCCGCTGAGGCGAAGGGTGGGCGGCCGGCCCGGCGCTACGACCCCGATCGCAAGGGCCGGATTGTGGAAGCTGCGGTCGATGTGATCGCCCAGTATGGGGTCGCGGGCACCACGCACCGGCGGATCGCCGCGGCTGCCGACGTGCCGCTGGGGTCGTTGACCTATCACTTCACCGGCCTCGACGATCTGCTCGCGCAGGCCTTCCGCTGGCACGCGGAGCGCATGTCGCGGCAATACGAGGCCCACTTCGAGGGCGTACGCACCCGCGAAGAGTTCGTGGACGCCGTCACCGACCTGATCCACGGCCTGGTCGACGACGATCCGCGGGACTGGGCCGTGGCTTACGAGCTCTATCTCGCCGCCCTGCGCGATCCGGCGTTGCGCTCGGTCACCGAGTCATGGATGCGCACCAGCCGCACCGTGCTGGAACGCTTCGTCGACCCGACCACCGCGCGGGGCGTCGACGCTTTGATCGAGGGGATCGTCATGCACAAGACCCTGTCCACAACCGGCGGCGCCACCCGCGACGAGACCCGCACGATCATCGCCCGCGTCCTCGGGGAGAGCGCGTGATCGTCAACACCGACCCGCGGGTCCGGGCTGCCACCCGCGCGACATATCTTGCGTTCATCGGCTCGGGTGCGGTGCTGGCGTCGTGGGCAGCCCGAATCCCGCAGGTCCGCGACGGCCTCGGCCTCTCCCCCTCGCGACTCGGGCTCGTATTGCTCGCCATCGCGGCCGGCTCGATCGTCTCCCTGATCCTCTCCGGCCAGTTGGTCACCCGCTTCGGCTCGCGCCGCATCGTGACAGCCATGGCCGCGCTCATGGGCGTCGCAATCGTGATCGTCGCAATCGGCTACCGGATCGGCGTACTCCCGGTGGTCGTGGGGTTGGTCTTCTTCGGCTTCGCCAACGGGGCCTGGGATGTAGCGATGAACCTGCAAGGCACCGTCGCCGAACGGCGCCTGGGGCGAGCGATCATGCCGCGCTTCCACGCGGGCTACAGCGTCGGCACGGTCGGCGGAGCACTGATCGGCGCGGCGGCAGTGGCTTTGCACGTCCCGGTCACCGCCCACCTGATCGCCGCGGCGCTGGTCGTGGCAACGATCGTGATCCTTTCCGTACGCGGCTTCGTAAGCGATTCCTCGGCGGACCCGATCCCCACCCCCGCATCCGTTGACTCCCCGGCCCTTGCCGAGGCCGAGCCGAGCGGGTTCCGGCGCGCGCTGGCCACCTGGCGTGAGCCGCGGACCCTGCTGATCGGCGTCTTCGTGCTGGCGTTCGCGTTCACCGAGGGCGTCGGCATCGACTGGATCAGCGTCGCCGTGATCGACGATTACCGGGCTTCTGCGACCGTCGGCGCGCTTGCCTTCGCCACCTTCCTGTCCACCATGACCCTCGGCCGCTGGTTCGGGCCGGCGCTGCTCGACCGATACGGCCGGGTGCCCGTCGTCCGCGCCCTCGCGATGGTCAGCCTCGTCGGGCTCGCACTCTTCGTCTTCGGCCCGAACGTCCCGGTCGCCTTCGCCGGCGCTCTGCTCTGGGGGACCGGGGCATCACTCGGCTTCCCGGTCGGCATGAGCGCGGCCGCCGACGATCCGGCGAAGGCCGCGGCACGGGTGAGCGTGGTCGCGTCGATCGCCTATTGCGCGTTCCTGGGCGGGCCGCCGCTGATCGGCTTCCTCGGTGATCACTTCACGGTCCGCAACGGGCTGCTCGCGGTGGCGGTGTTGCTGGGCGTGGCGATCACCCTCTCCGGAGCGATCAAGCCGCTGAGCCCGGAACGCCCCGTGCCAGAGCCCGACGCGGACGAACCTCCTGTCAGTTGCGCTTCGCGGGCTACTCCTTGAGCAACTCGGCCTTGTTTGCCGCGTAGCCGACCATCCAGTGCGGTCGATAGCGGTACATCCGGATCTCGTCGCCCCAGGACAGCGGTGAACTGTCGTAGTGTGCCGTCCAGTGCGCGATTGTCTCGGCCCAGTCGGGATCGTCGACGCCCATCGTCTCGACCCGGCCGTGGCTGAAGACGGCGAGCGTCTCGTTGTCAATGTGCGCCACGCTGACGGCTGGGCGTACGCGAAGATGTTTTGCCTTGGCGGCCTCGGCGCTGGTGCTGAACGTCCAGGTGGCGTGCAGGAAATGACCGTCGAGCGCACTGATCCGCGGCTCGCCGCGGGCGGTGACGGTCGCGACACTAAGCACCTTCATCCCCGTGAGCAGGGCGACAAGGTCTTGGGCGGTGAGCTTGCGGTCGTCGTTGACGATGTCGCGCAGGTGTGCGGTCGAAGTCGCGTAAGAGCTGTCCAGGAGCCGCTGCAAAGCGGCCACTTCCGCGGGTGTCTCCAACATGGGTTCAGGCTAGGACCGGGGTACGACAATTCCGGGTCGGTCGCGGCGAACGTTCGCTATGCCGAAAGATAGCCCAGGCCGACGGCTGCGATCACTAGGAGTAGCAGAACGCCGAGCATCAGCCGCCCTCGCGCTCCGAAACTCAGCCCCTGGCGTCGGCGTATCAACCGCCATCCGGTCACCGCGGTGCACACGATCGTCAGCGGCAGGACTCCGGCCGACGCCAGCAGGACGCCGGCAAACCAGTCGCCGGCCAGCGCCACGCAGACGTAGGCGACCACCGCGAGGTAGCCCGCACTCAGGACGTACCCGGCGATAGCGACGCCGGTGAGTCCGCGCCCTGCTGAATCCATCCGGCGAGTAGAGCACGGAAGTTGCCAACATCACGCCGCCGAAAGACCAGGTCAGCGGCTGTATCGCGGGCCGGACCGGCCGCTCACAGCCCAGCCAGGGAAATAGGCCGCCAACTGCTGCTCGCGAGCGACCACGACGTAATCCCCTTTACTAGGTTGGTGCACTAGGCTGACCCGACCCGGACCGCATTGATGGCTGTTGTGCGGGCCGGAGGCCACGGCGGACGCTTTCCAGACCCGCCACAGCAGAGGAAGGCCACGATGGCGAACCCTGCCGAGCAGCGGCCCGACAGCGTGGCCGACTCGCCGTCCATTGTTACGCAGAGTGACAATGATCTGACACCGAGGATGCCAGCACAGGGCGAGGCCACGCCGGCCCGTTCGGCGGTGCCCGGCAGCGCACCGACATTGGCCGGCGCCAACCGGCCGAGCCGGTCCTTGATCCTGCTGGCCGGCCTCACGACCGCGGTCGTGGTGGTCGGATTGGCGTGGTGGTCGCACGACCACACCACCACCGTCGCGGCCCAGGAAGTGCCGCCCGCAGCCGGGGTGGCCACGGTCCGGATCACGGTGCCAGGGACGGAGGACGGTTCCGCCGACGCCGGGAACGGCGGAGATGCGCCGGTCTCCAAACCGACGCACCGCACTACCACCGCGCCGCCGTCCCGCCCCAGTGCCAGTCCGACTCCACTGAAGGTCCTGGTCAACACCGCCGGCAACAACCTGGCGCTGAACCGTCCAGCCTGGGCCTCCAGTTCCGAGGGCCCCGGCTGGGCGCCGTCCAACGCGTTCGACGGTAACGCCGAAAGCCGGTGGAGCAGCGGCTTCAGCGACCCGCAATGGATCGCCGTGGATCTCGGCGCCCGCTGGGAGATCAGCGAGGTCCGGCTCAACTGGGAGAACGCCTACGCCACGGCCTACCGGGTGGAGGTGTCCACCGACCGGAAGACTTGGAAATCCGTCTACAGCACCGAAACCAGCCAGGGCGGCAACGTCACCGTCGAGGTGAAGCAGGTTCCCGGCAGGTTCGTGCGCGTGTACTGCACCAAACGGTCCAGCCAATACGGCAACTCGCTGTTCGAAGTCGACGTGCGCTGAGCCCCGCGCCACCGCCTCCGAGACGCCACCGCCTCCGAGGCGCGAAAAAAAAGAAGCCGGCGCCGTCGGTCAGGTGCCGGGCCGCTCGGCCGCGATGGCTGCCCAGAGTTGGTCGGTGGCTTCGTCGAGAATCGCGAAACGCTCCCGGATCCGTTTCCGCACCGACAACGCGGCGGTGGCCTCGAAACGCAGCCCGAGAACGCCCATCGCCTGCCAGTTGCGCAGCACGTGCCCGTGTCGGGCGAAGATCGCGGGCGAGGCGCCGGCCGTGGTCAGCGACGCCGCCATCAGGGTCAGACTCGGTACGGCGTACAGCACCGAGCTGTGCTGGAAAAGTCGTCGGCCGGCCCGCATGGCGCGCTCCGGCGGACCGTCGAAACACTCCTCGCACAGCTCCTGATAGCGGCGTACCGCCGATCGGAACCGTTCCTCGGCAGCGAAGCGTTCCGCCTGCCGGGCCAACATGCTGCCGAGATCGTTGTTGGCAGGCGCGTCAGCCGGACGCTCGATGACGTTCAAGAACCCCATGCCGTCGTGGGCCTCGCTCCTGATCCGGTCGGTGACGGCGCGGCGCAGGTCGTCGAGATCCATCCGTGCCCGGCAGGCGAACGGCGTCCGATCCACGACCAGGCAGTCGATGATGTCAGCGGAGCCGCGGTTGTCGGCCACCCCGTCGACGACCACCGCGTGCAGGTAGGGATCGTTGGTGCGATAGATCTCCGCGTACCTCAGGTGTGCGGTGTTGACCCAGACCACCACCCCGTCGAACCGCGCGATCAGCGAGGCGAGCTGTGTGCCCAGGATGCTCTCGTCGATCGGTTCCTGATGCACGACGAAGCCGGAACGGCTCATGCCCAGCGCGCCGGCCTCCTGCACCGGGAAGATGTACTCCGGATAACCCGACTCGTCCAGGCCGGCCTGGAACAGAAATCCGTCGCCCCGTTCGAAAACGACCTGCTCCGGCACCGGATGTCCGCGGATGGCCGCGAGCCGCGAATAACTGCCGGTCAGGCAGTTGACGGCGGCATCGGAGAACCGTTCGGTGATCACGCTCCCCGTCCTGGCGTGTTGCTCAAGCATGTATCGCTCCTGGAGTGAGATCAACAGACACCATGGTCGAGGGGCGTCGTGCGGCGACCGAGACATAGAGGTCACCGATCGACCAGTCGAGGACGTGCCAGCCGGCCACGGCCGAACCACCGGACGCGCTTCCCACGTCCAGGTGCCGCATCGTGCCGAGCGAGACCGCGCCCACCTTGACCATCGCTTCCTTGCGAACCCAGTGCCGCAGCATGGTGCGGGCCGGATCAGGTGCCGCCTGCACCGCTCGGAACTCGGCCGCGGTCAGGATGCGGCGCGCCAGCCTCGGCTCGAAGCGGGCGCGGGTAGCCACTTCCACGTCGATGCCGACAGCTCCGGGCCCGGCCGCGGCAGCGACCGCTCCACGCGTGTGCGAGAGGCTGACGCCGACGTGCGGGTGGTCCGGAAGAAACGGCCGGCCGTGATCCTCGGCTCCGCACCCCTGGCAGTGCTGCGCCAGCATCATCGATTCCGGCGAAAGACCCAGAAACCGGGCTGCGCATAGCCGGGCGAGCAGGTGCGCCGCCACGAAGTCGGCGCGGGCGGCCGGGTCGCCGAATTCCCGCGCCCGGCCGCGCTCCTGCGGTGTCAGCACGGCCTGGTCGAGCAGTGGCATGACGGTGGCGCTGGCGTGTGCCATGGCCAGCGGCCGCGACGTGGTCACGGGTCACCCCGCAGCGTCGCGGTGATGATGCGGCCGATGTCCGCAGCCGGCCGGGCGGTCATCATGGTCAGGTGGTCGCACGCGATCCGGTGCTCGATCGTTCGGCCCGTCACGTGCGGGAGCCAGCTCTGCGCGATCGGCGTCGCCCTGGGGGCCTCATGCGCCGCGGTGAAGAGCAGCACGTCACCCTCGAAACGGCTGGGCGAGAACTGCGCCCGGATCACGTTGAGGTTGTGCACCACGGCGAGCAGGCGGTCAGGGTCGGGCACGATGTCGCGGACGGCGGCGAACTCGCGCTCCACCTGATCACGTTGCTCCACGCTGCTCAGCTCGAAATCGCTCGCCAGGATGGTGTCCATCATGGCGAGCAGTTCCACCCGCTCGCCGCGGGCCTGCAGCGCGGTGGCTAGGGCATGCGCGGCCAGCCCGCCGAATGACCAGCCCAGAAGGCGGTACGGCCCACGAGGCTGGATCGCGCTGATCAGCTCGAGATAATCGGTCGTCAAGTCGTCGAACGTCGCCGGCAGTTGCTCGTCACCGGCGATCCCCCGGGCCTGAATGCCGTAGACCGGCAGGTCACGGCCCAAACTGCGGAGCAGGACGGCGTACGCCCAGCAGAGGGCGAAGCCTGGGTGGATACAGAAGAGCGGCGGCTCACCACCGGACGTGCGCAACTCCAGGACGACACCGAGATCGTCGGTGCGGGTCGCCGTGCTCACCGTGCTGGTTCCGCGGCGAGCACTCTGCACGCCTGCTCGGCGAAGTCCTCGATCGTCTCGTCGGTCGTCGCCGCCGAGAGATACATCGGCTCCTCGATATCGGGCGCCAGGTGGTAGCCGGCCTTACGCATCCCTTGATAAAGCACAGTGTACGGCCGCTGGTCCTGCTTGCGGACGTCCTGCCGATCGCGGATCGGTGTGCCGTTCGGACGAAAGATGAACGCGAAGATGCTGCCCAGCCGGGCGAAGGTGAAGTCGAGGCCGAAGGCCGCCCGGTGGTGGTCGATCCGGCTCTCCAGCAGGGCGCCCTTACGCTCCAATTCCGCGTAGAAGCCGGGCCGGGCCAGTTCCTCAAGGGTGGCCAGGCCGGCCGCCATGGTCAGTGGGTTGCCGGCCAGTGTGCCACCCTGCAGGACCCGCTCCTCGTCGAGCAGCCGCATGATCTCCCGCCTGCCACCGAAGGCGCCGACCGGCGTGCCACCGCCGATGATCTTGCCGAATGCGGTCAGGTCCGGCGAAACTCCGAGCAGGTTGGCGGCCGGGCCGTTGGTGAGCCGGAATCCGGTGATCACCTCGTCGAAGACCAGCAACGCGCCGTGCCGGGTGCAGATCTCCCGGAGTTTGGCCAAGAAGTCGCCCTGCGGCAGCACCAGCGACATGTTGCAGGCGATCGGTTCCACGATGACCGCCGCGATCTCGTCACCGTGCTGGGCGAAGACCTGTTCGACACTCGCCGTGTCGTTGTAATTCGCCACCAGGTTCGACCGCATGGCGTCCGGGTCCAGTCCGGCGGCACGCATCCCGTTCTCGTCCCTGTTCTGCACCAGGTCGAAGTGACCGTGGTACCCGCCGGTCATCCGCACGATGCGGGTCCGCCCGGTGAACGCCCTGGCCAGCCGGAGCGTCGACATCACGGCCTCTGTGCCGCTGCAGACGAACCTCAGTTGGTCGAGGTGGTCGGCCGTCTTCACGATGCGCTCGGCCAGGCGGGTCTCCTGCCCGCAAAACGTGCCGAAGAGCGTGCCGCGTCGGGCCTGCCCGGCAATGGCGGCGGCCACCGACTCCGGCCCGTGGCCGAGGATCAGCGGGCCGAACCCGTACATGAAGTCCACGTATCTGGTTCCGTCCACGTCGTACAGGTACTGCCCGTGTGACTCCTCCACCACGAGCGGCTCCGCCTCGACGTTGCGGCAGGCCCGCAGCGGGGAACTGGCGCCGATCGGGATGACGTCCTTGGCGAGCTTGATCTCCGGCCTCATGACTGGGCCTCCATCTCCGTCTCGATCGTGCAATCGGTGAGCAGAATGTCCAGCAGCGCTTCGGCCTCCGTGCGGGTGTCACGGCCGAAGTAGGCGGTCAGAACGGTTTCGAAGTTGAGCGGGGGCGCGAGGACAAACTGACCGTCTTGGCGGTGCAGCAGTACGGTGGTCGCATCGTTCTTCTCACACACCGCGACGGCCGCGGCCGTGTTGCGAAGCGCGCCGCTACGGGTGATTGGCGCGTCGAATTCCAGCGCGACCCGGTTCCGGGTGGGACGCGGGTCGACGTCCTCGCGCCCGAGACGATGCAGCAGGTCATAGGCGTCGATACCAGAGCAGATCATCAACTGCTCATACGTCGTGGTCCCGCCCCCGCACAGCCGCGGAGCGAGCTCCAGGATGCGCAGCCGGCCACTGCCGTCGAACCGGAACTCGGCGTGGAACGGCGAGTTGTCCAGCCCCACGCCGGGAACGATCGCCGTCAGCATGCGTACGAAATCTGCGCCCTTCGCCGGATCGAACGGTTCCGTAAGGTAGGCGATCTCGTGGAAGAACGGCCCGGCCAAAGGCGGCAGCTTCCGGTGCAGCTGCAGAGGCAGGATCCGGCCGTTGCTCACCACGCCGTCGATCGCGTACTCGGCGCCGTCCAGATATTCCTCGACCAGCAGATGCGACTCCCCGGTCCGGTCTCGCAGCATCGTGCAGACCCGCCGCGCCTGTATGTATGCCTTGACGAAACTGTCGGCATCATCCGCCCGGGTCACCCCGGCGCTGTAGAACCCGTTCGACGGTTTCACCACCATCGGGAACTGCAACGTCTCCCGCGCCATGGCGAGGGCATCCGCCGCTTTCGTCGCCAGTGGAACCTCGATATGCCGGGTGATGTGCTCCCTGACCGTGCGGTGCGCCTTGAAGCGGGTCTTGTCGGCGAGGCACAGCAGGGCGTCGACGTCACGGGAGGGCAAACCCAGCTCCGAGCGGAGCAACTCGAGCTGGATCTGGAAGCTGTCATGGAAGCAGACGACGTCATCGACATCGACCAGCTCCACCGACGCGCGCGCCGCGTCGGCGACGGCGCGCTGCCACTGCGCCCGATCACCGCCGGGCAGTTTCGGCGGGTCGAGAAACCGCACGGTGTGCCCGTGCTCGGCGGCATAGTCCAGGTAGCTGAGGCAGTCTTCCCGCTGTCCGAGGACAAGGATGATCACGGACACTCCCACTCTCTTCGGGGCGGACGAACCAAGGACGCCGGTCAAACGGACTGCGAGACCGCCAGGTCATGCAACCGGTTCTCCCGGTTGGCGATGGCCCGGCGGATCCGCCGGTAGCAAATCGCCGCGATGATCGCCTCGTAGCCCGAGTAGACGGCCCAGACGAGAGGCAGGACACTGGGATCACCGCGATGGGTCAACGCGATCAGGCCGATGGTCGGCACGCTGAGCCCCCACATCACGACCACCCTGGTCACGAAGCCGTAGCGGGCAAGGCCGAGGCAGTCCAGTACCGCGGTGGCCACGATGGAGAACATGAAGGCGACGGCGTAGGTCCACAGCACCCGCGAGGTGGCGACGGCGGTGTGTACCGCTTCCGGTCCCACCTCGTTGATCCCGAACGGCGCCAGCAGCAGCGTCGGCGTCACAATCTGCAGGAACGCGATGACCCCGACGTAGAGCCCGGCCACGGTGAGCACGACCCGGATGATCGAGGGGATCCGCTCGTACTCGCCAGCACCGATGGCCCGGCCGCACAACACGCCGCAGCCCATCGCCAGGCCGATGGGCGGTATGACGGCCAGATAGTTCAGTGAGACCGCCACGTTGTTCGCGGTCAGTGCCACCGCGCCGAGCACCCCGGCCAGCCAGACGAACGAGGTGTTGCCCAGTTCGTCCAGGCCGGCCGCGCCACCGGACGGGGCGCCTCGCCGGAATCGCAACCAGAAATCCTTGATGACCGGCCCAGCACCCCGGCGCCACAGCCGGCCGAGGCCGGCTGAGAAGCCGCTCGGCAGGCAGATCACGTAGCCCGCGAACATGACTCCGGTCGCGGTCAGCGTGCCGAACGCTGAGCCGCGCATGCCCAGCTCCGGTAGCCCGAACAAGCCGAAGACGAGGCTCGGGGTGGCGACCACGCCGACCGCCTGCCCGATCAGGCCGATGGTCATCGGCACCCGGGTGCGGCCCTGCCCGTTGAAGAACGAGGCCAACGCCATGTTCAGCGTCATGACGGCGCCGAAGGTGGTGGCCAGGCCGAGGAACTGCGACTCCAGTGCCTGGATCGCCTCCGGCTGCCCGCTGAGCTTCGGCACCATGACCAGCAAGGGCGTGCAGAGGAGCAGGACCGCCGCGACCACGGCACCCAGCAGCAACCCGTTGGCGCCTTCGTTGATGATGCCGGCCCGGTCCTGCCGGCCATGAGCTTGCGCGACGTACGCCCGGGTGATGCCGACCGTGCCGGTGGCCAGCATGATCAGTGTTCCCGAGGTGAAGACCGCCGGACCGGACGCGGCCAGAGTCTCCGGCGAATACCGGGCCAGACAGATCCGATCGACCAACATCAGGATCAGATTGCCGGCCATACCCAGCATCAACGGCACCGAGACCCGAACGACCTCCCGGGTCGCCGCCAGGCTGAACCGGGCAGCGGGAATCGTCATCAGAGCCGTTCCGCCGCCGGCACGACTCCGGACTCCGTCAGCAGTTCCTGGACGCTGGCCAACAGCGCGCCGCGACTGGACAGATCGAACGGCATGGCGTCACCGACGTCGAGACTGGTGTCGAGCCGCTCCTCCAGCGCGACCAGGAAACGCATCCGGTCAAGGGAGCTGACGATGATCTCGCTGGGCGATGCGTCGACCGCGACCGAACGAGCCGCCGCGAGCTGCTGCAAAAGATCCTCGATGACGTCGCTGACCTGATCCATGTCCTCAATCAATCCTCTAGTTTCGGTGACAATCCATAGGATGTCAGGGCAAATGTGAGACGTTCAAGTCCAATTCCGGCGCAACAGGTCGCCTCGGTTCCATGTTCCGCCCGGAGTCCGAAGGCATCCGCGAAGACCGCGCCGTGTGAGTTGACGCTGGCCACCGACAACTCCCCAGCAAGCAGCGGGATCCGCACCTCGAACTTGCTTCCGCTCAGAAGCTGGGCGCTGCGCGTCACGGTCGGGTCCTCGCCGAAGAACGGGTCGGCGGCGGTGACGATCCGATACGGCACACCCAGCCCTGTGAAGAACCGGGTAAAGGCGTCGAGCAGCCGGTCGAACTCGCTAGTCACGTCGGCGGCGCTACCTAGCCTGACGATCTCGGTCATGTTGAACTCGGCCAGCCGGGTCGCATCGTGATTGTGCGACTCGTGCCGGAACACCGGTCCGTCGATCACAAACCGGCCCACGCCGTACCGGCTGAGCAGCGACGACGCGTTGGCGTAGATGTGATAGCAGGTCACCGGGTTCAGCACCATGTCGGACGGGAGGTAGAACGAGGACAGTGCCTCGGTCTGCCCGGGCCGCAACTGGGCCACCGCCACGCCGTCCCAATAGTCGGGCCGGATCCGCGAGATCGCGTTCACCAGATTCGGGAACTTGCGGTAATACCCGGCCCGGACGAGAACATCGCGAGCGATCTGAGCAGGGCCGCGCAAGGCCGGCGCGGGAAACTCGGGGAGGAGGCGCTTCCGGATCAGCGCGACGGTGCCCGCCATGGCCGCCGCCCAGTCCGGACCCTCCAGATACGTTCCCGCCGCAACCTCGATCCTGTCGTCCGCAGGCAGGTCGCAGTGGGCCTCCGGCGGCTCGCGCTCCGCCACCACCCGGGTCGGAATCTCCCGGTGCCCGCGGAGGAAGTGCTGGACTACCTCCGCGAGCTCCCGCTCCGACAGCTTGGCGGAGACCGCGACCACCGTCGCGTCGGCCTCCCGCCGGACCGCCACGTTCTCGTTGCCGTAAAAGAAGGCGAGCGCCTTCCTCAGTTCTTCGGCGGCCGCCGGATCCACCGGTCGCCCGTGCCGATAACTCGTGCCATCCATCCTGGCGTTCTCCTTCGGCCGGATTCAGATCCGGTGTCGCATCGGGACCCAGTCAGTGAGCACGATCGCCCGCTCGCCGGGCCCATCGTCGTCGCCTTTGTGGATCGGGCCGACGTAGTGGCTCACCAGATGATCGGTCACCGCGTACGACTCGAGCGGGTTCTCCAGGTCGAACTCGGACAGCCGGTCCTGCTGCGGCACGTCCTCAGGCTGTTTGCCCCGGTACTTGGGCGGCGCTATCAGGTTGCCACCGCCCTCAGCGTTGGTGCGGTAAACCAGGTGGGCGAAGACGAACGGCTCACCGTCCTGGTGCAGTTCGTTCGGCGAGGACACTGCCTCCCGTCCGGCCTCCTCGATATGAAGCTTGATCAGGTGCACCCCGACGAACAGCGGCCAGACTGAGTCGTCCTCGTCCCAGCGGGTCTGGTCGAAGTCGAACTGGATCATGTCGAGCAGCAACTGGTTGCGGCAGACGAAATCGCTGATGGCTGGCAGATCGCGGACCACGCCGACGTACTCAGGATTGTGGTCGCCCTGGTAGTAGCCGTGCATGCCGTTGCGGAGCTGACTCTCCGTCGCAGGCATCCACAGGAACTCCTTGGACCAGGGCAGAAACATTCCGCGCGCGTAACGCCGGTAGCGTCCCGAGCCGGGTGCGTACGGGTCCGGCGGCAGGTCGGCGTACGCATCGCGGAGAGCCAGGTAATTCTTGTCGTCCTGAACGTTGATGCCCAACTCGGCCGCAACGTCGTAGCGGGCGTGGCCGTCGATGGACAGCGGTGTTCCCGAGCGTGTCAATTCCTTGTCCTCCCGTGTCTTGTCACTGGTTGCAGCGAGCCGGCATCCGTCCGGCCGTCGGCCGTACTGAGCCAGAGTCCGAAGATGTGCACGTCGGGGTTGTTCGGCAGGGACAGCCGGTCACACCGGACCGGCGCCGGAAGCGGCGCCGCGAACGTCCACAGTCGGGGACGGGCCCGCCGCTCGGTGCGGCCGCCGATGTCGTAGAGGAACTCGGCGGCGGCGAAGAGGGTGTTGCCGGCCATCGGCTCGCGATGCAGGAAGTCGCCGAGCTCGACCTGAACCTCCGCCACGACCTCGGCGCTCAGCGACAGGCGGAGGACCTCACGCGCGGAACCGCCGGAGCAGGCACCCACGACGTACACGGTCGCCACCGACTCGGCCGAGCCGAGTTCGATGACCTGACCCTCGCAGACCACGTTGTCCGGAGCACCGTTCCCCCATTCCGCCGGCAGGCCCAGGAGCGATGCCGCTTCGGTCAGTCCCGCGGCAGGGAACGCCCGGCCGAAGCCGTCGAAGCCCTCGGCGGCGATCTGCGGACGGGCGTGACATCCGACGTTGTTACGGTGTACGGCCAGGTTCACGACGACCCCGTCGGGCCGGGCAGAGCCAGTCACGGCACCGCTCCGGCGAGCACTGCCACGTCGGCGGCGGCCTGCCCCAGATTGTGCTCGGCATCCGACAATCGGCGGTCGAGCTGGGTCCGGAACGAACGGGCCCGGCTCGCGCCGGCGTCGATGGCACCCAGCCGCATGATGAGATTGCGGATCACCAGCACGTCCTGGGCCGCCCGGCCGACAGCCTCGCCCGCAACGGCAGCCTTTCCGGAGGCCGCGGCGGCCGGCGATGACGCGAGGTATCGCGTGAACCAGCGCAGTGTGTGGTGGTACCACCAGAGGCCGAGGGGCAGGCGCTGCCCGAAGCCCCAGTTGCCGCGCGACCGCGCACCGACCTGGCTCAGGTGGGCGTCCATGCCGTCGCGCAGTGCCTGGATCAATTCGGTGCCGCTGAGCCAGTTCGTGCCCGGGCCCGCCAACTGGCCCGCGAACTCCGCCAGGACACCATCGGCGATGGCCCGGTCCGAAGCCGGAATCAATTCGTACCAGGCCTGACCGACCGCCGAGCCGTACATGGCGCCTTCCAGGACCGTCATCGGCACCCGGCCGTCGAAATAGATCACGTCTCCGAGGTCCTGCAGGCCCAGCGCTGCGGCGGTGGGATCCCAGCCGTGCAGCGCGACGATGTGGAGTCCATGCAGACGTCCCTGGCCCGGCCAGTAGTGCGGGAGATGGAAGTAGTCAGCAGCGACCGCGATCGACTGACCGTCGGCCAACGCAGCCACCGCGGGCTGCCAATCCTCCGCACCGCCGACCGGATGGCTCATCAGGTCGTAGCCCGCGCGGCGGGCCGCGGCCGCCAGCGGTTCGATGGGATCACCGAACACGAGAGTGCCGTCCGTCCCTCGCCGGACTGCGGTCGCCGCGTTCGCGCCCAGCACGACGGTCGGATCCGCCAGCGGCCGGCGCGCCGCCAACAACGCCGCGAACGACGAGTGATAGCAACTCGGATCGACCAATGAAGCCGTCGCAGACACGGTCATCCCCCAGGCCATAGTGACGATGGGCGGGCGCGTCACACTGCGCGCCGCGTGAGTGGACGGAACTCGCGGGCCCCAGTCGGCCGGGTAGCGATGCCGCCGTGCAAGACACTACGAGGCACGCGCGGACGCCAACAACCGGCCGATTCGGGTATGGCTACCTGACCTGCACCGCGCGGCGGTACCTGTTTCGGCAGGCCGATTTGTACGCAGGACAAGGCGCTCTCCACAGTGGATGATGAAGGATGATGCGATCGGCTCAGCAGCCGAGATAGGAAGTCCCGTGCTTCGGGCCGTCGGCAAGAAACCCCTGCACCGCGCGGCGGTGATCTTCCGTCGCGCTCAATTCCCCCGCTAGCGATGGCACCAGGGAGTCCGCGGCGGCGACGCCACCGGAGACGAACGCCTGGACCACTCTCTTGGTCGCCGCGTGGGCCCGGGTAGGGCCCGTCGCCAAGCCCATCGCGAAGGCGAACGCGTCCCGGTGGAAGGTCGGCTGCGCCAGGATCCGGTTGACCACTCCCCACTCGGCCAGCCGGTCCGCCCGGTACAGCCCGCCGGTCAGGACCAGTTCCTTGGCGCGGGCCGGTCCGGCCCGCTGAGCCAGCCGCTGGGTGCCGCCCATCGCCGGCGTGAACGCGACCTTCCGCTCCACCAGGCCAAACCGGGCTGCCGCGGGGGCGACGATAAGGTCGCAGGCCAACGCGAGTTCGAAGGCCGCTGTGAGCGTCAGGGAATGGGCGGCGAACACGGTCGGTCCCGGCAGCCGCTCCAGCAACTGGGTGATACGGAGCTGGGCGGCCCAGAACCGGGCCGAACCGTCGGGCGGCAAGTCGGCAAAGACCCGTACGTCGACCCCGGCGCTGACTACGCGGCCCTCGGCCCGGATCAGCAGGGCCCGGGGCGGATGGTCGGTGAGATGCTCGACCGCCGCTGTCCAGGCGGCCCACATCGGCTCGTCGAAGAGATTCGCCGGCGGGGCGTCCATGGTCAGTACGGCGAGGGGCCCGGCCCGCGTCATCCGCAGCGGCGGCCGGTCACCGGGCTCGCCCGCTGATCGTTGAGCCGGCACAGGGGGCTCTTCCCCGGCCGTTCTCATTCTGGGCGCCGGAAGATGGCAATGGCGTTGTTACCGCCGAATCCGAAGGCGTTGCTCTGCACGTACCGCAGGCCGGGAAGTCTCCGGGGTGCCCCGACGACCAGGTTCACGTCCGGCTCGACGGCGTCCGCGTCGACGGCCGTCGGTGGCACCTGCCCGAATCGTAGGCAGAGGCACGCTGTCACGGCTCCGGCCGCGCCGGCGGCACCCATCAGGTGACCCACCGTTCCCTTGATGGCGGTGACCGCGGCGAGCGGATAATCCGCCCGGAAGATCGCGGCCTCGATCTCGTCGTTCATCCGGGTCCCGGTGCCGTGCGCCAGCACCGCCGAGATGTCGTCGGCGCCGACCTCCGCCTGCCGCAGCGCGAGCCGGTGGCAGGCGGCGACGCCGTTCATGTCGGGTGCGGTGGGATGGCGCGCGTCGTTGTTCACGGCCACCGCCAGCACCTCGGCGTACGGTTGCCGGTCGGAACGCAGCGATCGCTCGGTCTGGAGGACCAACACACCCGCGCCCTCGGACGGTGTGACATACCGCCGATCCACCGCGAAGGGACGGCAGGGCACCGGACCGACCGCGTGCAGGCTGCTGAAGCCGATAATGTTCTTCTCGGAGTAGGCGTCGCAACCACCGACCACCGCCGTGTCCGCGACTCCGGCCCGGAGCATTTCCAGCGCGCAGGACAGGGCGACGTTCGCCGACGCGCACGTGTTCTGCACGGTGAAGGCCGGTCCGGCCGCCCCGACCTGCCGGGCGACCCCGTCCGCGATGGAGTGCGCGGCGAACCGTGCGGCGGTGAGCTGCCCGCGCCCGGCGACCAGATCCTCCAGTGCGTCGGCCTGCCCATCACTGCTGCCGATACAGACCAGGGCGCCGGAAAGCACGTCGTCACCCGGGCGCAGGCCGGCATCCCGGACCGCGGCCAGCGCTGCGTACTCGGCGAAGACCGACGCGGCACGCGGCACGGCGCGGGTCTGTTCGTCCACTATGGCCAGAGCGTGCGCCCGGGCGCGCGGCGGGACCCTGCCGCCCAGCACGCCCGGCTTCATCCCGGCGTACAGCGGCGCCAGTTCGGCGAACCGGTTCCGTCCGGCGACCAGATCCGCCCAGAACGCGGCCAGATCGTCGCCCGCCGGCGAAATGATCCCCAGTCCGGTGACAAAGACCCGCGCCGGTTTTTGGTGCACTGCAACCTCCGCTGTCAACATCGCCGCACCACAACCCGGGCGCGTTGCCGTCCCGCGCCCCGGCACTCGAGATGGGTCTCTTCTCCAGGTGCCAGCGCGCCGGCACCATGTAGCAGCTCCAAGACCGCGAAGGCTCCGTTGCGCTCCGCGACTGGCTCTCCGGACGGCTCCACAGCCGGCCGAAAGTCGAACTCCGCCACGTAGTCGTCGCCCGGCTCGAAGATCGCGTGGCTAACCCCAGAGCGGCATCGGTGCGGGCCGGCCCGTCCGGCGTCCTGCCTGGCCTCGGCCGAGTAGACGTCACCGACGAGCAACCGGCTGGCCGGCGCTCCGATCGGCCCCAGCGCCACGAGCGCCTGCCACAGGGCGAGCACCGGCGTGTTCGCACCGGCATTCACCGTCATGTTGCGGCCGGTGGCGCCGAGCCGAATGTTCACGAAGGCGGACGCCGAACCGGATGTGGCGTTCGGAAAGTACTGCGCGGACAGTCGCCGACCCTGGACCGCGGCCTCACGCTGAAGGCGGGCCAGCGCCGCGGTGTTGCCGTATTCGGTGCCGATCACCACTGTCTCCCCCGGGCAGGACGTCTCCGTCCTCAGGACGAGATAGAGACAGACCCGAGTGAACCAGTCGCGAAAGTCATCGCCGACGGTGCCGATCACGTCGTAGAGATCCGGCGGCAACCCAGACGGGTCCGCCGCCGACTCATCGTGCGCCGGCACACATTCGGTGACATGGCCGAGATTGAAGTGGAACACGGTCCCTCCGAGACCACCAGGTCAGTTGCTGCGTACGCCACCGATGTGCCGTTGCAGGTCGCCGACGGTGATGATGTTTTCGGTGAAGTCGTCGCCGAGGTCGATGTCCAGGTCGGCCTCGAGCTGGACGACGACGTCGATCAGCATCAGCGAGTCGATGCCCAGGTCTGCCTTGAGTTTGTGTTCGCTGGTAACCGGGGCCGAGTTGGGCAGTTCGGCGATCCGCCGCAGCACCGCGGCAATGCGCTCGTCCGGTTGCTCCGGCATGGTGCCTCCAGGATCTGGATAGTGATCGGATGATGCGTGCGGTCCGGCGCTCAGCGGTCGTGCAACGCCCACCGATCGCCGTTGACCAAGGTCGCGCCGGGCAGCGCGACGAGTTCGGGCTTGAACAGGGGAGGGGCGTCCATCGCGGGCTCCCAGGTCGCCATGCGCTCGTCCTGGGGCACCTCGATTCGCCGACCGGCGGCGAGGTCTTCGACCACCCGGAGCAACAACCGCACGCCCAGCGGCGCAAGATGCTCACGCCACAGGCTTTGCGCGGTGGAGCCGGGCGGGACGAGGATGTGCTCCTGCGCGGCGATCGGGCCGGCGTCCGTACGCTGGCTGAGGTGGTAGACCGTCCCACCTGTCACCCGGTCACCGTCGCGAATGGTCCAGCGGATGGCGTCCCGGCCACGATGCAGCGGCAACAGGCTGGGGTGGTAGCCGATGGCCGCTACCCCGGCGCGTGCCCTGGTCGCCCGGCCAATGAAGGCATGGGAATGAGCGGCCACGACAGTGTCCACCTTCTCCGGGACGTTCGCCGCCCGCAGCACCGAGGCATCGATCCACGGCACATCTCGGGGCCACGCCCACGATCGGAGCCGGTCCCAGGACATCGCCTCGTTGTCGCCGGCGTGGCCGGTCCGGGTCGCCGGCGAGGCCACGCCGACGATCCGGTGGCCGGAATCGGTCAGCGCTTCCGCGACCTGCACGGCGAACTGTCCCCGGCCGGAGACGAAGACGTTCATCTCGGCTCCTACCTGCCGTCGACGTCCGGTGACCGCAGCACGGCACACGACCAGGTGAAGCCGGAGCCGGTGCCCAACACCAGAGCATGTTCGCCCGGCTTCAGGAGCTTCTGATCGAGCAGCTCGGCGATCCCGGCCGTCAGGTCTCCCGCGCCGAGGTGCCCGGTGGTCCGGCCCACATCGAGCATCTGGCCCGATGTCACCTCGCTCAGCAGTGGAACGTACGACGACTGCAGCGCGTCCACTCGCAGTCGAGGCACGACGCACCACCGCAACGTGGGATCGTGCCCGGACAGGTCTGCCTCGGCCAGCGCGGTGGTGACCACCGTACGCAGCCGCTCCTTCTCCGCAGCCCGGAAGCCGGCAACCCCGTGGTCGCGCAGGTACTGCTTCTTCGTCCGGCGCACGTCGATCTGTTCGTTGTTCCAGTGCGCAGCCGGCCCGAACGGCTCGTCGCCCCGATTCATCCGTTCCAGCTCCGGCGCTGCGGCCGACGTGATCGAGCAGAGTTCGAGGGCGCCGGCCCCGCCCGCACCGGTTTGCTGGAGCAGCACAGCGCTCGCCCCGTCGCCATACGCGACTCCAAGATCACCCCGCCATCGGTCGAAGCCGGGCCCGCAGAACCGGTCGGCCGTCGTGATCAGTGCCCGGCCCATCGAAGGATCGCCGAGAAGGTACGCCGCGGCGGTCTGCAGCGCGGCGCCGCCGCCGTTGCAGATTTGCTGGATACCGATCGGCAGTGCCCGCCGGGCCTCCAGTTGGTCGGCGATGTAGTGCGGTGCGGACCAGTAGTCCTGTCCTTGGTAATAGGCCCA
>Ga0307515_10003495_pt1 | contig 33030 bp, 31 predicted proteins | sample 17_EM_MG_FD_194513 | JGI IMG/M metagenome (GOLD analysis project Ga0307515, IMG submission 194513) | Populus trichocarpa ectomycorrhiza microbial communities from riparian zone in the Pacific Northwest, United States - 17_EM | ecosystem: Host-associated > Plants > Roots > Unclassified | place... | reverse complement strand
TAGAGAGCTCATCGAAGATCCTGTGGAGGGAGTTGGACGCACACGGCGTGGTGAAGTCGGAGCGCAGTGTGGCCACGCATCACCGCAGCGTGAAGAAAGACTTTTGCAGATGGATATGCGGTGCCGCACCGAGGTGCGAGAGTTGCTGCGTGTTCAGCAATTGCGTTGTGCCGCTGTCGTCAACTCAGCATGCGGGTGTTCAGAAGTCAACGCAGTTGCGTTGCGTGTCTGCGGACTCGCGGTTGCCGGCGGGAAGATGCTTGCCGTATTCTTGAGAGGCTCCGAGGCACCTCTCGGGTCGGGCCACTGGCCACCAGCACCATGAATCCTCCTCACCCGTCGACCGTCACGCTGCTTGTCTTGTTTCCGCTGATCGCGTGGCGTGTCTATGCCCGCTTTCGCCGCATGGTCGGGCGGCAGCGTTTGTCGAAGGTCAGGCCGTGGATCACGCTGGCCATCTTTCCGGTGCTGTTGGCCTTGCTGGCGTTCGCGGCGCTGGCGCACCCCGAGCGGCTGCTGTGGCTCGCCGGCGGCGTGGTGATCGGCGCTGCACTCGGTGTCTTCGGCCTGAGCAAGACGCGCTTCGAGCCAACGCCGCAAGGCTTGTTCTACACGCCCAACGCGCACCTGGGCATCGCGCTCTCGCTGCTGTTCATCGGGCGCATCGCCTATCGCTTCGTCGAGGTCTATCTCATCGACCCGACCCTGCCGCAAGGCCCGGCCGACTTTGCCCGCAGCCCCCTCACGCTCACGGTGTTCGGGCTGCTCGCGGGCTACTACATCAGCTATGCGATCGGCCTGGTGCGCTGGCGCTTCAAGGTGATGGCGGCCAAGCAGCGGCGCGAGAATGCCGCTTGACCGCGGCGGTCGCGCAACCCGAGGAGACTCCCCATGTTCACTCTGTATTTCGCATCAGGCACCTGCGCGCTGGCTTCGCACATCGCGCTCGAGCAGGCCGGCGCCGACTACCAGGCGGTGTGCGTCGATTTCTCGCGCAACGAACAGCAGTCGCCCGACTACCTGCGCGTCAACCCCAAGGGCCGCGTACCGGCCTTGGTGACGAGCCGTGGCGTTCTGACCGAGACGCCGGCGATCCTCGCGTTCATCTGCCAGACCCACCCGAAGGCCGGGCTGGCTCCGCTCGATGACCCGTTCGAGCTGGCGCGCATGAACGCCTTCAACAGCTACCTGTGTTCGACGGTTCACATTGCCCACGCTCACAAGCGGCGTGGCTACCGCTGGGCCGATGACCCGGCGGCCATTGCCGCCATGCAGAAGAAGGTGCCCGAGAACATGAGCGCCTGCTTCGAGCTCATCGAGAACGAGTTCTTCAAGGGCCCGTGGGTGCTCGGCGAGCGCTACACCGTGAGCGACATGTACCTGTTCACCATCGCGCAGTGGCTGGAAGGCGACGGTGTCGATGTGGAGAAGTTCCCCAAGGTGGCCGAGCACCATCGGCGCATGGCCGGCGACCCCGTCGTCAGCAAGGTGCTGGCGGCACAGAAGGCGGCACCATGACGACGAGCATGCGCCTGTCGCCACGGCCTTCGCTCTTCGGTGGCGCGGCCTTCGAGTTGACCGAACTCGACGCCGGCCAGCTGCAGGCCTTTCTCGACGCCAACCCCGAATACTTTCTGGCGGTGGGCGACCTGCCGCCGCGCCGCGACGAAGCGCAGCGGGCATTTCGCGATCTGCCGCCGCCGCACCTGCCGTTCAAGGGGCGGTGGCTGATCGGCTTCGCCGACGATGCGGGGCGCCTGATCGGCATGGCCTCGGTGCTGTCGGACTTTCTGGTGCCGCATGTCTGGCACCTGGGCTTGTTCATCGTGGCGAGTTCGCTGCACGGCAGCGGCACCGCCATTGCGCTATACCAGTCGCTCGAAGACTGGATGAAGGCCCGTGGCGCCGCCTGGGTGCGGCTCGGCGTGGTGACCGGCAACGGCAAGGCCGAGCGCTTCTGGCCGAAGGTGGGCTACACCGAGGTGCGCAAGCGCCACAACGTGCCGGCCGGTGAGCGCAAGAACACCGTGCTCGTGCTGGCCAAGCCACTCGCCGGTGGCGAGATGGGCGACTACCTGCAACTCGTCGAGCGCGACCGGCCCGAGTCCACCTTGCCTTGAGGTGGCCTCGCTCTCGCTCTTTCTTCAGGAGGCTCCAATGACCCGATCGTCTTTCACCTTCGCCATCACATCGGCGGCCATCGCTGCGCTGCTGGCAGGTTGTGCATCCACGGCTTTGACGCCGCCCGAGGTGCCAGAGGCGCTTCGCCCGGCTGCCGGCGAAACGCTGTTCCTCGAAGCACTGGCCACCGGGGTGCAGATCTACGAGTGCACCTCGAAGCCCGACGATGGCGCCACCTATGCGTGGATCTTCAAGTCGCCCGAGGCCACCCTGGCCGACGCGGCCGGCAAGCCGCTCGGCAAGCACTATGCGGGGCCGACCTGGGAGTCGCTCGACGGCAGCACCGTCGTCGGCGAGGTCAAGGCGCGCGACCCGGGGCCCGACAAGCAAGCCATCCCCTGGCTGCTGCTGACTGCCAAGTCGACCACCGGCACAGGCGTGTTCGCCCAGACCAAGAGCATCCAGCGCGTGCAGACGGTGGCCGGTGTGGCACCGTCTCAGCCTTGCAGCGTGGCCAATGCAGCGCAGGTGGCGCGCGTGCCTTACACGGCCAAGTACTACTTCTACCGTCCTGATAAGTGATCTATCTCAGCCAAGCTCCGTTCGGGCTGAGCCTGTCGAAGGGTGCGCTGTGCACTGCGCTGGCTTCGACAGGCTCAGCCCGAACGGAGATTGGGGTGCAACTGAGGTAGGTCACCGATAAGACCCCCCGCTGAGCCAGCGCTAAGCCAGCGTCCGCTTGAAGAAGGCGACGGTGCGCTGCCAGGCCAGCTTGGCGGCGGCCTCGTCGTAGCGGGGCGTGGTGTCGTTGTTGAAGCCGTGCTGCACGCCTGGGTAGACGAAGGCTTCGTAGGCCACGCCCGCGGCCTTCAACGCGGCTTCATAGGCCGGCCAGCCGGCGTTGATGCGCTCGTCGGCACCGGCGTACTGCAGCAGCAGCGGCGCCTTGATGCGCGCGGCATCGGCCGCTGCAGGTTGCGCGCCGTAGAAGGGCACGCCCGCCGCGAGGTCGGGCAGGCGCGTGGCGAGGTAGTTCACCACGCCGCCGCCGTAGCAGAAGCCGACGGCACCGACCTTGCCGTTGCCGGCGGGCAAGGCCTTCAGGTAGCCATAGGCAGCGACGAAGTCTTCGCGCGTCTTGGTTTGGTCGAGCTTGGGGAAGAGTTCGCGCGCCTTGTCTTCGTCGCCCGGGTAGCCGCCGAGCGGTGCCAACGCGTCGGGGGCGAAGGCGATGAAGCCATCGAGCGCCAGCCGGCGCGTGATGTCTTCGATGTGCGGGTTGAGGCCTCGGTTCTCGTGGATCACCAGCACCGTGGGCAGCTTCCCCGATGCTTGTGCGGGTTGTGCGAGGTAGCCGCGCACGGTGCCATAGCCTTGCGGCGACGGGATCTCGACGCGCCTTGTTTTCAGGCGGGCGTCTTGCGGTGCGACCTGCTGTGCCTGCGCGAAGTCGGGGCTGAGCGCGGCCAGCCAGCCTGCGGCGGTGGCCCCGGCGGCTGCGTACCGGGCGGCACTGTCGAGAAAGCCGCGGCGGCTGAGCCCGCCATGCACGTACTGGTCGAACAGCTTCAGCACTTCGGGCGGAAAGTCTTTGGCGGTCAGTCGGCTCATGAGGTCGTTCCTGTGGTGTGAGGGGCGATGGACAGAGATGCGCAATGTAGCGAGGGCGCGAACGCAGTCCAAGATCGAAAAGCGACTATGTATCCACCTGCCGGCTTGCGCATATGCAAGCGCGAAAACATGTGTTGGTGCAAGGGAACTTCGAATCTATCGTCAGCACCCGCTTCGCACCTACCTCGCCTTGCATGTCTGCCGATCAGCTTCTGACATTTCCCGAGTCCGCGTCGATGGCCCTGTCGATCCGCGCGAAGGCGTTGCTGTTCCATGACCCGAAGTCAGTGGCCTTGCTGGAGCAGGTGGAGCGCATTGCGCTGAGCGACGCCACGGCTCTCGTCATCGGCGAGACCGGCACCGGCAAGGAGCTGATCGCCCGCCACATCCACAAGCGCAGCGGGCGCGCCGGCCCCTTCGTCGCGGTGAACTGCGGTGCGTTCAGCGAAACGCTGGTCGACGCCGAATTGTTCGGCCACGAAGCCGGTGCCTTCACCGGCGCCGCGCAGGCGCGTGCCGGCTGGTTCGAGTCGGCCAACGGCGGCACCTTGTTTCTAGACGAGATCGGCGACCTGCCGATGCCGCTGCAGGTGAAGCTGCTGCGCGTGCTGCAAGAGCGGCAGGTGGTGCGCCTGGGGTCGCGGCGGGCAACACCCATCGACGTGCGGCTCGTGGCCGCGACCAACGTCGAGCTGCACCAGGCGGTGGAAGCGCAGCACTTTCGTGCCGACCTGTACTACCGCCTGAGCGTGGCCTCGATCAGCCTGCCGCCGCTGCGCGACCGGCCGGGCGACATCCTGCCGCTGGCGCGCCACTTCATCAAGGTGTATGCCGGCAAGCTGAAGATGGGCGACCCGCAGCTCTCGGATGAAGCGCAGGCCGCGCTGCTGGCCTGTGCATGGCCGGGCAACATCCGCGAGCTGGAGAACGTCATCCACTACGCGCTGATCGTGTGCCGCGACGGGCTGGTGCGCGCCACCGATTTCCGCTTCTCGCCGCTGGCCAGCCTGAACGCGGCGCGCACCCCCGAGCCGCCGGTGCGCGAGGAGCCGCCCGCCCCGGTGGCGGCAGCGCCTGTGGACCCGCTGGCGGGCCTGGAGCAGGCGCTCGACGGCGCCATGGGCAGTGGTCACACCGATCTGTTCCATGCCGTCGAGGCCTTGCTGGTGCGGCGCGCGTTCGTGCGCTGCCGCGACAACCAGGTGCAGACCGCGCGGCTGCTGGGCATCACGCGCAACACGCTGCGCACGCTGCTCAAGCGCTACGGCCTGCTGGGTGACGTGGGCGGTGACGTGGCCACCGAGAACGAAGCCGAGCCAGACTATTCGCTGGCGGACTGAAACCCTCTCAGTCGAGGGCGAGGCGCAAACGGCGCAGGGCGCGCCACACGCCCGTCGAATGGGCAGGCGTTGCAGCGGCCGCGGGCTGGCCCGCCAAGGCGGCCGACCGGCGTGCGCCACGGGTGAGCACCCAGGCAAGGCCGTGAGCCAGCGCCCACGACGCGGCCACGAACAAGGCCATGCCGCCGACCGCGAACACCATCAGCAAGGCGCCATGAACCCAGTCGTCGCTGAGCGCGGCGAACGCCACGCCCGAGAGCGCTGCCACACCACCGGAGCGGAGGCTGCCCTTGGCACCCAGCATGCCGCCCACCGCAAGGGCGTAGCAGGCCACGAAGAGCCATGCGAGGACCATCTGCGCGAGGGTGAGGTTCTTGAGGGTGACAACGATGCCGTCCATGGCGAGAGCATAGACAAACGAAGCCTCGCGTGCATGTCAGACAACGCCGCGACGTGCAGTTCCACCGAGATACGGGGAGTGCGCAACGCCGCGCTTGTAACGGCTGCGTCTTGCGCGCAACACCTGCGTGTGAAACCTCTCACGCAGCGCGTGCCTTGCAACGGCGCCGGTGGGGCCGAACGCTGCACCGCGAGCGGGGCGAATCGCTTCGGCAAAGGTAGCCCTGCCATGACCCCGAGGCCGCAAGCCCTTTTGAAAGCTAGTACATGTTGATGATGCGGCCGAGCGAAGAGAAAGGGTAAACACGATGACTTTCAAGAGCTGCTGCGCCTGCCACTGTCCGGGCCAGCAGGTGGTTTCTTCGTACAGGTGCGGTGCCGTAGTCGGGCGGCAAGCGGGTGGTCCGGCTATATCCGGGAGCAAGCAGACGCATGCGATGGTTTCGAGGTGAGGGGCCGACGACCATTCGGGCGCGTATTCAGCTTCTCGTGGTGGCCTGTATCGTGCCGGCGTGGCTGCTGGCGGTGGCACTTTCCTACCTGGGGTACCAGCTCGAGCGTGACACGCTGGCCGCTGCCACCGTGCAGGCTGCACGCTCGCTGATGCAAACCGTGGAGCGTGAGCTCGACACCAACATCGTCGTGCTGCAGACGCTGTCCACTGCCTCGCGCATCGACGAGCGCGACTACCGCGGCTTTCGCGAGCGCGCGGCGCAGGCGCTGAAGTACGGCTCGGGCGACACCATCCTGTGGGTCGACACCGATCTTCGCGTGATGGTGAACCTCGACACGGCCGATCCCCCCGGTGCGGTGAGCCTGCCGCAAGACATCGTTCCCACGGTGATGCCGAGCGGCCGGCCCGCTGTCTCGAACTACTTCGTCGAACCGGGTTCCAAGCGGGCGCGGATCGTCGAGGCGGTGCCGGTGATGCGCAATGGCAAGGCCATCGGCCGGCTCGAGATGGTGGTCTCGGCCGAGCGCATCGCGCAGATCCTCGCGCAGCAGAAGCTGACCGAAGGCTGGACGGCAACCATCGTCGACAGCACCGGCGTGACGGTGGCGCGCAACCGCAACCCCGAGAGCTTTGTCGGCACCCTGTCCACGAGCCGGTTCCTCGAAGAATTCAAGCGCCACGACGAGGGCAGCTTCAGCGGCCGCACGCGCGACGGCGTCGACGTGATCCTTTGCTACAGCCGCTCCGGGGCCTACGGCTGGGCCGTGTCCATCGGCGTGCCCGAAGCGGTGCTGAATGCGCAGCTGAAGCGCGAGCTGATCGTCAACGCGTCGGGCGCCTTGGTGCTGATGGTCGTCGGCCTGCTGCTGGCCAGCGTGATCGGGCGCCGCATCGCCGAGCCCATTCGGGCGCTGGTTGCGCCGGCCTTGGCCATCGGCCAGGGCGAGACGGCGACGATCGCCCCTTCGTCGCTGCGCGAAGCCACCGAGCTGGGCGGCGCCTTGCAGCATGCGCAAGACCTGCTTCATCAGCGCGAGCAGGCCCGCCAGCAGGCCGAGGCTTCATTGCGCGACAGCGAGTCGCGCCTGCGCATGGCGCTGGACGCGAGCCAGATCGGCGACTGGGATCTCGACCTGCGCAGCCGCGAGATGCGGCATTCGTTGCGCCACGACCAGTGCTTCGGCCACACGCAGGCCGTGCCCGACTGGAGCATCGAGCGCTTCTATGCGCAGGTGCACCCCGACGACCGCCACGAGGTCGAGCGCCGGATGGCCGAGGCGATGGACACCGGCATGCCGTGGCGCTTCGACTGCCGCGTGCTGTGGCCCGACGGCAGCGTCCACTGGCTCGCCACGCAAGGGCTCTTCCTGGTCCAGAACGGCGCACCGCATTTCATGCTGGGCATCGTGATCGACATCACCGACCGCAAGCAGAACGAAGAGCTGCGCCTGCACGGCGTGCGCCTGGAAACCGAGAACCGGCAGATCCTCGAGGCCAACCGGCTGAAGAGCGAGTTCCTGGCCAACATGTCGCACGAGCTGCGCACGCCGCTGAACGCCATCATCGGCTTCGCCGAGATCATGCGCACCGGTGCCACGTCGCAAGACAAGCAGCAGGAGTACCTCGGCCACGTGGCCGCCAGCGGGCGGCACCTGCTGCAGCTGATCAACGACGTGCTTGATCTGTCCAAGGTCGAGTCGGGCAAGTTCGAGTTCTTTCCAGAGCCCATCGACCTGCCGCGCCTGACGCGCGAAGTGATGGGCGTGCTGCAGACGGAGGCCGCTCGCAAGGGCATCACGCTCATCGCCGAGATCGACCCCGCGCTGACCGACCTGGTGCTCGACCCGGCGCGGCTCAAGCAGATGCTCTACAACTTCCTGTCCAACGCCATCAAGTTCACCGAGCGTGGCGGCAGCGTGGTGTTGCGTGCCCTGCCGCAAGGCCCGGCGCGGGTGTGCATCGAAGTCGAAGACACCGGCATCGGTATTTCTGAAGCCGACCAGCAGAAGCTCTTTCTCCAGTTCCAGCAGATCCACACCGGCTATGCCAAGCGGCACCAGGGAACCGGCCTCGGCCTGGCGCTGACGCGGCGCTTTGCCGAGCTGCAGGGCGGCATGGTCGGCGTGCGCAGCACCTACGGTGTGGGCAGCGTGTTCTACATGGTGCTGCCGCGCCAGTCGGGTGCCGGGGCGGCACCGCAGGCCAGGCCGAACGAAGCGGCGCCGCCGGCGAACGCGCTGCGTGTGCTGGTGGTCGAAGACGACACGGCCGATCAATCGCGGCTGATGCAGATCCTCAACACCGCCGGCATCCATGCCGACGTGACCGGCAGCGGCGAGCAGGCGCTCCAGTGGGCCGGCGACCAGCGCTATGACGCGATCACGCTCGACCTGCTGCTGCCCGATCGCAGCGGGCTCGACGTGCTGGCCGCCTTGCGCCGCAGCGGCGAGAACGCCGATGTGCCGGTGGTCGTGATCACCATGGTCACCGAAACGTCGGCGCTCGCCGGTTTCCAGATCAGCGACGTGCTGGCCAAGCCGATCCGTGCCGATGAAGTGGTAGCCGCCTTGCACCGCGCCGGCCTGCGCACCCGCACCGCGCCGCGCATCCTCGTGGTCGACGACGAGCCGGCGGCGCTCGACCTGATGGCCGCCACGCTGCAGGCCATCGGCACGACCGCGCTGTGCCTCAACGACGGCCGCACGGCACTGGCCAGCCTGGACGAGCTGCAGCCCGACGCGATGATCCTCGACCTGATGATGCCGGGCATGAACGGCTTCGACGTATTGCACACCTTGCGCCAGCGCCCGGCCTTTGCAAAGCTGCCGGTGTTCATCTGGACCAGCATGAACCTCACGCCCGACGAGCTGGCAGCGCTCACGCGTTCAGCCACCGCGGTTGCCAGCAAAGGCCAGGAGGGCACAGATGCGCTGGCCGAACAGATCCGTGCATGGGGCTTGAACTGGCACGCGACCGATCCCAGAAAAGGAGATACCTCATGAGTACTGAACCTCGAGTGTTGATCATCGACGACAACGCGATGAATCTGGAACTGGGCTCGGTTCTGCTGCAGCGTGACGGCATCGACGTGGCCACCGCGCTCGACGCCGAGTCGGCGCTGTCGCAGGTCGCCAGCTTCCGGCCCAACCTGGTGTTGATGGACATCCAGCTGCCGCACACCGACGGCCTCGAACTCACCCGCCAGCTGCGCGCCGACCCAACGCTGGGCAAGCTTGTCATCATCGCGTTCACCGCTTATGCGATGAAGGGCGACGAAGCGCGCATGCTCGCGGCCGGCTGCGACGGCTACCTCTCCAAGCCGCTGGACGTGCCTCGCTTCGCATCGCAGGTGCGGGCTTTCCTCAAGGACTGACGTTTGCATTGAGCCGGCTTGCCACCGGTTCGGTGACAAACCGCCGATGAGCGGGGCCGGGAGGCCCGCCCTCGGCGGCGCCCGGCTCCATCGGCAGGCCGGCCAAATGCACAACTCATCACGCTCGGCCCGGTTTTCATCTCCGTGCGGCGCGACAAAGTGCCGCGAGGCTCAAGCTGCGTGGCCGTTGCCCGATATCTGCCTGTATCCCTCGTCTCCGAGCCATGCGCCTACCTGCCTTCCGATCAGCCAACACACGCTTGTACGCCACCGCCTGTGGCGTGGCCGGCACGCTGTTGCTGGGCTTGGCGGGTGCTACCTGGCTGATGCTGGAGCGGGCCCACGCCAGCAGCGTGCAGCTCGCCTACAGCGAGGTCGACAGCGCTTCGCAACGCTTGAGCGACCGCGTGCAGCGCCTGCTCGACCAGGTGAACCAGACCGCGTCGCTGGTCAAGCATGTGCAGCAGAGCGGCAGCGTCGACCTGGTGAACCTGGAAAAGAGCGGCCTGCTCGCCCCGGCAGGCCGGGTGTCGGCGGCCGTGGCCGACCCCACGGGCCAGGTGCTCGCCAGCACCGCCGCGCTCGGCGCCGTGCCCGAGAAGGTTGCGAACGTGGCCAACCACCCGCACTTCCAGGCCTCGTGGACGCGGGCCGCCCTCGTCACCACCCAGCCCATCTATTCCGATCAGCTGAAGCGTTGGCTCGTTCCGGCGAGCCGGCAGATCCCGCGTGCCGACGGCTCATTCGGCGGCGCGGTGCTGCTGGCCTTCGACGCAGCGTTGATGACCGAAGGCTTCACCGTCAACGAATCCGGCGGCAACATCGCGAGCGTGGTGGGTGCGGACGGCGTGTCCCGCTCGCGCCTGTCCGACAAGGGTCAGACCTCCGGCGAGCTGGTCGACGGCGAACGCCTGTTGCGCGACACCAAGCGTGCGGGCCGCAGCATGGAGCCCTTCGTCAACCCCGCCGACCACGTGGCGCGTTTCAACTCGGTGTCGGCCATCCCCGGCTACGACCTGTACGCGATGGTGTCGGTGCCTGCTTCCACCTCGATGGCAGGCTACGAAACCTTGCGCACGCATTCGCTCATCGCCCTGGGTGCCGCGAGCGCGCTGGTCATCGCGATCACGCTGGTGCTGACCGGCCAGTCGCGCCGGCTGCGCCGCACCGTGATCCAAAAGGAGCAGGCCGAGCTGCGCGTGTTCCACGAGAAGGAGCTGCTCGAAGTGACTCTCCGCTCCATCGTCGACGGCGTGGCCGCCACGAACTACCAGGGGCGCATCACCTACCTCAACCCCGCGGCCGAAGAGATGACGGGCTGGTCCGTGGCCGAAGCCATCGGCAAGCCGCTCGCCGAAGTGGCCTGCCTCGTCAACGCCCACACCCGCGAGCGCCTGAACCACGGCCTGGCCGAGCTGGCCCGCCCCGGCGCAGCGGCACGCCCGGCGCGCGACTCGGTGCTGGTGCACCGCAGCGGCGTGCACCGCTCGATCGAAGATTCGGCCGCGCCCATTCTCGGCCGCGGCGGCGCGGCCGTGGGTGCCGTGCTGGTGTTCCATGACGTGAGCCCCGCCAAGAAGCTCGCGGCCGAGATGTCGTACCAGGCCAGCCACGACCTGCTCACCGGTCTGATGAACCGCGCTGCCTTCGAGGTGCGCCTGGACTCGGTGCTGGCCAGCGCCGACCCGAAGTCGACCGGCGTGGTGATGGTTCTCGACCTCGACCAGTTCAAGGTCGTCAACGACACCTGCGGCCATGCAGCCGGCGACCAGCTGCTCAAGCAGGTGACCGAGCTGCTCTCGCAAGAGATCCGCAAGCAGGACACACTGGCCCGCCTCGGCGGCGACGAGTTCGCCGTGCTGCTCGAGTCGTGCCCGCTGGAGCCGGCGCTGCGCGTGGCCGAGACCATGCGCCGGCGCGTCAACGAGATGCAGTTTCTCTGGGAAGACCGCTCGTTCCAGCTCACCGTGAGCATCGGCATCGTGCCTTTCACGGCGCACCAGTACACCCGCTCCGACCTGCTGCGCGTGGCCGACTCGTCGTGCTACGTGGCGAAAGAAGCCGGCCGCAACCGCGTGCATGTTTACGACGATGCCGACACCGCCGTCGCCACCCGCAACGACGAGCTCGACTGGTTCTCGCGCCTGCAGAAAGCGTTGACCGAAGACCGCTTCGTGCTCTACGCGCAGCGCATCGCGTCGATCCAGGAGAACGGCGGCGGCTACGAGAGCGTCGAGGTGCTGATCCGCCTGCTCGACGACGAAGGCAAGATCGTCGCGCCGATGGCCTTCATCCCCGCCGCCGAGCGCTACGGGCTGATGCCGTCGATCGACCGCTGGGTGATCTCCAAGGCGCTGGCAATGCACGCCGCCTTCGCGAAGAACTACAAGCTGCCGGCGCGCTTCAGCATCAACCTGTCGGGCGCGTCGATGGCCGACGCTTCGCTGGTCGACTTCGTGCGCAAGGAACTCAGGACACACCGCGTGCCACCCGAGCTGGTGTGCTTCGAGATCACCGAGACCGCAGCCGTCGGCAACTTCGACGTCGCGGTGCAGCTGATGCACGGCCTGCGCGAGCTGGGCTGCCGCTTCGCGCTCGACGACTTCGGCGCCGGCATGTCGTCGTTCACCTACCTCAAGCGCCTGCCCGTCGACTACGTGAAGATCGACGGCGCCTTCGTGAAAGACATGTCGAAAGACGCCGTCGACTTCGCGATGGTCGAGGCCATCCACAACATCGCCCACCGCATGGGCCTGCGCACCGTGGCCGAGTTCGTGCAGAACGACACCACCATCGAGATGCTGCGCGGCCTGGGCGTCGACTACGTGCAGGGCTACGGCGTCGAGAAGCCAAGGCCGCTGGACGATGCCGGCCGCAGCGCGCCGGTCATCGTCACCACGCCGACGCAGCTCATCGCCGCTTGAGCGGCCACCCGAGCGGGCCGCGCCGTAGGCGCATTCCCACAGAGAAATACGGCGGCACGCACTGGTCGCCGCGGCACTGCCGCTCCTAAGCTCGTTTCACGGTTTTCACCTTGAACGAGGCTCTCCATGGCTACTGCATCACGCGCCTTGTGGAAGGGCGCGATCAGCTTCGGGCTGGTCCACATTCCCGTCAGCCTGCACCCCGCCACCACCGAGAGCGGCGTCGACTTCGACTGGCTGGACAAGCGCAGCATGGACCCGGTGGGCTACAAGCGCATCAACAAGCGCACCGGCAAGGAGATCGACAAGAACAACATCGTCAAGGGCGTGGAATACGACAGCGGCAAATACGTGGTGCTGAGCGCCGAAGAGATCGAGGCGGTGTACCCCAAGTCCACGCAGTCGATCGACATCGAGGCCTTCGTGTCGGCCACCGAGATCCCGTTCGTCTACCTCGACCGGCCCTACTACCTGGCCCCCATCGGCAAGGGCGAGAAGGTCTATGCGCTGCTGCGCGAGGCCTTGCTTCAGCGCCAGCGCATCGGCCTCGCACGCGTGGTCATCCAGACCAAGGAACACCTGGCCGCGCTGGTGCCGGTGGGGCCGGCGCTGGTGCTCAACCTGCTGCGCTGGGGCGCCGACATCCGCTCGTGGGAAGACCTGAAGCTGCCCAAGGAAGGCGTGAAGGGCGCGGGCCTGTCGGAGAAAGAGCTGAGCATGGCCGGCCAGCTGATCGACGACATGACGACCGACTGGCACCCCGAGCAGTTCACCGACAAGTTCAAGGACCAGGTGATGGCGCTGGTCGAGAAGAAGGCCGAAGCCGGCGACACCGAGACCGTGCTGCAACCCGAGGAAGAAACACCGCCGGCGAAGAGTGCCGACGTGATCGACCTGGCCGAGCTGCTGCAGCGCAGCCTGCGCGGCGGCAAGGGCAAGCCGGCGGCGACAAAGAAGAAGCACGCGGCTTGACGACGCAGCAGGCCGGCCATGGGAACCAGCAGCCTCGCGGCCTACAACCGCAAGCGTGACTTCAAGCGGTCGCCCGAACCTGCCGGCCGGCCCGCGGCCTCGGGCGACGAACTCAGCTTCGTGGTGCAGAAGCACGCGGCGCGGCGGCTGCACTACGACTTTCGCCTTGAGTTCGACGGCGCGCTGAAGAGCTGGGCCGTGCCCAAGGGCCCGAGCCTGGACCCGCACGACAAGCGCATGGCGGTCGAGGTCGAAGACCACCCCTTGTCGTACGGCGGGTTCGAAGGCGTGATCCCCGAGGGCCACTACGGTGCCGGCTCGGTGATCGTGTGGGACCGCGGCACCTGGTCGCCCATCGGCGATGCGCGCAAGGGCTACCGCGAAGGCAAGCTCAAGTTCGAGCTGCACGGCGAGAAGCTGCACGGCGGCTTCGCGCTGGTGCGCATGCGCAAGCGTGATGACGAGCGGCAAACGGCGTGGCTGCTGATCAATGAGCACGACAACGAGGCCAAGCCGGCCGCCGAGTTCGATGTGGTGGAGGCCTTGCCCGACAGCGTGCTGGGCAAGAGGCTGCCGAAGAGCGAGCCGGCGAAGCGCCGGCGAGCGACGAAGGCCAAGCTGCCGCTCACGCTGTCGCCGCAGCTCGCCACGCTGGTGAACGAAGCGCCGCCCGGCGACGACTGGCTCTACGAGATCAAGTTCGACGGCTACCGCTTGCTGACCCGCATCGACGGCGACGACGTGCGCTGCTTCACCCGCAACGGCCACGACTGGTCGCATCGCCTGCCAACGCTCGTGAAGGCCATCCAGGCGCTGAAGATCGGCTGGGGCTGGCTCGACGGCGAGATCATCGCCGCGGGCGAGAAGGGCACGCCCGACTTCCAGGCGCTGCAGAACGCGTTCGACGCGCAGAAGACCCAAAGCATCCAGTACTTCGTGTTCGACCTGCCGTTTCATGACGGGCAGGACTTGCGCGACGACCCGCTGCGCGAGCGCCGCGAGCGGCTGTCCGCATTGATCGGCCACACGAAAGGCAGCGCGGTGCAGTTCAGCGCTGCGTTCGACGACGACCCGAAGAAGCTGCTGGCCTCGGCGCAAGAGGCCGGGCTCGAAGGCCTGATCGGCAAGCGCGGCGACTCGCGCTATCACGCGCAGCGCTCGATGGACTGGATCAAGCTCAAGGTCAGCGCGCGCCAGGAGTTCGTGATCGGTGGCTTCACCGACCCGAAGGGGGCGCGCACCGGCATCGGCTCGCTGCTGCTGGGCATTCATGACGAGCAGGGCGCGTTGCGCTATGCGGGCAACGTGGGCAGCGGCTTCGATGAGAAGACGCTGGCCAAGCTGCGTGCGCAGCTCGCCGAGATCGAAGTCGATGCGAGTGCGTTTGCCGATGCACCGGCGCGCGTGGGCACGGTCAAGTTGGCCAAGCCGCACTGGGTGAAACCCAAGCTGATCGCCGAGGTGTCGTTCGCGCAATGGACGCGAGGTGGTCACGTGCGCCAGGCGGTTTTTCATGGCTTGCGCAGCGACAAGCCGCCCCGGGGCATCACCAAAGAGGTGGCGAAGAAAATGGACAAGACTGCGAGTGAAACAACATCGACCCAGCTGCCGGCGAAGTTTCGTGTGACGCACGCCGAGCGCGTGGTCGACACGCAGAGCGGCATCACCAAGGGCCAACTGATCGAGTTCTATGCCGCGGTGGCCGAGTTGATGCTGCCGCACCTGAAGGCGCGGCCGGTGTCGCTGATGCGCGCGCCCGACGGTGTGGCGGGCGAGCAGTTCTTCCAGAAGCACGCCGAGGGCAGGGCGCTCGCGAACGTCAACATCCTCGACCGCGGGCTGTACCCGGCGCACGAGCCGCTGCTGGCCATCTCGAATGCACTGGGCCTGTTGTCGGCGGCGCAGATGAACGTCATCGAGTTCCACACCTGGAACGCGACCACGCACGCGATGGATCGGCCTGATCGCATGGTGTTCGACCTCGACCCGGGCGAAGTCGTGGCCTGGCCGCAGGTGCGGGAGGCCACGCAGTTGCTGAAAGGCTTTCTCGACGAACTCGGCCTGAAGAGCTTTCTGAAGACCAGCGGCGGCAAGGGCCTGCACGTGGTGGTGCCGCTCACGCCCAAGTTCGATTGGGACACGGTGAAGGCCTTTTCCCACGCGATCGTCGTGCACATGGCCGAGGTGATCCCGCAGCGCTTCGTCGCCAAGAGCGGGCCGAAGAACCGCGTCGGCCGCATCTTCATCGACTACCTGCGCAACGGGCTCGGCGCCACCACCGTGTGCGCCTGGTCGGCGCGCGCGCGGGCTGGCATGGGGGTGTCGGTGCCGCTGGCCTGGGACGAGTTGGCCGGCCTGGAAAGCGCGGCGCAATGGACGGTGCTCGACATCGGGGAACGGCTGGAGATCGGCAACGCGCCGTGGGATGGATACACCGCGGCGCGGCAGAGCCTCGCCAAGCCGATGAAGACGCTGGGCTTCGACCCGAAGAAGGTCGTGGCATGAGCCCTGCGCCTTCGGGGCTCTTGTATGTGAGCGATGCCATGCCCGGCATCCAGCGCCTGCGCCATGGCGACGGCTTTCGCTACCGCCGGCCCGATGGCCGCGCGCTGCGTGATGCCCGCGAACTGCAGCGCATTCGCCACCTCGCCATCCCACCCGCGTACGAAGAGGTGTGGATCTGCCCGCTGCCCGACGGCCACCTGCAGGCCACCGGCCGCGACGCGCGCGGCCGCAAGCAGTACCGCTACCACCCGGGCTGGCGCCAGGCCCGCGACGCCGACAAGTTCGTGCGCATGGCCGAGTTCGGCGCGGCCTTGCCGCGCATCCGCGCCAAGGTGAAGCGCGACCTCGCGGCGCCGGTCGGCAGCCGTGCCTCGGTGCTGGCCGCGCTGGTGCGCCTGCTCGACACCACGCTGGTCCGAATCGGCAACGACGAGTACGCGCGCACCAACGGATCGTTCGGGCTGACGACGCTACGCAACCGCCACGCAGCGGTGAAGGGCAGCGTGCTGCACCTGCGGTTCAAGGGCAAGAGCGGCGTGTGGCACGAGGTGGCGCTCGATGACCCGCACGTCGCCCGCATCGTGCGCGCCTGCCAGGCGATGCCGGGGCAGGACTTGTTCCAGTACGAAGATGAAGCTGGCCAGTCGCACTGCGTGGGCTCGGCCGACGTGAATGACTATTTGCGTGAACTGAGCGGCGCGGATTTCACGGCCAAGGACTTCCGCACCTGGCACGCGAGTGCGCATGCCCTGCAGCAGCTCTGCACGCTGCCAAAAGCAGGCCCGGTGAGCCGGCGTCAGGCCAACGAGGTGCTGCGCGAGGTGGCGGGCCGGCTCGGCAACACGCTGGCGGTGTGCCGCAAGTCGTATGTGCACCCGGGCTTGTTGGCGGTGGCCGCGGAGACGGGTCTCACCGATCTGGCAACCAGCGGAATCCGGCGCTGCCGTGGTCTCACGGTGGCCGAGTGCCGGCTGAGAGGCTTTCTGTCCGAACCTGCCGCCATGCCACTCAAGCGAGCGGCATAGCGGCTGTCGGGTTGCTCAGGCGGCGACGGTCGACGTGGGCTTGGAGCCCCCCGCCGCTTCGGCTTCCTTGCAAGAAGGTGCGCACACGTGCTGGGCTTTACCCAGCAGGCGCCGCGTCTTCAAGGTGTTGCGAGGGCGGTGTTTGCCGCACAGGAAACAGGACATGGTGCCGGCCTGGAAATCACCAGCGCTGGCGAAAGGCGAGCCGCCTTCCTTGACCTTGTAGCGAAGGCCATCGGCCTGGATCTTGGTTTTGATAACGTCTTTTGCCAAGGTTTCTTCCCCAAAAACGGTAGAACCCGCGCCGCAGCGGGGTTCAAGGTGCTGCAAAACAGAGATAGTGACACGAAGCTGGCCTGGAGTGTTGCAAACCGTGGATTGACCAAGCTCTCAAAACGGTATGCAAGTGCCATTCCCCAGGGCCGAATGCATCAAATATGGGCACTTACCCTGTGTTTCAAGCGCACTGGGGTAATTTGATGGCTGCACCCACGGTGCGCGGGCCAGCCTTCGCCGCGAGCGCCCCGTTGGCACCGGGGCGATAGGAGCCGGCCTAGACTTTCAGTCAACACCGCTGAAAGTGAGAAAGAACGCCATGTCCGTCAGCCCCATCGTCCAGGTCGGCCCGCTCGGTTTCCCCTGGGAGACCATCGACCCATTTCTCTTTTGCGTCTACCACGACGACGCCTACCCCCAGGCCAACGCTGCTTTCGGCCCCGCGGCCTCGCTGGCCGGGCGCGATCTGGGGCAGGACTTCGCCGGCAAGGACGGCTGGCGCATGTACCACGGCCTCACGGTGCCGGGTTTCCCGGCCCACCCGCACCGCGGGTTCGAGACCGTCACCATCGTCCGCAAGGGTTTGATCGACCATTCCGACTCGCTCGGTGCCACCGCGCGTTTCGGCGGCGGTGACGTGCAGTGGCTCACCGCGGGCCGCGGCATCGTGCATGCCGAGATGTTCCCGCTGCTCGACCAGCAAAAGCCCAACCCGCTGGAGCTGTTCCAGATCTGGCTCAACCTGCCGGCGCGCAACAAGATGGCGGCGCCGCACTTCACGATGTTCTGGTCCGAAGACATCCCGCACCGCATGGCCGAAGACGCCGAAGGCCGGCGCACCGAGGTCGTCTGCATTGCCGGCCGGCTGAGCGATGCGGGCGCGCCCCTGCCGCCACCGCCCGACTCGTGGGCCTCACAGGCCGATGCCGACTTGGCGATCTGGACGCTGAAGATGGCGCCCGGCGCCCGCTGGACCTTGCCGGCCGCGAGCGGCCACGGCACGCGCCGCAAGCTCTACTTCTTCAAGGGCGCGAGCATCAGCGTGGCCGGTGAGCGCATCGCGCAGCATTCGGCCATCGAGCTGCGCGCCGGCGAAGCGGTGGAACTCGTCAACGGCGACGACACCGCCGAGCTGCTGATGCTGCAGGCACGGCCGCTGGGCGAGCCGGTGTCGCAGTACGGCCCCTTCGTGATGAACACGCGCGAAGAGATCGAGCAGGCCTTCGCCGACTACCGCCGCACGCAATTCGGCGGCTGGCCCTGGCCCGACACCGCACCGGTTCACGGCCCGGTGCACCAGCGCTTTGCGGTGCATGCCGATGGTCGCCGCGAGGCCTTGCCGGCGCAGATTGACTGAGGTGGGCCGCAGGCGCATGCTGGTCGCGCGACGAGGAGACACCCATGAAAAAACGCGTCGGATGGTGGTGGTTGTCGTGCCTGGTGTTCGTCATCGCGCAGGCTCATGCGGCCGACAAGAAGGCCTTGAAGAAGCGCCCTGCGCCGACCGTGATCGAGAGCTGCGTCAGCAGCGACTAGATCAGCTACCGCAACGGTGACAGCGGCACGCTGCTTGACGAGCTTGACCGCTTCCAGGTGGCCGCCGAGATCGTGCGGCGCTACCCGATGATCGAGCGCGATGGGCTCTACCCGGCGGCCATCGCGCTGTGGCGCCGCTCGGGTGGCGACTGGGTGTTCGCCCTGCTGATGAACAACCCCGACGCCGCCGCGCCGCTGTGCTTCACGGCCAACGTGGCGGTCACCGAAGTCGAACTCGCGCCGACCTTGCTGAAGAAGTATTTCGGCATTCCCGTCTAGCGATTACCGTTTCGGCGCCCCATTAGCAAGGCTTATGGGTGGCCGGGATATTGCGATGACAGCCCGCGCGTTGCGCCCGGCAAGATGGCGCCACCATCAAATGAGGAACCTTTCATGCATACGAATGCCCTTCGGATCATTTGCCTGGCAGCCGGCGCAATGTCGGCCGGCGCGATGGCGCAGACATCGACCCTCGACAAGGTCAAGGCCAGCGGCATCATCACCGTGGCCTACCGCGAGTTGTCGATCCCGTTCTCGTACCTCGACGACAAAGGCCAGCCCACCGGCTTCGGCTGGGAGATCTGCGGCCGCATCGTCGACGAGGTGAAGAAGGCCACCGGCCGCGCCGACTTGAAGGTCGAGACCCAGGCCGTGACCTCGGCCAACCGCATTCCCTTGCTGCAAAACGGCACCATCGACATCGAGTGCGGCTCCACCACCAACAACTCCGACCGCCAGAAGCAGGTCACCTTCGCGATCAACTACTTCTACACCGGCACGCGCTTCCTGGTGAAGGCCGGCGCGCCGGTCAAGTCGCTCGAAGACCTGAAGGGCAAGACGGTGGTGTCGACGACAGGCACCACCAACTACAAGGTCATCCGCAACCTGAGCGAAGAGAAGAAGCTCGGCATCGACCTGCTCGGTGCGAAGGACCACGCCGAGTCGACGCTGATGGTGCAGAGCGGCCGCGCCCTGGCCTTCGGCATGGACGACATCCTGCTGTACGGCCTGAAGGCCAGTGCGCAGAACCCGGCCGAGCTTGCCATCGTCGGCGCGCCGATCCAGGTCGAGCCCTACGCCATCATGCTGCGCCGTGACGACCCGGCCTTCAAGAAGCTGGTCGACGGCACGCTCACCAGCCTGATGAAGAGCGGCGAGTTCGCCACGCTCTACAAGAAGTGGTTCCAATCGCCCATCCCACCGAAGGGCATCAACCTCAACGCGCCGATGAGCCAGGAACTGCAGGACAACCTGAAGGCCTTGTCCGACAAGCCGGCGATGTGAGCATGACTCTCCCGACCTGCGACGCCCGCAACGGCGAGCGCGCTGGCCATGACCATGACGTGTTGGGGCTGGTGGGTGTGCTCGGCGGCATGGGTCCGCTCGCGACCATCGACTTCATCCGCAAGGTGTGGGCTGCCACGCCGGCCACCTTCGACCAGGACCACGTGCCGCTGATCGTCAGCTCGATCGGGCCGCGCCGCTGGCCGAGCCGGTCAGCATGATCGCGTTGAAGACCTCAATGTGCTTCAGCCGCATGCCGCTTCGATGCGCTTGCACAGGCTCAGCAAGCGCCGCCGGGCCACGACCAGGCCGACCAGGCTGCCGCCGCGAATGCCCAGCACCACGGCCAGCAGCCCTTGCGCCACCCACGCGCCGATGGCGGTGGCCGATTCAGGGCCAGCCGGCCGCAGCGGAAAGGCGATGGCGAGACCGAGCAGCACCACCGCTGACAAGATCGCCGGCAGGTAGCCGTTGCCCGAGAGCAGGCGGTTGATGCGGCGCTCGTCTTCGCTGTACTGCGTGCCGCGCAGCTGCGGAATGCGCAGCGCGATGCGCACGCGTGGCAGCGCGAAGCGCTTCACCAGCGCACTGCGGAACGCCTGCAGATCGGCCGGCGTTTCAAGCGCCACCGTGCGGATGGGAACGATGCGGGACGGGGTCTGGCTCAAGGTGGGTTCAGGCTTGGCGAAGATGCCGACGCGGACATCGATGGAGCAGGCTTGCAGGCGGGCATGTGAGGGAAGCTTCGAATTATGCCGGCCGGCCGGGCACCGGCATGTGCCCGCAGAGAGGCCGATTTGTCGTAGGCGGGACTCGCCATGTGGCCCGGCTGAACTATAAAAACGACATGCGCCGAGCGGCGTGATTTGAAGCAGGGCTACCCGCGTTCAGAAAACTCAATCCGCCCAGGAACGGCGGCTCACACCCTTGGTGTCAGCCCGCAGCCGCCTCCGCCGCATCACCCGTGGAGATGACAATGAATTTCACGATGTCCGAAGGGCAGACGCACTGGCGCGACCGCGTCATCGCGCTCGTGAACCAGCACATCTGCCCGCGGTGCCAACCGGCAAGGCATTGTTGAGCTGTTGGCCGTTTCGGGTCGCAGCCTCAATGCTTGGCGGTGGCCGTCCAACGGCCGCTGGCGCTGCTTGAAGGGTGGTTCCATACCCCGAAAGCGCTGGTGCCCACGAGATTGCCACTGAATTGCTCGCCCGAGCTGGCGGTCATGCTAGTGATGCCTTGGTCGGAGGCCGTTCCGAACAACGTGAAGCTTCGGGCCGCCGATGTGCACTGGCCGCCGAAGTTGCCCAGCGCATCGATCAGCAACCATGGGCAATCGCCTGTCTCACTGCCTGTGTAGTTGGCCTGCCATATGCCCATGAATGGAGATACCGCGGCCAGTGTCGGCGCGGGGCTGATGCCCAACGCCGCCGCCAGGGCGTTGTAGGCGATGCGGTTCATTCGCGTGACGGTGCCAGCGCTGAATTTGTTGGACGAGCCATTGATCAAATAGACCTTGCCGTTGCGTTCCACCAGACCGTGAACGGGACTGATAAGACCAATGGGTGCGGTGAAGCGCATATGTGGCGTCAGACCGTCGTTCGAAGTACCAAGGGTGTAGCTGCCGGTACTGATGGTTTGGCAGTTGGAGACGTTGGTCTGTGTATTGCTGGCATCGCAGCGGTAGTAGCGGGCGGACTGTGTTGCGGTGTCGAATGAGACGCGCATGTTCGAACCAGGGCAGACGTTGTTGATGCAGGAGCCTGTTGTGGTGAATGCCAAGCCGAGCGACAGCGTGTTGGCTGCCGTTGGGGATGTCGGGTTCGGGTAGAGGGAGATCAATGTGCTCAATGAGTCTTGCAGAACGCTGGCGCTCTCCAGGTAGTAGTCTGTTGTATAGCGCGCAGTCCATTTCTCGCGCCGCAGCTTGGCGCCTGCTGGCATGGTGCCCGCCAGATTGGCGGGCAGGCCGCTGATGGTCGACGCTGGCGGGTTGAGTGCCGCGCTCTGGACTTGCTGTACGACGCTGGCGATGGATTGCCCACTCACATCGATCTCGGTCTTGGTGACTGCATTGCGTGTGCCGTTGGACCAAAGAACCACGTTCGGACTGCCGCGCGTAACGAGGTTGGCATTGGCTTCCGATGCCCCCAGCACCCACCCGCTTGGTCCATCGTTCCAAGACGGAGCGAGCGGCACAAAGGTCGAGTGCTGCACACCGCTTGAGAAAGCGGCATTCAGGACATAGAAACGGGCGCTGCCGCTCTGTGCGTCGTAGCTGTCGGTGTAGTGGTAAAAGCGCGCGTCGTAAGTTTTGGCGCTGGTGAAAGCGAGTCGCGACAGCGAAATGTCCGCTTCGTCCGCATTGCTGATGCCTACTGACAGCGGGATGCCATCGCGCAGGCTGCCGACGACGGCCCAGTCCACAGTCAGCAGCGCTTCGGTATCTGCAGTGCTGGGCTGCTGGTAGTTCTGGTACAGGCTGCTCGCGCTGAGCTGCAGCTGCCGTGCTGTGGCGGCTTCTGCGGCTGCCAGGTTCAGGCCTTGCGCCACACCGGTTTGAACCAGCGTGGTGATTGCGCTGACGAGGCTGGCGCGTTCCACCGGTGCACGCAAGGTGTACGACGTGGTGCCACTGATGTTGACCGTGGCCAGCACCGGCGCGCCAACGGTTTGGGTGGTCGGCAGCCCGTTGAGGGTGTATTGACCGCTGCTGTTGGCCGAAGTGCTGGGTTCGTCGGCATCGCAAACGCCATTGATGTTGGCGTCGAAGCACACGTTGATGGCTGCTGCCGGCTGCGACGCAGAGGATGCTGGTGACGGCGGTGCCACGAGCACCACGCCGTTGACGCTGGAAGGGCCGGCCTGCGTGGGTGGTGGTGTGGGTGTGCCGGCGGACGGGGCATCACCTCCACCACCTCCGCAGCCGGTGATGAAAAGAACAGCAGACATTGATAGCGCCAAGTTGCTCAACTGACGCGATGCACGTGGACTCATGATTCCTCCCCCAATTTCCGTTGTAGTGGACTTGTTGTCGGCGCGTTCAAGCACACTCTCGAACTTGCCTTGTCACCGGCCTGCGCTCCCGAGATTCCCGCCCAGGCAAGTGAATGTTAGCCCGTTGCCATCGCCTTGCCCACCTCATTGAGGCCTTGCTCATTACCCGATTGCGGCACGGCCTCCTCGTCACGATCGGAGATGGCCTCGAACTGCGCAGCCACTTGGTCGTCTGCATCCGCACCGGTGCCGATGTGCACGCCCATCGTCATCGTGACGTAGCTGCGCGCGAAGGTGCCGGCGCCGGCATTCAGGATCACGCGCGAGGGAGCGTCTTCCGACACCAGGTACAGCAACCCCGGCGTCACCGCCGCGGGCGCCAGCTTCTCCAGCACGGCCGGTGGCAGCAGGCCTGCGGTCATCGCCGTGGCGGCTGTTGGAGCAAGGCAGTTGACTCTGATGTTGTCCTTCGCGCCTTCGATCGACAGCGTCTGCATCAACCCCACCAGGGCCATCTTCGCGGCGCCGTAGTTCGACTGGCCGAAGTTGCCGAACAGGCCCGACGACGAGGTGGTGTTGACGATGCGGCCGTACTTCTGGCCGCGCATGATGTCCCACACGGCCTTGCAGCAGTTCACGGCGCCCATCAGGTGCACGTCGACCACCAGCTTGAAGTCGGCGAGGTCCATCTTCGTGAAGCTCTTGTCGCGCAGGATGCCGGCGTTGTTGACGAGGATGTCGACGCGGCCCCAGGTGTCCATCGCGAGCTTGACGGTGGCCTGCACGGCCTCGAAATCGGTGACCGAGCCGATGCTGGCCAGGGCTTCGCCGCCCGCGGCCCTGATCTCTTGTGCCACGGCTTCGGCGCCGGGGCCGAGGTCGTTGACGATCACTTTCGCGCCGCGCTTCGCAAGTGCCAGGGCGTGCTCGCGACCGAGTCCGCCACCTGCGCCAGTCACGATCGCGACACGTCCGTCAAAGCTGATGCTCATGGGTGCTCTTTCTAAGAATCTGCTGCGTTGTTCGAGACAAAAAAACTGCCCTCTTCACAGGGCAGTTCAACCAGCGGAGACGATAGCTTAGAAAAAGCGGGAGGTGCGGGAGCCGTTCGGTGCACGGGAACCCTGATGGCTCTCGCTCAACTCATGTTGGCGAGAAAAGCGTCGAGCGCGGTGTTGACCTTCTCCGGCTCGTCCAGCTGCGGCCAGTGGCTGGTGCCGGTGATGAGCTGGCGGGGGATCTGCGGGGCCTGCCGGTACAGCGCGCTCGGGCCGTCGCCGTGCGGCGTGTCGATGATCATCTTCGGCCCGGTGTAAGCGGCCAGCGAGGGCAGCGGGTCATTGGCGAACATGGCACCGACCAGGGCCTTCGTGGCCTCGCGCTGCACCTGGCGCATGCTGTCGTCCAGCCGCCGCTTGACCGATGGGCGTGCGCCCTGGGTCATCGAATCCCAGTACGGCTGCATCGTGTCGTCGTAGTCGTTCTCGAGCGAGGCCATGGTCTTCTGCGCCAGCTCGGGCGGCGACTTGCCGGGCGTGGCGAGCAGCACCAGGCCCGCCACCCGCTCGGGGTGCCGGCCGGCGTAGTCGGCGGCAACCATGCCGCCCAGGCTGTGGCCGACGAGCACGAAGCGGTCGAGCTGCAGTTCGTCGGCCACGGCGGCCACGTCGTCGGCCAGACCGTTGATCGCGTAGTCGTTGCTGCGTGGTGCGTCGGACGTGCCGTGGCCGCGCATGTCCAGCGCCACGGCGCGGCGGTTCCTGCGCAGGTGCATCAGCGCGGCGTCCCAGTGCGCGGTGTTGCCTGCATACGAGTGCACGAAGAGCACCGGCAAGCCGCCGCTGCCGCCATCGTCGACCGTGAGCTGCCCGACCGGGCCGAGCACGGTGCCGTGGCGCCGCTTGTTGGCGTTGGCGAGGTAGTAGGCACAGCCCGCCGCGACGACGGCCATCAGCCCGGCCACGGCGGCCCATGCCGGCCAGGAGTGTTGTCTGGGCAAAGCGTTGGCGGTGGTGGTGGTCATGGGTGTTGCTCCTTCGGTGTGGATCGTGAGGTGCGGTGGTAGTGCGAAATCATCATCGCGTTCCAGTGGCCGTCGCGCAGCGCGTGCGAGGTCAGCACGCGGTGGTCGTCGTCCAGCCATTCGATGACGTCGCGGTAGCGGGACAGCGTGCCGGCGTCGCCGAGCGACGGCCCCTCGGTGTCGAGCGTCAGCACCTGGCCGGTGGGGTTGAGCGTGCCTTCGTAGATCCAGAGCCAGGTCACCATCGAGCCGACCCAGGTGCCGACGAAACGCTTCTTCAGCGGGTCGAAGCCCAGCGTCATCACGGTGGTGGCTTCGCCGCCGCCCGGCAGACCGCCATGGCCGCCGGCGACCACCCACAGCTCGCCCAGCGAACGCACGCTTTCCACACCGGTCACTTTTTGCGGTGCATCGAAGTGGCCCATCAGGGCCGTGGATTCGTAGCTCCATTCGCCACGCAGCCTGCGCAGCCACCGGTGCTGTTCCAGCGCTTGTTCCTGCATCCCGTCTCCGATCGAAAGAGGTCGTGCGGTGGGGGCGACCTGCCACCGTCAATGCATGGAACTTACGCTTTGCGCCCGGCAGTTTCTGTAGGACAAGGGCGAATTTCGACCGCCGGCATCCGGCCGTTCCGAGGCATCGGCGCGCGCTTTGCGTTCAGCGCCCGGTGAAGCGCGCAGGCCGCTTCTCGGCCCACGCGGCGGCGCCTTCTTTCAGGTCTGCCGACTGCGCTGCCAACGCAATGTCGCGCTGCAGATCGGCAGTGTCGAGCACACCGCGTGCGATGCGCGTCAGGTGCTTCTTCATGCCGAGCAATGCCAGCGGCGCCATGCCGGCGAGTGTTTGCGTGAGCTGGTCGGTGGTGGCGCTCACTTCGTCGGCCGCGACCAGGTGCGTGAGAAACCCGCAGGCGAACATCTCGTCGGCGCCGATCTTCTCGGCGGTGAGAAAGAGCTTCTTTGCGGTGTTCACGCCGAGGCGGCTCACATAGCGCTCGAGCCCGCGCTGGTAGAAGTGCAGGCCGAGGCGGGCAGCGGGCATGAACATGTCGATCGCCGGCGTGCCGATGCGGAAGTCGCAGGCCAACGCCAGGTCGGTCGCGCCGCCATACACACCGCCCTGGATCACCGCGATGGTGACGGGGCGGGCGTCTTCGAATGCATTCACCATCTGCTCGAACGTGAGCTCGCGCGGGCCGCCGATCTGGCCGATGTCGTAGCCGCTGCAGAAGTATTTGCCTTCGGCTTGGAGGCGGAGGACGAGGACTTGCTCGTTCTCGTTGATGGTCTTGATGTGGTCGGCCAGGGTGGCCAGGTCGTCTGGGTCGAGGCGGTTGGCTTGGGTGGGGCGGCGGAGGGTGATGGTGGCGATGTGGGAGGTGATTTTCAGGTTGGGGGTCATGGGGTGGACTTTAGTTTGTGCCAGTTGGCGTGTTTTGTTTTCCCGCTTCGCGTGGTGTGTTTCTCCTGCCTGCCAGCGGGTGCGCCGGGTAATCGCCCCGGCGGGCGAGTCACTTTGGTGTTCGCGTAACTTTGCTGCGCGACCATTTGTCGCGTCAAATGAAAGTAGCCAAAGCAAAGACGCTCTCCACTTTGCTGTACCGCTTCGGATGCTTCCTTCCGCGACTTGTCACCTGCGGACAGACTCGGACCACGGAACACCTGTTCAGCGTACCCCACCACTCGGCTCGCTGCGCATCGCCATCACGCCCGATGCGAAGCGAGGTGGGATAGGGAAAGTTGCGAAGCAACGACCGTATTGCTCTTGGGCCCCGTGGGAGGCGTCGAGGAGCGCAGGGGTTTGGGGCCGCGTGCGCAGCACGCTTCGTCATCTGACTTCGCGCCGCTTGTTTGAACGAAGTGAGTTTGGCGCGGGCCCCAAACACCGAGCACCGCAGAGCAGTCCGGCCCGAGCCGGACCGCCTCCGTCGGGTCCCCCTTTCTTTGGTGACTTTCTTTCGGGGAAGCGAAAGTTCGCGCAGCGGGGGCGCTCACTTCGCGCAGCGAAATTATGCGAACACCAAAGTTACTGCCCTGTCGGGGGCATATCCCGACGCGGCCTCACGCAGTGAACAACCATCACGCAAAAGCAGCACGGGGCTTCGATCCGCCGCAGGCGGACCCTGTCCTGAGCCCCGTCGAAGGGTCAGCCCGAACGTGTGGTGGTATGCCCGCAAGGGCTTCGACAAGCTCAGCCCGAACGGAGGTGGTGCGCGAAGCGGGTGGTGGTACGCGACCCAGGCTTCGACAGGCTCAGCCCGAACGGAGGTGGTGCGCGAAGACGCGGAAGGCACGAGGCCCCGACAGGGGCTACAGATCGGCGGCGTAGCGCGCCAGCATCTCTTCGTGCGTTTCTGCCGGTGCCGACGAACCCGTCTGGCTCTTGAGCATCTGGCCCATGCTGGGCAGCACCGAGCGGGGCACCTGCGCCGAAGCATCCCACCGGCGCGAGCGCATCAGCGCCTTGGCGCAGTGCAGGTAGGCCTCGGCCACCTCGACGGCGATCACCACCTTCGGCGGGCGTTTCTCTTCGGCGAACACGGCGAGGTGCGCATCGAGCACTGACAGCCGCGCCGCGCCGTTGATGCGCAAGGTCTCGTCGACACCAGGGACCAGGAAGAGCAGGCCCACCCCACCGGTGGCGATGATGTTTTCCAGCGTGTCGAGCCGGTTGTTGCCGGGCGCATCGGGAATGAGCAGCGTGCGGTCGTCGATGACCTTCACGAAGCCGGGCGCGCCGCCGCGCGGCGACGAGTCCATCGCACCGTCGGCATTGCAGCTCGCCACGGTGATGAAGGGCGAGAGCGCGATGAAGCTGCGGCAGTGCGCGTCCAGTGCCGCCAGCTGCTTCTTCACCGAGCGCTCCTTGGGTGCGACATACAAGGTGCGGAGCTGGGCGAGGGTGTCGATGTTCATCGAAGTGGTTTCCTCACAGTGACTTGCGGTAGACCAGGAAGCCGGACTTGTCGGCCACCTCGTCGTACAGCTGCATGGCGACGGTATTGGTCTCGTGCGTCTGCCAGTAGACGCGCGGTGAGCCTGCCGCAGCGGCTCTGTCGTACACCGCATTGATGAGTGCCCGGCCGACGCCCTTGCCGCGCGCAGCGGGCACGGTGAACAGGTCTTGCAGGTAGCAGATCGGCGCGATCGCCGTCGTGCTGCGGTGGTAGAGAAAGTGCACCAGCCCCAGCAGCTCGCCCGAACTCTCGGCGACCAGCGCGTGCATCGGTTCGTAGGCGTCGAAGAAGCGCGACCAGGTCATCTGCGTCACCTCCGGCGGCAGCGCGGTGTCGCTGTGGCGCCCGTAGAAGGTGTTGTAGCCGTCCCAGAGCGGTTTCCAGCGCGGGAAGTCTTGCTTGTCGATGGTGCGAACAGTGAAAGCCGAGGACATGGCAGGCCTGCGTTGTGGAAGGTGTGCTTCTACTGTGCCATGGCCGTATGGCGAGACCGACCCTATCGAACGAGCTTCAGTTCGCCGGTGATGGTGCTCAGCGCCTCCGCGCCGGCGGGGCCGATGCCCAGGCAGGTTTGCGTGCCCGCGGCGATCACCGTGCGGCCGGCATCCTGGATGAGCGCACAAGGGAGCCCCGCCGCCCGAGCCTTGGCCTCGAGCGCCAACAGCTCGGCGAGCGAATCGCAGGCCAGCACGATCTTCGGCATGCCGACCTCGAACCAAGCGCGTTGCGAGGCCGCGTCGGCAGCCAGCAGCGACGCGACGGCGGCGTGGGCCACCTGGGCCGCCAGCTTGCCTCGCGGCAGATGCAGCGCTTCGTTGACGACGATGACTTGCTTCATGGCGAGTCGGGAACGCAGAGCCCGCGGCTACGGCTTGTTCAGCTCCGCCTTCATCCGCGCGACCATGCGCTTTGCCAGCGCCTGCGTGGCTCCTTCGAAGTGGTTCGCGATGTCGGGCAGCTGCGCCATCACGGTGTCGAAGTTGTTGTAGGCGATCTTTCGATCTGCCTGGATGGCCCAGCCTTCTCCCAGTTGCGCATCGATTCCCCAGCAAAGCTTCTCGCCGTAAAGCTCGTCGTCGATCTTTGTCGCCTGCAGCGCCGCGCGGACGTTGATGCGCGGCAGGTAGTCCGGAGAGAGATTCGTGGAGTACAGGCCGATCTCGTCGAAGTACACATGCAGGATGGCGTCGGCATCGGCCTTGATCTTGTCCAGGTCGATCTTCTCTGGGTCTTTCGGCGGGCGCGGAACGTCTTCGAGAACCACGACCTGGTAGCCCTCGATTTCCAGCTCACGAGAGACGGACTCCATCAACTGCTTGCCGAGTGTCGGCTTCAGCGCGAGGAACTGGGCCGAGAAGACTTGCTGCTTCGACTTGTTGGATGAGCTGATGCCTGCGCCGGCAATGGGAAACAGGACGGTCAGCGCGAAGTTCTTGTTCTCGAAGGAAACGCTCGTCAACTCATGCACCGGCAGGAAGCCGATCTTCTTGACGATGGGTTTCGGCGGCGGTGGTGGGGCCGGGGTTGCCGGCGGCTTGTGGCCGCAGGCGGCGATGAGGGTCAGCAAAAGAAGCGGAGCGGCAATGCGTCGAAGGTTCATGGGCACAGTGTCGCAGGTCACTCACGCCGCCTGGCCGATGGCCGGGTGCCTGTCGCGCAGCTCGCGCTTGAGCACCTTGCCGATCGCGCTGCGCGGCAGCTCATCGATGTAGTGCAGGCTCGCGAGCCGCTGCGTCTTGCCGACCTGCTGGTTGAACCAGCCCAGCAACTCGGTCTCGCTCACTGCGCTGCCGGGTTGGCGCACCACGTAGGCGACGGGCGTCTCGCCCCATGCTTCCGAGGGCACGCCGACCACCGCCACGTCGGCCACGGCGGAGTGCTTGCGCAGTTCGGCTTCGAGGTCGCTCGGGTAGATGTTGAAGCCGCCGCTGATCACCATGTCTTTCTTGCGGTCGAAGAGGGTGAGGAAGCCGTCTTCGTCGAAGCGGCCCACGTCACCGGTGCGGATGAAGCGCAGGCCCTCGGGGCTGTGCCACTCGGCGTCGCGCGTCTTGCCGGGTTGCTGGTGGTAGCCGGTCATCATCGCGGCCGAGCGGCCGACCACCTCGCCCATCTCGCCGCGCTTCACCTCTTTGCCGCCTTCGTCGATCAGGCGGATGTCGTGGCCCTCGGAGGGCCGGCCCACGGTGTGCAGCTTGTTCGGATGAGCGTGTGCTTCCAGGATGCAGCTGCCGCCGCCTTCGGTCATGCCGTAGAACTCGACCAGCCCGCCGGGCCAGCGCTTGAGCACGTCGGCCTTCAGCGCCGCGTTGAAGGGTGCGCTGGTGCTGAACTTGAATCGGCAGGACGAGAGGTCGAAGCTGTCGAACTCGGGCAGCGCCATCAGGCGCTGGTACTGCACCGGCACGAGCATGGTGTGCGTGATCTGGTGCTTCTGGGCCAGCTCGAGGTAGCCCTTGGTGTCGAACTTGGGCATCAGCACCGCGGTGCCGCCCCACGCGAGCGTGGGGAAGAAGACGACGAGCGTGGTGTTCGAGTACAGCGGCGTCGCAAGGAGGGTGGTGCCGCCCGGGCCATAGTTGAACGCACCGCCTCCGCGGCGCACGTGCCCCCAGCGCATGACGTGCGGCTGCACGATGCCCTTGGGCGTGCCGGTGGTGCCCGACGAATAGATGATGTTGAAGGCCCAGTCGGGCTTCGGCGTGACGGCCTTGAACGAGGTGCCGAACGGAGCGACCCAGTCCTTCAGCTGGCGCCCGAGCGCCGAGCCGTCGAGCGAGATGAGCGTGGTGCCCAACGACTTGGCGGCGCTGATGGCTTCGGTGGCGCCCGCATCGGTGAAGAGCAGTTTGGCGTCGGCATCTTTCAGCATGCCGGCCAGTTGCTCAGCCGTCGAGCCAGGGGCGAGCGGCGCCACGACCACGCCGACGCGCAGCGCGCCCAGGAACACCGCGGCGTAGTGCACCGACGCCAAGCCGCAGATGGCGATGGCCTGTTGCGGCTTGACGCCATCGCGCTTCAGTGCGGCGGCCACGCGGTCCATCATCGCGTCGAGCTGGCCGTAGGTGACGCTGGTTTCCTTGTCGACGATGGCGGTGTGCTCCGGGTCGCGCTGGGCGTGGCGATGGATCAGCTCGGCGATGACGCCGAAGTCTTTCTCGAACGAAGCGGCAATGGGTTCCATGGTGTCGGGTTCGGTGCAATGAGGCAGGTGATGCGGCCGGAAAAGTCTACACAGCGGCCATGGTGCAAAGCCTGCGTCAGTAGCCGGCGTGGCGGTCCACCGCCAGGGGCTGAGGCAGGCCCTCGCGCGCGCGGCGCAATGCGTCCACGCACTGCTGCGCCACGGTGTCGAACGAGGCCTGCGCAGCGATGTGCGGCGTGGCCACCACCTGGGGGTGCGACCACACCCAGTTGTCGGGCGGTGGCGGCTCGCGTTCGAACACGTCGAGTGCCGCACCGGCCAGGTAGCCGCCGTCGAGCAGCGCGTGCAGGTCGGGCTCGATGAGCTGCTCGCCGCGGCCCACGTTGATGAGAAAGGCGCCGCGCGGCAATTGAGCGAGCGTGTGGTGGTTGAGCAGTCCGCGCGTCTCTTCGGTCAGCGGCAAGGCGCAGACCAGGATGTCGGCCTGCGACAAAAACTGCGGCAGCTCTTCATTGCCGGCAAAGGTGGCCACGCCCGGCACCACGCGCGGGTTGCGGCTCCAGCCGCCGACCGGGTAGCCCAGCGGCAGAAAGGCCCGTGCAATCGCCTGGCCGACCGCCCCAAGCCCCATCACGCCAACGCGGCATTGCGTGGCCGTGCGCACGCGGTGGCGTGCCCATTCGGCACGCGACTGCTGCTCGGCATAGAGCGCCATGTCGCGCGTGAAGCGCAGCGTGTTGGCGACCACGTACTGCGCGATCTCGATGCCTTGCATCGGATCGATCACGCGCGTCACCGGCACGTGTTCGGGCAGGTCGTCAACGAGCAGCTTGTCGGCACCGGCGCCGGTGGAGCACAGCACGCGCAGGTTGGGGTACTGCGAAAGAATGCCCGGCTTCATGCGCCAGGCCAGGATGGCTTCGACCGCCTCGGGCGGCGGGTTGTCTTGCTCGGTCCAGATGGGCGTGCCTTGTGCGGCTTGGCGCAAGGCAACGGCAAACGGTGCCGACGGTAAGGGGTTCGACAGCACCAGGATGGCCATGGGTTCCGGAAGGAAGTTTGTTGCGGCGGTTCAGAACCCGTTCGCGTTGAGCCTGTCGAAACGCCTGGTGGCAAGCCCTTTGCGGCGCGACATGCGCATGGCCTTCGACAAGCTCAGTCCGAACGGAGCGGGTTGGGCAGTGTTCAGGTGTCGTACCCCGGGTTGCGCCGATCGAGCCGGCGCAGCAGGCCCGGCCAGACGAGGTTGGCGCCCTTGCCCTTCATGGCGGCCTTGGCCTGCTCACGGTTGAGGTCGATCATCGACTGCGGCAATTGGATCAGTTCACCACCGCCCGATTGCGCCAGGATCTGCGTGCGGCAAGACGTCTCGAGCGTGTACATCGCCTGGAAGGCCTCGGCCACCGTGCGGCCGCAGGTCAGCAGGCCGTGGTTGCGCAGGATCAGGTAGTTGTTGCTGCCGAGGTCTTTCACCAGGCGCGGCTTCTCGTCATCGCGCAGCGCCACGCCCTCGTAGTCGTGGTACGAGAGCGAGCCGAGCGGGAAGGTCGATTGCTGCGAGAGCGCCAGCAGCCCGTTCTTCTGTGCCGACACCGCCGTGCCGTGCAGCGTGTGGGTGTGCAGCACGCAGTTCACTTCGGGGCGGCCTTCGTGCACCGCGCTGTGGATCACGAAGCCGGCGGGGTTCACGTCGAACTTCGTCTCCATCATCGGCGCGCCTTGCTCGTTCACCTTGACCAGGCTCGACGCAGTGATCTCGTCGAAGAACAAGCCGTAGGGGTTGATCAGGAACTGGTCGTGGTGGCCGGGCACGCGCGCCGAGATGTGGGTGAAGACCAGGTCGTCCCAGCCGAACAATGCGACGAGCCGGTAGCAGGCCGCGAGGTCGACGCGGACCTGCCATTCCTCGGGAGACACCTCGTGGCGGATTGAAGGGATGTTCAATGCGGGTGCGCTCATGGTGTCTCCGTGCGCCGGTCAAAACCGGCAAGGTGTTGTGAATGGAAGTTTCATGCGTTGAAGGCTTAGCCAGCTACGGCGGCCCCGAGTCATGCGTGCACATTCGAGAGGGTGTGGGCGAAGCGTTGAC
>Ga0307515_10003494_pt1 | contig 33032 bp, 37 predicted proteins | sample 17_EM_MG_FD_194513 | JGI IMG/M metagenome (GOLD analysis project Ga0307515, IMG submission 194513) | Populus trichocarpa ectomycorrhiza microbial communities from riparian zone in the Pacific Northwest, United States - 17_EM | ecosystem: Host-associated > Plants > Roots > Unclassified | place... | reverse complement strand
CTTTGAAGAAAGGTTGAGGTGGAATCTAGTATTCTTGGCCAGCGGCGAAAAACGCTTCATCATGTTGACGGGCGCTAGAGTGCGATGGTAGACGATCGGGAGAAAGAGAGGTGTCGCGCTTGACTCTTGCTGTTAGCGGCGGGTAAATACTTGAAACCGGATCCCCGATGTCCGTCACCGTACCGACCGGGTGTGCGCACAACGACAAACATTATATTCCCTAAGCAAAGCTCCCGTTCTATCATTCCTAAAACCAAGCCTGCGGAGGAGAGTTCCAAAAGTTCATAAAACACGCAGGCCGAGAGACGCTGGTTTCCGAAACGGGTCGGCGTACGAGCACTTCTGGTGACCACAATTCCGATGTAGGAGAGTCTGTATGTGAGGGGGAATGGTGCGTTCACCGTGGGCGAACGAGGGGACGGTACCTGCCACACACTACCTCCACCATGTTCAGATTTCGCACCGCAGACAACTACATTTCGCACAATGGGGTTGCACATCTCCCCTGCGTCGGCGACATCGTACCAGGAGAGTCCCAGCCCAATGGGAGTCTTGAGTCGGGGAGTGCGTCCGGCCGTGTCTTGGGCGTCTCCAGCTAACGTTGCTCCCAGCTTCAAGGAGATCTGATCACAGGAGCGGTTAAACGATTAATATTATCCATGAGCGTGCTCACATGCTGTCCGCGATCCGAGACGAGGGTCGTGCAGAGAAAAACACTTATCTCTTGTCGATGCCCAATCTAATCTATCTGTTTCCACCAGGAGGAATACATCGTCTCCCCGAAAATGACACCGCCGGTCCATCGCGAGGTTTGGAAATTGGATCGCGATTCCAACACCACTCGGTGTACTTCTTGCCTCCCCACATCCGCGGTGCCTATCTAACAGAGCGTTTGGTTATCCCTTGATTTCCACCGGCACCATGACACTTATGCTTATGCAACTTTTCTGATCGCCCCTTCTATGGGAGAAAGTTACAACGTTTGGCATAAATTGCGACAAGACAACATCAAGCGTACAGAGATCATCACAAGAGGTGAATTGATTCTGGAAGAGATGGCAGTGCTGACTGGTTCGAGGTGAGGGCCAGGAGCATGGATTGACCGTCATTGCAAAGGGCAGCAAGGGGGAATACGAGCTGGTCATCCTCCGCCCCGCTCACCCTTTTATGCCTCCGAGTACGAGGATGGTCACTTAGGTGAAGGGAGTTCCACTGGCCCTCCCCTGCCATCGTCCCGTTCCAAAGGCAAGACCGATCGCAAAATCCCCCTCAATTCTATCCTCGTCAACTTTGCTGCGATCCTTCGCTTAAGGCGTCTCATTCGTCAAAACCCCATGTGGGGATCTACATTGGCCCCGCGTGTAATCGATGTCCTTCAGAGTGTTGTGAAGCTCCATGCAGCTGTCCTCTGGGATCCCCAGTTATTTTGACGTTTTTTTCTCTGTTTCTTGAAGCGTGTATTTGTATGTAAACTCAGAAGCTGATGGGCTCGAATAAACTTTTTGAAACTTTGTTGATCCCTTTTGACATCCCAAGATAATGCATAATGATCTGCTTGCCTCCCCTCACCCAGGGCGAGTGTCACTACGCCCGGCAGCCATCTCCCGGATTCCGAACCAATTCCACTTCCCCGTTTTGATTTAGGCTCAGGTCCCACTCCCGAATTCGGCTAATTTGGCGGGGACTTAAATCGCCTACGGAAGCTCCGGTTGTTCTTTCCCTTGAACTTGTCCGTTTTCTTCGTAGACCCTCCCCCCGCTCTCACCCCTCTTTCTCTCCACCTCTCACCTCAAGGCCCTCCTGAATTTCCTTGACCGATTGCAAGTCAACCCATTCGCTCGGCGCTCGGGTTTGTCCCTGTTCTACTTGGCTTTACGGCTTGAACCCCGCGTTTTTGACCCCGCATCCGCCCACCCTTCCCCACAGAAATCAAGCAAACCATACAATCGCTTTCCTCACCTGCCCCCAGAACTCGGCCCCAGCCGTTTCTCTCTCTAGAACCCTGTGGTAGACTTTTGATCATGCCCCCTGCCTTCTCTCATCCCCCGGGTGTCACTTTCGTTGACGACCACCACACGACGCCCCTCATCGGTTCTGATGCCTCTGTCTACTACGGTGGAGCTGAGGTTTTCAGCCGCTCGAGGACATACAGCGCTGTAAGTTTCGCCGTGCTCCCCTTTCATCCCGATCACCCAACGCTCACATCAGATCTGACGCCGATCCGGACCATCTCAACGATCGCAGACCTTCTCTCATGGGTATACGCCTAAGCGCGCCCCCACGTTCGGGGAGCATCAACACAGCCGCACCAGGCGAATGTCCCATGACGAGAAATCCGTGGCCGCCGGTCCACGTCGGTTTTTGATCGATGTTGAGGAGACTATCCGCGTCGTGCTTGAACAGGAAGACACAGACGGCGACTTCCAGATTTCCGTCACGGACGCCGGTCCCAAGCTCATGACTCTCGGAACTGCCGCTTCGAATGGCTTCAAGACTTTTGATATCCGTGGAACCTACATGTTGTCCAACCTTCTTCAGGAGCTCGCCCTCGCAAGAGACCATAACCGCAAGAGGATCGTGTTGGACGAGGCGAGGTTGACGGAGAACCCTGTCGACCGACTATCGAGAATGATCAAGCACTCCTTCTGGCACTCACTTACCCGGAGGATCGACGGTGAAGGTCTCGAGATCATCTGCGCCGATCCGAAGAATAGAACGGGAAGGGTGAATCCCAGGATTTACGTCCCTCACGACGAGCCCGCGATGGCCGAGTATTACAGGAACGTGGTAAAAGAGAAGCCCCACTTGAATCTCGATGTTCAGGTTCTTCCTAAGAAGTGCGATGATCCCGCGTTCGTGAAGAGCTTGAACAACAAGCCAGGTATCTTGGCATTGGCGATGAACGAGGTAGATGACGGCAAAGGCGGGAAGACTCTCAAGGGTATCCCATTCATCGTGCCAGGCGCTCGTTTCAACGAGGTTGGTGACCTTTTTTCCTTTCCCCCGTGGACCTTCTAACTCGCTCGGTCCAGTTGTACAACTGGGACTCCTACTTCATCTCCTTAGGACTTTTGGTTGACGGACAAGTGAACATGGCCAAGGGCATGGTCGACCACTTTATTTTCGAGATCAAGCACTACGGCAAGATCCTCAACGGCAGCCGATCCTACTATCTATGCAGAACTCAGCCTCCTTTCCTCACCGACATGGCTCTCCAGATCTACAACCAGCTTGACCGCTCGGATATAGAAGCCAACCGTCTGTGGCTCAAGAGTGCCATTCAGGCTGCCATCAAGGAATACCATACCATCTGGGTTGCCCAGCCTAGAATCGACCCCAAGACCGGTCTCTCGAGGTTCAGGCCCGACGGTCTGGGTATCCCGCCGGAGACGGAGGCAACCCACTTCACCCACATTCTGGAGCCCTACGCGAGGAAGCACGGAATTTCTGTCCACGAGTTTTCCGAGAAGTACAATGATGGTACCCTAAAGGAGCCCGGACTCGACGAGTACTTCTTGCACGATCGGGCTGTCCGAGAGTCTGGTCACGATACAACCTACCGATTCGAGAAACGTTGTGCGAACCTCGGGACCATCGATCTTCAGGCTCTGTTATACAAGTACGAAATGGATATCGGTACGGCTATCCGGGAAGTCTTCGATGACGAACTAGAGTTGGAGGAATCCTTCCCACTCGCCCCTTTCCCCCCTTCGGTGGAGTCGTATGCTAGTCCTTACAGGGTGGATTCGATAAGCAGGGTGCAGACCAGCGAGGAGTGGTTCAAGAGGGCGGAATTCAGGCAGCAGATTATCGACGAGTATCTGTGGAACGAGAACAAGAGCTTGTACTTTGATTATGACACTGTGCAAGAGAAGCAGTGTCTCTACGAGTCTGTGACGGCCTTCTGGGCTCTGTGGGCTGGTTGCGCGAGCGAGGACCAGTGCTGGAAGTTGATGTACGTCTGCCCCAGCCCTCCAAACCTGTCCAATATGCACTTATTCCTCGTGTTTTTCGATTCAGTTCCAACTCGTTGAGCAAGTTCGAGGTGCTCGGTGGCTTGGTATCTGGAACGGAAGAATCTCGTGGTAAGATCTCTCTCGATCGACCCAATCGTCAATGGGATTACCCGTGAGCATGTTCCTGCCACTCTTTCCTGATCCCGACCTGATATCCTGTATCTCAGGTATGCTTGGCCACCCCATCAGATCATGACATGGGTCGGATTGGAGAGATATGGATACCTAGAGGAAGCCCAAAGGCTAGCCTACAGATTCCTCTACATGATGACCACGGCATTCGTCGACTTCAACGGTGTCGTGCCCGAGAAGGTTCGTATTCTTAGCCCCGGAGACATGGGAAGTCTGTACTGACTGCTGGTTCGTGTAGTTTGACGCCGTCAAGCTCTCACATCTGGTCGACGCAGAGTATGGAAACCAGGGTATCGATTTCAAGATGGTTCCCCGTGAAGGTTTCGGTTGGATGAATGCTGCGTATCAAGTGGGATTGTCGTTCTTGACGACTCACATGCGCCGCGCCGTCGCTGCCTGTACGAGTCCGGAGGTGTTCTTCGGGCCTGGCCTTGATGGACAAATGACATCCGGCCCTGTGGTCGCGACAACCGCCGATCCTCTTGGCTTGGCAATGGAGAGTCTGTCGCTTGTACAACCTGTGACTACCTCCGGAGTCCCGTCCGCCTACTAGACAAGCTCGAATTGGCAACACGTTGAAAATTTCACTCACGCAAATGCATATCGTCAATATCGCCACGGACCTTCTCTCTCTCCTTTATCCTACTCCACTGCTTTAGATCGTGCGTGTCCGGATGAAACAGCCACAACCTATAACCGATAGTGTCCCTCCAGAGTCTTTAATATTCAAAGTAGAAAGAAACTTTGTGTCCGTTTCCGTCGTCTCTTAGTGTTATTCTGGGGAATACATCGTGGCGGTTCTTATGTTCCCTCCCTCGGACGACGCGTCCGAAGCTGAGAAATACGTCAGAAACACATGATATCCGATGGCGATCGCACGGAAGCTCGGAAGCCAAATTCGTTGTCCAGCATTTATGCGCGGGTCGGGGACTCTTTCTTTCTCTTTCCCCCTCCCTCTCCTCCCCACACCAACTAAAACTGGTCCATGTCTGTTCAGTCGAAGCCAGTAAGGCAGCAACAGTTGACCCCGTTCGGTCACGCACTTGCTGGGGCGTTAGGAGCTTGCTTCAGCACCGCGTGAGTCTCCAATCACCGTCTATGCTGTGTCCCGTCTCGCTTCGTCTGCTCACCCCGTTCCTTTTACAGCGTCGTGTATCCACTTGATGTGTGCGTGTTCGGCGATACTGCTGCTTGTCACGAGACAGGGCTAAGTTGTTTTGCTTATCCAGCGCAAAGACTCGCATCCAGGCTGAGACGAGGACAAAAAGTTCAAAGTCACAAATGGGGCTTGTCCGCTTGCTTCTTGCAATCTTGAAGAAGGATGGTATTTGGGGGCTGTACAGAGGGTTCACTGCTACGATGGTGAACACGTTCTCAATGCGTACGTTTTGGCCGACATCTTACTGGATCTCATTTCGCGTCTTACCGTTTTGTCTATGATTGCAGAATACGCGTATTTCTTCTTCTACTCGTTTGTTCGTGGCGCATACATCAAGAGGAGGACCCCACCTGGTGGAAAGGCACCTGTGTTGTCGACCGCGGCCGAGTTGCTGCTTGGAGCCCTTGCTGGAGCTTTGGCTCAGATCTTCACTATTCCTGTTTCGGTTATTGCCACTCGACAACAGGTTGGCAGCCCGAAGCGGGTGGTCAAAAAGGTGGTCGTTCCCCCAGTTACCGGAACCGCATTTGAAGACGTGAGCGGCTCCGAAGGGGAAAGAGGACCTATGGAAAAGTGGATCGAAGTGGAAGAGTACGTGGATAACTCTTTCTGGGGCGTCGGAAGGGAAATCGTTCGGGAGGAAGGCGTCACCGGTCTCTGGTTGGGTATAAAACCTGGTCTTGTCCTGACCGTCAACCCTGCGATAACCTACGGGGTATTCGAACGGGTCAAGTCCATTCTTCTCATGGCTCAGGAGAAAGCTGCCTCCGTTGCCGCTCCCTCGAATGGGAAGCTGACACCGGGGATGAATTTCCTCGTTGGAGCGTTGAGCAAGACTTTGGCTACGGTGGTTACATATCCGTATATTATGGCCAAGGTGAGGATTCAAACCCGCGGATCCGACGCGCAGATGGCGAAGGAGGAGGGATTACCGGCACCACCGCAACATGCCTACCATCACAGCGCGAACTTGAAACATCCTGGCGCTCTTGACCTTTTGAGGACCGTGTATAGGAGGGAGGGTTTTGCTGGGTGGTATCAGGTAAGTCTGCCGCATCGCACGTTTGGGAATCTCCCGTTGACGAGGGGCTTTTATAGGGAATGAGTGCACAGATCATCAAAGCGGTTATTTCGCAGGCTCTTCTGTTCATGTCCAAGGATCAGTTTGAACATTGGTCGTTGGCTATCATGGCCATGCTTTATGTGGTGAAAAATAAGCGAGCCTGAAGTTACTCTATTCCTCCTGCCGACGTGACGTCCACTTATAGAATGGACCGTGACGCTGTTGTACTTAATTGCTTTCTTTGCTCCACTTCCTCATAGCTGCGCTCCCTTATAGAACTCGTAATTTTTTTTCGGTCCAGGGTGAGCCATTACGTCATGGGATTTCATTGAAATGGGGTACGAAGCAAGACGTCCTGGATTGGACGTGCTGATAATAACCGGTTCCCTGATCAACGTCGCAGTGATAAAATCATAAACCCCGGGGCCGTAAAAATACCGAAGTCCCCCTCCTTGATACGAGGGGCGGGCTTTTCAAAACTCACTTCCAGAACGCTTTAGGAATCGCCGCATTGTGATACGCTCTCAAACGTCGAATCGGGTGCTCTCGATGGAGATGGTCGGTTAGATCCTCCTGCCTGTCCTCGCAGGAGCGCCTCTCGTAAGCTAATCAGGGGATAGCGCGTGGTGTAAAGGCGGAGAGTTCTATCCTCCTGCGCTTGAATCGTATCAGGGGACCATCACCCCATCTGCATCAGTACTCAGTTTTTATCGGGGCCAAAGCCCGTGGGAACTGACGAGAGAACAGCCCCCACCCTTCCTGAACCCAACTGCAATCGCCTTTTGTTTCCGTGCGCCAACGTCGTCAACCATGAAACGGACCGCATCTGACCTTGATGCGGACGAGACGACGGCTCCTTCTAAACTGTTCGAAAAGTTGGAACTTGCTTATCCATCCAAAACTTCGTCTTCTGGAAATAGCGGGTCACCGGTCCCGTTCCAGCAACCGACCCCACTCACGACCTTCTCGTACGATTCGAAACGGGAACTCCGGTTCGATGATTCCGCTTTGAGGTATTACATCGGTCCTCCTCAAGGGGCCGACCTGCGCCACGGTTATGAGAGGTGGGTCAAGAAACCCGAAGAGAAAGGGCGGCTGGATGGTCTTTTGAAGGCTTGGCTCAAAATCCGAAATGGATTCCCAGACGGGTTCATGGATGGTGGTGTCATTGCGTGGAGGGGCATTATGCAGAAGTATGTAAAGGCCTGTGACCTCCCCCCCCCCCGAGATCATGTGAACTGGATGATATTTACGGTTTAGGAGAGAATTCTGACAGCCCCATACGAGGAACGTGATGGGTGGCAGTTGAACGTGATGTGCGTTAATGGGACGCTCTATTTCGAGGAGCACATTACCGACGCGAAACTTTTGGAGAAGTGAGTGGAAACTTGGCTCTTTGGATCGCGCTTGTTTGGAATGGGATATTGACACGACTGTGGCTGATTACCATAGAGAGAACCTAACGCCGCACCACCGCCTACAATGCTATTATGGGTATTCCTTCGAATCATTCTGCGCGGCCGGGACACCGCACGCGAAGCCCGGATGGGGTGGCGATGTGGATACGAACGTCCAGTGGTGTCGTGTCGTGAAAACGAAACTGGGTAACACAAGGCTCGTGATTGGTGGAGAAGTCGACTGCGTGCGCGGTGCGTCCCAGAATTCTTATGCTACCTTTGGAATGTCACGTCCGCTGAATTGGGATCGATAAAGGTAAATTGACAAAGACGAACGACACGTTGGTCGAGCTGAAGACGTCATTAACGATCCGTGGCCAACAGGATGAACCTCGGTTCGAGAAGTGAGCAGATGATTCGGCGAACCGGATGCATTTCATGGAGTTAACGGCGGCGTATCTTTGTCAGGAAACTGCTCAAGTTTTATTTTCAGTCGTTCCTACTGGGGGTACCAGTGAGTTGATTTTCGCGGATGCTCTCGCCGTTGATGAGCGAGCATCACGGCGATAAGTATCGACTGATCAAGAACGCTAAACGCTTACATACCCCATCCATCTGTCGTGGTAACAGGAAATCATCGTTGGGTTCAGAAGCCCGGCTGGTAAGCTGGGTACGGTCCAATCATTTCAAACTATGCAAATACCTCGTATGGTTCGTGGAAAACCCGGCAGCTGGGATCCGAGCGTCGGCCTTGGCTGGGGGGAACGCTTTCTGACGTTCGTCAAAGAGGCTGTCCAAGGCGATGCCCGCAGTGCTCCCGACGCCGGGGAACAGTTGCCGGTTGTCTGGAGGGTAGATTTTACGCCTGGAGTGGGGATAACCATGATTCAGTTGGGCCCTGAGGAGGTCGAGGACGTCCAAGAAGGTTCGGACCGGTATGGGTTCTTGCCCAGATGGTACTGGGAGGAGACATTACATAATCAGGCATAATGAAAGTGCCATATCGGGACGATCAGAGATTAGATAATAAATTCCGCAAAAAAACCAGGTTCTACCGGTAAAAGCCGGTTAGAAATATTGTGACGCGTTTCGGGTCGCGTTCAGCTCAGTCCTTCAAGCCCCCTGCGCCATACGCTGTGCCTTCGAGCCAACGCTCCGCCCTCCCCGCCCCCGTCCTCGACATCTTACTCGACGACAACCAGCCTCGAGTCTTCGCCACAGACGACAACGAGCTCTGACGGTCTCCATTGCTTTATCTACTGACATGGAGACACCATCGTCGTCAACCACGACCCCTTCACCCTTGCTTGGTTATCTGCGTCCAGACGCAGTCCCCTCGTCCTCAAAGATCTCTCACGTACCTGTTGATATGGTTGAGGCCCAGGAACGCCAACAGGCCGTCCAGAAATTCTTAGCTGGTGCTGAGATGTCCAAGGTATGCGCCTTACCACGCTCCACCGACCAGTGGATCCGCAGACGCGTCCACTTTCTCCAAACGTCGCAACCCTGTGCCTCTACGTCTGGGCGCATGCGTGTCTATGCGCGGATCCCCTCCCAGTCGGCGTCTTTACTCTTATTGAATGCGATTATTAATTCCCCCTCGTTCTCATCGTGCAGCTTACTCGCGCCCTGCGCGCACGTCTGGGATACGCTTCATACAAGGCTACCCATGACCTTTCTAGGAGTAACATACGTGATCTCGAAGCCCAGACCCCCTCACAACCTATTTCGTACCCACGCCCTAGTCTATTCCGGTCGGGTTCGCCCCACTCTATCGGCAGGAAGGGATCTATGGGTCCTCCTGCACCTGTAACCGCCTCCGCTGGACAGAGTCTCTTCGCGTCGTTGCTTGGGCCTCCCCCCGCGAAACGGGCGAGGACAATCCGTAACCCTGAAGATCCGCCCGTGCCTGCCCCAGCAAGGCCGACGAGCACAGCATCCGCCGAGAAGCGGGCGATGGGCTCGTCGGAGCGCTCCCGCGTCTCTAAATCTACGATTAGTACTTCGGTGGCGGAACGCACACGATCTCACGCTAAACCCGACAAACGGGACACGAGAAAGCGGTCCAGGGCCGCCAGGAAATCCAGGACCAAAGCCAACGGGTTGAGCGAGGTGGACGATATGAAAGCTGCAAAGACCTTAACTTCATTACTCATGCATTCGCGTCCGGGAGCGGGAAGCACGTCTTCCCCGCGTTCAACAATTTCCGCGCTGTCGGACGGAGATTCATCATACTCACACTTTGCTGAGAGCTCGTCACGGACTTTTGCCGGACCTTCCTCTGTCAATCTCTCTAACAATTCATCCACGCCCCCTCCGCCCGTCCATCACACTCCTGGTGCAAGACCGCCGAAAGTGAAGCGTGGAGATGACGAGATTTCGAGACCGGGCCCTTCCGACAGTGAGGCAGCAGAAATTATGATGTTCCTCGCGACGTCTCCATCACCTGCGCGTCCTACTGCCGCTAAAGACAGAGATGCCGAAGCGTACCGAATACTCGGAGGCGGCGCTCGCGTTTTGTTCCCCAACGCTTCTGACTCCCCCAACCAAACCAAATCGCTTCGTAGGGATCAATCCGGGAGCTTTGCTTCGACGATCTCCGCGATAGGAGACATGGGGGGAGGGTCCCTGCGCCCTTCACAATCGTCGACAATCGTTGAACCTCCCAGCAGGGACGAGGAGGTGGACAGTATGCAGGTCGACGTAGTTCCTCCCACTCCTACCGACGTCCACCCATCTGGTTCCGGTCCCTTCCCTCCTAGTTCTCCTAATCGCTCCTCAACCATGCCTTCTACTGGGTACACGCCTCTGCAACTCCTCTCGCAACCTATGGATTCTCCTCAAACTCCGGCGAATTTCCCCTTCCACCTCAGCGAGTACTTGAACGTGTCTCCTTCTCCCCTCGTTCCCCCGAAGATGGCTCTCACTCCGCTGGCATCCTCGAAGAAGGACGTGGGGAGGAGGTTGTTTGAGGATGAGCACCGCCGAAGTGGATCCCCAACACACGCAGTGGGTTCTGGTCCCCTGGGATCCGGAATCGACATCGTTCGGACCGTTTCTTGACTCCATTCACGTTTTTGCCGATCACCATCAATCCGTCCACCCTACTACCAAGTTAAGTACTTTCTCTCCTCTGTCTCCTCTGCTCACTCTATACTACTATTTTCCTTATCTCCGGCACAAGCATCCGTTTCACCTTTGTTCTCCAACTTGTCCCGACACGACCCAACACTATTTGTGTTTTCATAGTATCCGCACCCAGCCGTTCACACGAGAATCATGTATTACCTACCCCGTGTTCACTCCTCTCTCTCGTCGACTTGTTGTGTTTTACGTCTTGTTATTTCACTCCAATCTATTTTTTCACCCATCTTACCATCTTCAGCGCGCAATCTTGTGTACCTTATCCCTTTACCCTATCCTCTATCCTCCTCTTTGATGCCAACCTTCTCGATATCTACCTATAGCACGACGACCCATGAATTATTCCCTTATTGTGTCTATCTTCCTTCCCCCAATGACTCATTCTCTTTGACCCTTTCCCGATCATCAACGACCTCCGGTTCCAACCTACCACATTGATTTCCTGTACATATTTCTCTGACTTATCTCACGTGTACTCGGAATGTATCTTGACTTTTTTTTTCCCTTCATACCCAATCGAATCGGAATGAATTACTCATACGCGGGCAAATCGGGGAGGGGTACTTCAGTTTCAGTCTCAAGTTCCGAGCTGCGGATCGGATTTGGATGGAGAGGGGGTTATTGTGATTGCGGTGTTATACAGGATTGCGGGATGGAAAGACAAAGGGCTAAGGTGGAAGGGTTAGATTTGACTTTAATAATAACGTTTACTACTGTGTTATCTTTGTATTAGCGTAGCATCAGGGCAAGAATGAGGATTGCGCGTGGCGGAAACACACCATCTCTATAAGGTCCTGAGGGAGGGAGGGAGAACCAAGCCTAACCTTCTCCCCCTCAAAGAAATCAAATCTACGGAACCAATTCCCCTCCCGAGCAGCGATTAACCTCAAGCATTGGGGGAAGACGCGACGCCCTGCGCGTGCTTTTCAGTACTTGAGGGTCTCCTTCCATCGTTCGGTGATTGGCTCGTCTTTGAACGCTTCTTGCAACACCTGTCGGACATCCTCGACGTACACGAACCTGATCCCTTCTTTTACACTCTCTGGGACGTTCTCCTCAATATCCGCGCGGTTGGCAGCAGGTGCGAGGATCGTCTTGATGCCCGCGCGATGAGCAGCCAAGATCTTCTCCTTCAAACCACCAACTGGGAGAACTTGTCCTACGAGGGAAATTTCCCCGGTCATAGCTGACACCGACGAGTTAGCTTATAACGGGGTTCCGGACCAAATGTGATTGGCGGTACGTACCGATATCGGGATTGATCTTTGTTTTCGTGAATAACGAAACGAAGGCAGACAGAATAGCCGTTCCGGCGCTTGGTCCCTCCTTACCAATGCTTCCCTCTGGCATGTGCACATGAATGTCCCGATCGTTCAGGAACTGAGCGTCCGGGGATGATGTCACTCCAAGCTCATAAGCGTGGGTCTTGACCCAGCTCAATCCAATCTGCGCGCTCTCTCGGATGACTTCTCCGAGTTTACCGGTCAACTGTAAGCTACCCTTTCCAGGCATGGACTAGGTACGCGCGAAGCGCCGAGGATTCCACGGTTCAGAAAAGGCGCTCTCTCAGAGATGAAGGTGTTCTAACGTACCGAAGCTTCCACGGGCATAACCGCACCCGACCCGTTGCCCAGGTATCCCAATCCGGTGCTAACCCCGGGAGGTGGTGGATGGACGTACATCCTATCCTTCTGGTAGACAGGAGGCCCAACGTAGTCCTTGAGATTATCGGGGATGATCCGGACCTGAACGCTGCTGGGGACTTCAAGTGGTTTCCTGTCCTCGGTGGTTACATTGCTCTGTTCCTCGGTGCTGCTGGAGACGGTCTCGGCGTTGGGTTGCGCATCGGTAGGTTCTGTGGCGGGGGTTGACTTTACGGGCTGCGACGGTTCTTCCTTAGGTGCCTCCTCGTTCTTCACAGCCTTCTCCTCTGGGAAGACTTCTTCGCCAAGGTCCTGAATGATCTTGAGGGCGGCTTTGCGATAGATCTAAAAAAAGGGTCCGTTCACTTCCTCCATATTTGGAAACAATTTCGCTAGTCCTAACCTTCTCGATATGCTTCTTCAGGTTGCGAACACCGCTCTCACGACAGTAATACTTGATGAGAACGTCCACAGAGGCAGGATCAAGGATAACGTCCGCATTCTTCAAACCAGACGCTTCGCGGGCTTGGGGTCCGAGGTACTTCTCGGCGATCATGGACTTCTCCTCAGAGACATATCCGCTAGCCTCAATAACCTCCATGCGATCCAGTAGCGGAGCAGGTATGGTATCCAAGTTATTGGCTGTAGGTAAATTAGCACAATTCGGACGCATATACGCGGTTCAAAAGCCCACCGGTGCAAACGAACAATACCCGAGAAAGGTCGACAGGGATATCCATACTTAATCGTGGAGTGAGCACAAACCCGAGGACGCGACAGCGGCAAAACTCACTAGTGGTCCAAGAAAGCGCTGTTCTGCTCGGGATCGAGCATCTCAAGGAGAGCGCTAGCAGGGTCACCGTTGATTCCCTTACCGATCTTGTCGACTTCATCGATGAGTACCAGAGGATTCTCGACTCCAACGCGCTTGAGTGCCTGGATTATCTTTCCGGGCAGGGCTCTGTGGACACGTGAATTTTAGAACATGCTAGTAGGCACGAAAAGGCCCGCTACATACCCGACGTAGGTCCTCCGATGGCCCTTGATCTCGGCGACATCGGTCAAACCACCAACAGAGAACCTGAAGAACTTCCGCTCCAATGCTCGAGCGATCGACTTTCCGATCGATGTCTTTCCGACACCAGGGGGACCGACAAGACAGATGATCTTGCCTTCCACAGTTCCGCGAAGCTTTCCGACGGCCAAGAATTCCAGAATCCTGTTCTTGACGTCCTTCAGTCCGTAGTGGTCCTCATCTAAAATCTTTTGGGCGTTAACGATCGAGTAGTTTTCCTTGGAATGTTGACCCCATGGAATCTATGCAGGGTGTTAGACACTGGCAGGTTCGGTTGCTGTACGATAGACAAATACCTGAGTGATCCATTCCAAGTAGTTCCTCGTGACGTTCGCCTCAGAAGCAGCGGGCTCAAGATGACTTAATTTGTTAAGCTCTTCGTCGAAGACCTTCTGCGCGGCCTCCGGCATCTTTAACTGAGCAGCCCGTTCCTTGAACTTCTCGATCAACCTGTCTTTTCCGTCAGACTCCATTCCAAGCTCCTTTTTGATGCCCTTGAGTTGTTCCATGAGATAGTACTCGCGTTGCCTCTTCGCAATCTTTGAATCGACGTCCCGGGAAAGCTTGCTCTGAAGTTGGGCGTTGATCAACTCCTTCTTCAGAACCAGGAGTGCCTTCCGGAGGCGATCGTCGACGGTCAAGCTCTCCAAAACATCTTGTAGCTCCCGAACATCTCCGGTAGACACGGCGGCCGCGAAATCAGCAAGCTTGTCGGGTTCGTCGAAGACGTTGGAGGCGACTTGGTTGATGGAGAAGTTCGTGATCTGGTCCCGGAATAATGGGTTGAGCTGAGCGATATCCTTGAACACGGAAATGATCTCCGACATGAAGGCGCGAATGTATTGGTCGTCCTTGTTATACGGGAGTGTGGACAGGTTCTCAACGTCGACCACAGAGATGTCGAAGTCGTGTAAGAACGAAGTCTGGACTGGGTTGAGATGCAATTCTGGAGAAGGGGAGGTAGGCGGAGTGGGTAATGACTCTTCCTCGGGCTTCGGCTCCTCTACCCGTTCCACGGAGGCTGTCGCGAGGCCGTTGCCAGGTTTGACCAACTCCGTAATCCGAATGCGACGATGTGGGTAGAGGACAGCTGTCAATCCCTCCTCGCCTCCGTCCTTTCCAGTGACGTTACCGGGCGAATTGGCAGCGAAGATGCTCGTAATCTGAGCGAAGACACCAACTTCGTGCACCGCGTTCAAATCCGTGATAACGTCGCTATCGGAAGTCTCATCCTTGAGAAGGAAAGCGCCGATGTATGGCTGTCCACGTTTCATCATTTCCTTGACCGCTGCAACGACCGCTGGGTTGCGAATGACTACCGCCTTGTAAAATCCGGGGAACAGAGGGCGCCGTGCGATGGGTAGGGCCAGAACCTGGGGATAGTTTTCAGGAATGGTGGGTTTAGTGAGGGTAGTAGGCGGGGGAGACTGAGGCGGAGGGGATTCCGGAGGTTCTGAGGGTGGAGAAGATGAGCCCAATCCATCGGGGTTTTCGTTATCTGACGGAGGTGCGGAAGACGGTGGAGAATTGGCATCGGATGGTGGCTTTCCCCCTTCTGACCCTTCCGACCAAGCTGTTGAATCCTTTGGGTCGTGTCCGGGTGAGGACTTTGGAGGTTTTTGATCATCACTGTCTCCACCATCCCGATTGACCCATCGAGGGTAATTCCTCCGCGGCGACGCCCGAATGTATCCGGCAGCGAGAGCTGAACTTCGGAACGTTCTAAGGGTGTGTGTAGCCCGCGGACTGGGCGTTGTGAGCGGTAGTCTCGACGGACCCGCCCCCGAGGCAAGGTGACGAGTGACAGTTGCGAAACGACGCGCCGCCGTGAAGCAGAAGCCGGGGAAAGCCATGGCTACACGTTAGTGTATCCCCTTAAAGAGTGTTTGGGCTACTCGTCGACTAGCGGGGCAGTCGGAGGATAATGATGTTGCACACGAAAGCGGATGGCAAATTCCACGGGGCGGGTGAATCAGCTTCAACGGCACGTGATCGATTGATCTTCTACTCATCCGATGCTTAAGTACTTAAGTCATCGTTCGGCGGGTGGTCGCATACAGTAGATAAAAAAACGGATAATTATATTCTGTCGACAGCACTACACGGCCCAAGGTTGCAGGGATCTGCGAAACTTCGTCAGTTCAAGTCCACTTCATCCTATTCGATGTCAGAAAAAGAGCATTTAGGAAAAGCCCCATAACCGGACGTAAATCAAACCACGTCGCGAAAACGGTGTCGTCTTCCAACGGGTCATATGGCCCCGGCAGCGTATCATCGTCGAGAGCGACCCAAATAGTGAAAATGTCACTTACGGATGAAGGTGTTTAATCCTCGTCACTGTCTGTCAACTCCTCACCTTCTTCGACGCCTCCGTGCGATGCATGGCCGTGCCGTCGAGCCCAGTGATACCCATCTGTGTAGGGAGGTAGTCGGAACGGAAAGATGAGAGTATACCACGGACTACGGTCGGGTCAGCTGAGAGGGGGAGAATATGGGATTCTATGACATACTATCGTCCATTCCCGATATTGAAGAATAGGGCTAGATTCTTCTTTACTCTGTATGAAATTGTGAATACAGATCTTGCCGCCGGGAAGACAAACGTTACCCCAGGTCGTATGAATTGACAAATTCCTTATGGGCAAAGTGAGTGCGCCGTCTTCATCAGCAAGAATTGACCTGCACACCTGCCCTCTAGACCTAGCAACCTTCCGGTATTGTTCATTGTCTTGCGATTCTACGGACGTTTCGCCTTGTCCTACACCCCACAAGTGCACCCCGAACAAGAAGAAAACCGCGAATCCGATCACGCAGGACAGGGCGAACTCTGTGACGTACACAAACTCAGGTGTATAATGGTCCCAGGGTTTCTATAGAGTCCCGTGAGGCTGAATGAAGCTTCAAAGATTCAGGAATTGCTTACGTCTGCGAGGCCGAGGGAACCACCCAAGAGGGGGAAACCGTTGTATGCGAAGAAAGCGGTCGAAATGAATAGATATATCCTGTGTCGGCCATCTCAGCAAGTTGTGTGGTCGAAACGAAGAAAAAATATACATGAAGAGGATGAAGTGCCTTTCGTTGTGCAGCCCCACGCATTGGTTGATCCCTAGGTACTCATCAATGCCGACCCTGACTGGTGACGAAGTTTGAGCGCACACTACAGTGATGGTCAGTACCGGGCAGAGCGCAGGATACTGCATCTTACTGGACAATGGTGGTCGAACTTCAACACGCAATGGTTGCAAATCTTACAATGGTGAGACCTCTCGCGAAAAGAAAGGATCAGTGTCTGATTTATTCGTAAATACGCTCGGACACACCTCTGGTCGCCTCTGCCCACACTTTCTGCACTTGGTGGCATGGGCGGGGGTTATACCCAGGTTCTCAGACCACCTGACTCCAGACCCCCCCAGGTCCCTCCCTAGTTTACGCTCCTGCGTTTGTACGGTCCAGAAGAATCCGGTGCCGATCTCTCGTGGCGGATCTTCAACGAAACCAGGTGGAACCGTGCAGGCGAAGTAGTAGTGTGCATACAGATTGAATGCGATGAGGAGGCAAATTGGCGTCGTGATCCAAGGGTAGGATAGTGTTGGCCACACAACTTCGACTGGCACATGCATCCAAGGAGTTCAATACACAACCTGCGAGTGGGCGGCGAACCGGACGTACAGAAACACACCACGCCGAGAGATATCAAAAAGAATGCTGTGGCAACGAAGTAAGGCCCTACGGCACCCACAAGCCTTTCTCCAAGTTTTTCGACGAATTTGAAGCAACGAAAGACTTGACGGGCGCAGAACATTCTGCCGAGTGCCACGGTTCCGGGCTGGTTGCTCCGATGACGATAGTCTGGATCAAGGTGTTTTTTGATTCCTGACTACCACCACATCTCCACCACCACAATGTCAAACCTCACAGCGATTGCGAACGGACCGTCAACTTCATCCCCGTCAGATGGTTCGCGGACGCAGACCGTTCACGACAGTCAACCAAGGACTGATGACGGCTCCTCAAATCCGTCGCACGACCAGGGGAACACACCACACGGGCTCCTCCGTCTTAGAGGTGGTCCCAAGTCCAAACCTGCCGTCGTTTGGAAAGAAGACGTCATAGACAACGAGGACATGGGCAAGAAGTCTTCCAAGAGTACGTCCCGCATTGACCCTCGTATGCTTTGTGAAATTTGCTTATCAATATTGGTCTATTGCTTGTGGCGGAATCAGTCTGCTGTATATACCATAAATCAAGGAAGTTTGGAGAGTCGTCCTCGGAAGAGTCTTCTTCGGACTCTGATTCAGACTCGGAATACGACCACGCGCACCACCGGCATCGACACCACCGATCCGCCAACGGAAATGGAGGGGCCGAGAAGGAACGCAATGGAGAAGGTGCACAAGTCGAAGAACTTGAGAGCGACGACGAACCAAATGCCTATGAGAGGCCGCCCGGGTGGAAGAAAAACAAGGGGAAGGGAAAGGCGAACGGTGAGCTCTAGAATTTCCGGCTTGTCGATTCTTTCCTGACCCAGTGTAGATTAAGGTGATTTCTTGTTTATTTTTACAATCCGCACCATCTCCAGAGCTCTTCGAGCGCGACGCGAGCACGAAATATCGATTCCACTAGACCCACATCTCACTGGAAGAATGAGCACGACTACGACTAATGTAATGCCAGATGTCAGGTATTTCTTCTGCCGGTAATCATAATTTTACTTCATGGATGAGGTGGAGGCGGTTACCCCCACACCTTGAGTGCATCAGTGTCGATCGCCGATGTTGAGATTTGTTCGTTGGTTCTCGAACGGATCGTGGCTTGACTGGAACCGTCATCCGACCTCGCTCACTCTATGTGCTCCCTTCTCATCAAAAAAAGCCTCTCGGGCCTTCCCCAAACCAACAAGCACCTCACGCCCAAGCCGAGTTCTCGCCTCCGCCGATTTAGACCCCTGCCCACGGTACAAGCCTTCTTCGTCATCCTGTTCGCTTCTCTCGGGATCTCACTCATCGCCTATTCGGGGTTCCATCGGTTCTGGTACTCCCGCCGTTCCACGGCCGCAAACTCCGTCCTCTTCCACTTTACGTCAAAACCACCCCTGGTCGATCGCACCATCCTCGAAAAGATCGAGGGATTGGATTTCGAGGACGAAACAGATACAGAGTCAGGGATTGACTTCTCCATTCCAATCAACGTCAATTCTTCCCTAGTCTTCTCTCCGTTCCTCCGGCCACCGAGGGTGACGCGCGTACCGGAAGTTCAGCCACAGGCGCCGCTGAGTCTTGAAATGGAGGTGCAGAATCGGTTTTGCTCGGAGGGGAACGCAGATCGCGTTCTACCGTCCTGCAAATTTTTGCTCCCGCTGAAGATCGCAGGACAGGGCCTGAATCCGCGCGCTCATCTATCACAACTGTTGGAACTTGCTCGAGCACTCAACAGAACGCTGGTTTTGCCGAACGTTGGAAAAAACAGGGTAGGAGCTTGTCGTCGGTGGCGTTTCGGCGTCTACTACGATGAACAAGGACTATCAAACAAGTTCGACGACGATTCCAGCTGTGTCACCCAACAAGATAGGTTCAGAGGTTGGGTTGATTCTCTCACATCTCCACCCTCATCACAACTCGTTTCTCTGGACTGGACTTATCCTAGGACCTTTCCACCGGTCGTTGTTGGCGGACAGAACAACGGCAGTCTGGACGTGTACATCGAGGACAACTCAGATACGGCAGCGATGCTCCATAGCCAAACGGGATGCTTGAACAGGAAATTTCCTCAGCTCGATCTTATCAACCCATTCCCCCCATTGTCGTTAGTGGTCGCTGACTACAGTAAGCAGAAGAGGAACATCGAGGGTATATCTCGGGCGTTGGTGGAACAACTATCTGGACCAACACTCACTCGCGCACAATCCGAGTCGCTCATGACAATCGGTGATCATTCAACAAACGACAACTTCAATCGTACACGCATATCTCCAGACGTCCTAATAGTATCCTGGAACATACCTATTTTCATCTTCCAACCCCATCCCTCCACGACCATCCGTTACTCCCCTCAACTACGCGCGCTGGCAGCCAGGCTGGTAAGGCGCTTGGGTCCGTACATCGTTGTCACCTGGGACGTAGAAACCTCGAAGGGCGACGCCGTCCTCGGATGTGTTGAGGCTCTCAGATCCACCCTTCATTATGTACTCAGCAGCCATGAACAGTTGGGGATCAGGAGCATTTGGTTGGCTGGAAACCTGTCACCTTCAGACCTTGTACATTCATCCGAGCCCTTCTGCAAAAGCACACCTACACAAGAGTTGTTCTTCGCGTCGGACGTCAAGCTGACCGGGGTGCACCAGGAATTGGAGACGATGGTCGGAGAAGGGGGAGAAGTGGACGACGTGACAAACAATGGGGACGAATTTGTGCGAAAACAAGAGGTGCTAAAAGATGCCGGAGTGCTTGGGATCCTTGACAAGCTCGTCTCGATGAAGTCGACAGTCTTCGCAACAGCTTCAAAGGGCTGTGGTAAAACAAGGTGCGCCTTGCCGCCTCCTGCGTTGGAGTACCGTTGAGATTTAACGAACTGTCCCTCAAAATCCAGTGTATTCACGAGGGAAGTCCTAGATTGGCGTGAAGAGAACGCGGAAATTTTTTTCACCGCAAAACTTGAATCAGGAGGTGATAGGGTTTGGGGAAGCACGGACAGGGTCGTCAAGAATGGGGCGGTGGTTGAATTTGGATGAAACGTACCGCTCCTTTTGGGTCACGGTCAACTTTTGAAGCTAGCACTGCCCTCGGATATTCTCTCGAGGACTAGAATTTGTGAACATAATCATCCTTTGGAGGCATAAAGGCGGGTTTGAGTTTGGCGAACAACCCTAGAATAACCAACCAGCGGGTGCAGACATACCGTACAGGGGTAACGCCTCGGAGCCAGTCTCGCATGGTAACTCCGCAGGAAGGAGGTTTGATCGCGGTAGGAGCCTCACGAGGCATTGTTTCAGTTCGGATACGCGGGGGTTGTTAAGGAGAGATCCAGGTGAATCTCACGGACAGGAGGCCTCGTGTCGCGACCAGAGAGCGGGTGTACGCTTGGAAACCTTATCTTGCCGTATTACTGCATGTTTTGATAAGATTCACGCCCAGCTTGGGCCCTTTGGTAGCCCCGCAAAGTTCCCAACACAGATCCGATTCGTCCTTCGATCCGTCCTTCGATCAGGAGACAGTCATAAAGGCAGGACCTGTACGTTTTCAAAATGGAACATTGGAGCTCTAGGACGGGTTAGGTCTAACTCGCCGCGTCCCCACCGACGCATCGAGAGTTCGTTACGAGAGTTGGAGACGATGGCAGGGTTTGTGTGTGTGAACGGATCCAAAGCAAATTTTGAGGGTCAACCATCGAGATCGGCCCATTTGTCGGAAAGTTCAGCCTAGCAGGTGCTGCAATAGCGTAAGAGATAGGGCCAAAGGAGGGTAAACAAAACTGCCGTAGATAGGGATCTGGAGGCCAGTAACGATGAGATCGAATGACACGACGGGCGGTTCTGCGATTCTGAACGTTGAACCGGCGCGGAGGCAAATCCCAGCGGTAGTCCTGGCGACAAGCGAGGAGACACTTGGGTCGTGAATTCGAGGCGGTCGTCGCACAGAGTGTCATCGAATCTGTATCTACGAAGGGGAGAGCATTCAGAGGGCGACGCGCGGGAATTTCATTTTCTTTTGTCTCGGTCGCGCGGTTGCGCTCTCTGTCTTTTGTCCTTTGCCGCTCGATCAGTTGGTGCTCTTTCCGGTTTATTGTCATTTTGGTAAATTGAAAGCAAGAGAGGACCTCTTTGCGCTCGCTTGATCAGAATGTTTCACAGCGAAACAAAAGCCTTTTTGTCTTTACAGCCCAAATCTTTGCTCGTGCCCTCCCCAAAACCTTTTTGTCTCCGTAAAAACCACTCATCCCGAATCTATCGAAGGTCCTATATAAGTTATGCAGACAACGGCGGTATGGCCCCAACACACACCTCCGCCTCCGCCCCCGCCCCCGCCTTCATATCTTCATTCTTCATTATCCTCGGCGAACAACGACGACCATGGTCTCCTACGCCCAGCCCGCCGCCGCCAACTACTACACCCAGCCATCCCACCCCACCCCCAAATCACGAGGCCATCGCCTTTGCGACGACTGCGGTGCCGTGGAAACCCCTTCGGGTCCTCGATTCAGATTATGTGGAGGATGCATGACCACTCAGTACTGTGTACGTCCCGCTCTTGTGTTGTCAACGATCTGGTTATTGACCCCGATCTAGTCACCTGATTGCCAAAAGCGACACTGGGCGTCACACAAAACGATCTGCCAGCATACCGCTTCTCAAATCTCTGCTGCAAACCAACAACCAGTCGGTGGTCACTACGACGAGAACGTGGTTAAACACCTGCGGAAATTTACCTCCGCTCATCAAGAGCTTCTCAATTGGGTCGTCTTCCAAGCTCTTCAGCTTAAGCGCGTCCCTGCCAACATTCGCCAGCAGGCTCTCATCGTTGAGCTTGATTACCACCCGAATGCCCCCGACTCGCTCCACCGGTACGCCAACTTGATCACGTCGCGGATCTTCCTGTTTGCTTATACGGTTCACTTGATGCAGCTTCACCATAAAGGGAACCCATGTCGTTCCTCGGACATATGTCACTGGAGCTGATGCCAATGTTGCCGCCGATATTCAGCGACGAGACGACAGGTGCAGGAGGAGCGGTGGTATCGGCGCCGCTGTCGTCTCCATCCAATGCGGCGGTCTGTCACAAGTGATGCCCGTAGAGGTCGATTCCCCAAGCCAAATCGCCTGGGATTCGCGTGATGACTGGTCAGAGGTTGCCAGGCATTTCGTGAACTCTGGTCGAACCGACTTCAAGCCGATATCCTCCTCTTCTCGAGGGTCAGTCGACCATTAACATGTTTTGTGTTGATCTTTGTTTTGCTGACGCTCCTTCAGAATTGTTTACGGATGAGCTCCATACCTATACTAGAGAGCGATCGAGGGCTGGGCACCCGAATTGCAAACCATCTGCATCTATCATCTCGCATCTCATACATAATGATTCCCCTTTGGTGCAAGGACGTTCACATTGATCTTCGATATTCGCTTTCGTCTTCGCTTTTCGACTACGAACGTAGTCCGCACTTTGTGTGCGTTTCGTCTGCATGCTCTGGACTTAAAAGCACCACCTTCGCCCTTCTTGTACATCTGTAATACTTTTGTTTTGTATCCCATAATGACTTGTACCAGCTGAAGCAACGATAATGTAACAGATTGCTTTTCCGACTCGCTTGACGGAACATAAGTTAGGATCTACGGGCCGACTAATACCGATTGAACGGAACAAAGACTCCGGCAGCTCGGGTGGTCCACTGGGCCAGGCTGACAAAATCCGGGATCAAACGAGAACGATCTGTCAGCATGACTACACATCTTGAAATTCTCTTATCATGGATTCCTCTTCATCGACTCGTTTACCCATTTTCCCAGTCTCACCGGAACTCGCCATGACTGGTAGAATGCCCAATTTCGACCCGTTCTCCCAGCCTCAGCACTTCCTTGCGCTCCCGCGACCCGATGTGACACTTGGGCCTTTACCCCACGGTCTCACGGATACCACTACCCTCGCTGCCCATGATTTCGATGTCGACAACCGAACGGGTTTTATGCCCCCGGAGCCCCCGCTTGCTCGCCTCCCAAGCGAGTGGGAGACGTGGGAAGCAATCTTGGACTCCGCGTTGACGAAGAGGTTGAAGCTTTATAACGGTTTTACTACCACCGACGATGACCGTGCTGAGTCTGCCGTTTGGAGAGAAGGTGTACGCAAGGTGGGTGGGATCCCTGCCGCTATTTGAGTGGCGCGCATTGAAGTGACGCTGTGATGGCTGATCACTCTTTTCATTTCACTTTAGCTTCCCGTTTTATCAATCGATGACCTCAAAACTTCCGAAGTACGGTTGAGGAGAGCTCACCACGTTCTCGTCTGGGTTATACAATACTACACCCATACCCAACCAGAAGGCGTACAACCAGTGATCCCGCGTGGGGTCACCATACCCTTGCTGCGTGTTTGTCAGCAACTCCTTCTCCCCCCAGTCATCACCTACTCCGATAATGTCTTGTATAATTGGGCTCTAATACGCCCCCAAACGCCTCCCTCGGAGCAGAAGGGTTTTGAATCCCTCTTGTTCCCTCTCTCCGCTTCCTCCACTGCCTCCGCACCCGCGTTAGACAACCTCAAGTGCTTGACGACTTTCACCGGAACACGCGATGAGGAAGAATTCTACCTTGTCTCTGCCCGTATCGAGTTCCGTGGCGTTGAGGCTTTGGAGCTCATGCGAGAGACCATGGACGAAGCTTTCGTTGGCGATAAAACTGCTTTACGGCGCATAACTTCCTACCTCCAGAAGTTATCTATCGTGATCAAGGACCTCGCCAAACTTCTCGTAGACGTCCGACAAGGATGCGACCCCGAGTTCTTTTACAACCAGATACGACCGTGGTTTATGGGCCAAGGTTCCGGCCCAGCCGCAATAAAGTGGGTCTTCGAAGGGATCGACGAAGACCCTACTTTTGTTCAACCAACCGAGCTTTCTGGCCCGTCAGCAGGCCAGAGCACTCTCATCTCCGCACTGGATATATTTCTCGGGGTTTCTCACGAGAAGGACCCCACCGCTGAACAATGGTTGAAGAGGATGAGGATGTATATGCCTCGTCACCACCGCAACTTTCTCCGTCACCTTGAAAACAACCCTCGTCCTCTAAAAACTCTCGTTGAAGCCAACAAGGATCACCCAGGGTTGCTAGACGCGTTCAACGCCTCTGTAGAGTCTTTGAAAGAGTTCAGAGACACCCACGTCAGGATCGTAGCCATTTACATTGCTGGTCCTGCAAGGAGGGCTGCGGAGCGTCTCGGTCAGACTGGAGAGGGTGGAGTGAAGGGAACAGGCGGGACAGATGCTATGTCATTCGTGAAGGGTACTAGAAACAATACAACGGCATCGAAAATTTCACAATAGACAGTTCCTAAATTACTGAGGTCCAACTTATCCTCGTATCCGAGCCCGCTACGCCGTTTGTTCAACAAGGGTCTCCAAAGTAACGTTTCGGTGGTCTAGTGGTTATGATTTTCGCCTCACATCGAGTTCTCGCGAAAGGTCCCCGGTTCGACCCCGGGCCGAAACATTTTTTTCAGGGTATACAGATGTCGTATTTGCTGCCACTCTGTCGATACACCGAAGGTTACCACCATACAGATCCAGTCATTAACCGTCTACCCGTCCCAACCGCCTTCGCACTCAAAACCGTCCCGTCCGTGTCAATACTGGCTCCGACCGTCAGGACTCCGCTTGGGTGTTTGAGATTCACGAGCGAGTCCGGGTCTCTTGTTTGTGAAGAGGGGACGAGATCCCATGCGAGCGAACCTTTGATCTTGGATGCGACTCCAAGGCAAAGAGCGAGGGTCGCAGGGCATGCCTTGTGAGCGACCCCCATAGAGAATGCGTGGACCTCAATGTCGACGTCCGTGTTGGAAGGAGGGGAAGATAGGATGGCAATTTTAGGCTGCGCTTGAAGGCTTGGATCCAGCCCCACCTTTATCGCGCCGGCTTTGCGGATTGCTTCTACAATGGTGGTCACGTCCGGATCGGAATGATCAATTGGGGTGTTGGAGGGTAAACCGAGGACCTCACGAAGATCCTGGGAAGTAATAAAGACAGTGGGGTTCGTAGCATCGACCAGGGACACACGGATCGAGAGTCCAGCCCTCGAAGAGGTATCGATTCGTAACGTGTCCACTGCGTTCCCTGTCGGAAGCAACTTCCCGGTGCCAGCACCACCGGGGGATACGAAATCGAGAACGATTTGCGAAGCGCGTCCTGGCACGCCCGCCAGACTGGCTTGATCGAGATCCAAAACGGGGATCCAGGATTTCGTTTGGTCCTTCCACCGAACAGGGAAGGTCGTATCGATCAATTTGCTCGTGTTCTCGTTGAAGGACCTGATGGTGGTAGTCATCGCTCCTGTCCCCGGGTCTGTGCGTAAAGAGGAATCTTTGGGTTTGCATATCCCGTCGTCCAAGGCGAAAACGCCGATCATAGTGGATAGGTTCCCACAGTTCCCGGAGTAGTCGACGACGCTATTTCGGATCCCAACTTGTGCGAATGTGTAGGTGACGTCGAGCCCTGGGAACCGGGATCTGAGCTCCTTAGAAGGAGGGCCGACGACGCAAATTTTCGATAGGCTGGAGACGCCTCCGCCCATTCCGTTGAGCTGACGAGCGTGTATCGGGTCCGGGGAACCCATTATTCCGAGGAAAATTGGGTCCCAGAGGAGCTGGGAGGCGGGGAGATGGGTTCGATTGATGTATACACCCTTGGATGTCCCACCTCGGAAGAAAGAGGCTGGGAGAGGATTGGGGACCTTCATGATTGACATGTGAGGGGTTGAGCCGGATGTCGTAGCTCTTGCTGAGCGATGGGGCGCCCGTGATCGGGTTCCGTGCCAAGGCGCCCTGTTCGGAGCTATTTGTCTAGATCTCGACGGAGTGTTCGTCTCAAGCCCCGACAAAGAGCATTTGGTTTGCGGTGTGTCTGACGGGGACCCCATTCGCAGTGAGGACCCAGGGGCCCGGGGCTCGGAGTTCTCACCGATCGGTGGCTTCCTCCTGCCAGTGATAAGGTCATTCTTAACAAACGCGGTTTTCACGGTCCGCACCCCGCTTCTGGTCACAGGCTCAGTACCGTCCTTTAGCCTGGGCCCTTCACTAAGTGTCCACGCTGCTCGTATGCCATTTTGTAGGGACCGTGGCGACATATTTGGAGCGCACCTCAGGTGTTGGGAGCTGACGAATGCTTGCCACAGGCCTTGGGTGCGTGCAACGTATAAAGGGCTCCGTATCGGCATTTGAAATGTTGGGGCCGACGTAAACTCTACAGTTGGACTCTTCCCGCAGCCTACCGATGCGCTTCGCGGGCGGAGACAAGGCTCTCCTCCAATTACCGTCTTGGTCTCCTCCTGCGTCACTGGAATAGGGTGGTCCGGCTCATGATAATATTTACTGGGGCTAGCGCTAAAGCCCTAAGGGAAGTAAGGTTCGGGCGAACGTCTAGGAGAGTGGAAAGTAGCGTGATGGGGGGATGTGACGCTTTCAACAGGAGCGATAGATTCAAGGTTTGTAATCAGTTGCTTGCGCATGGTGCAGAATGGGCACATCGGACCCGCTTGTCACACAATAAATCTCATTCCATAGTCCAGATAAAGGGCTTGGTTACTCGCTTGTTTTTGGGTCATTAGCTGGTACATTTGACCCCGCGATAGCTGAAAACCACGTCCGGCGTTAAGATGAGCGATCAACTGCTGCAGCGGCTCAGAGGCACCCCAAAAAATAGAACCCCCTTTGAAGGAGTCGCTCCGGGGTCCCCCTTCCTCTGCGCGGGGGACACGCTGAGGAGCGGTTGTGTCTAATCCTAACCTGGACCACACTCCGGGCATTCCGGCCCTGTCTGGCGGGGTCGCTCGATCGTTCGATCGGAAAGGGATTACGGGCGGAACTCGGCCTTTTCAGGTTATCGCTTGGATGTCACTCCCATGCTGCATTGATGCATAAAGCATTACTCCATAACGTCAACGACTTGACAAGAATGCGGACGGGTTTGAATGGGTGGGAGTTCTCAGCGCGATCAATTTTTGGTTTTCGAATCAGCACCTTGTCTCTCGCAACAGCTATCTGCGGTGTTTCTGAGCGAAGAGAAAAGGGGAAACCAAGTTTGGGCGTGCTCGATTTTTTCACCAGGAATCCAGGGCCGGGCGACACGCGCGACGGCGGTTTGCAACCAGCCTCAGCCGACCAGGGTTTCGCTTGCAACAGACCGCGGCTCACTGCACTGCGGATCCCCACGGGGATAAAGAAAAAACCCATTAACGCGGACCGCAAGGGTGAGTACTGGCTTGGTTGTTCTAGGCATATTTCAACGTAAGGAAATGGGCGCGGATGGGCCCAATTGACATGATCTTTGACCTCCCGCTCAAGGGGGCAGATCGAAACCCGTGATCATGCCCGGGGCGAGCGAGATTGTTTTGCCTTTCGGGAACCCATTCCGGTAAGCATCCGTGACGGAATCGCGCTCTTCACGCGTCGTCATGTTCACGTTCGCCACATCAACTATCGAGGGTGCATTTACCCTTTTCCTGTTCCCATGCTTGGTACGGCCGTTCCTACCACTTGGGTTATTACTAACACGTTTGATATAATGCTTCAAGTCGTAGAAGCGCCCCACAATGACACGTGTGTCGGTGGGTATGGCACTGCGAACCACTCTCTGCGCGGTGGAAAGACCGGTCTTTGGACCTCGCGCGAGCAGATGTAGAGCTTCTGGTTCTTTACCTTTTCTGGGAATCCCGCTCATTTTTGCACGTTTGAAGTAAGTACTCCACGCTCTATTGATGTTGTTTACTCAATCTCTCTCTCTCACTTCCACCTTTATTCCTCGGGATTTTAGTTCGTCCTGGCACGTTTCTGGGTCGTATATATGACTATTATATACCCTCAACACCGCTTGCAAGGTGGTATAGCAGTCGACAAGTTATTTCGATTTTATGTCTCAGCCTCAACAGTGTTTCACAGGGAAGATCAGCTTTAACACCGACCCGTTCATTCTGAAAATTTGTAGGCATTCTAACTACACAGTGTATATCTATAATCATAGGTCACCCAGGCGTATGCATCCGGGTGAAAGCTGGGCCTGACCATCGGTGACCCCAGCCACCAAAGTTCCCGCGATCGCTGACACCTCTCTGAATCTTGGGCGCCAAAGTGGTCCGGACTCGGACATGAACACAAAATCTCGAAAACCTGTTTATCGGCGTATTGTGTAAACACGAATTATATAAACGATTCCCAGAGTTATGGCACGAGAAATGGTGTGTAGTCTAGAATCAGTGAAGGTGTGGGAGAACCCAATAAAAGGGGGGCTAAACATGCCAGCGACGCCGCTTGTAAGCATAGAATAGGCATACAAGAGATTCAACCCACAGCTGTGACGAGTGTGATATGCAAGGGAACAAAGCACAGATGCAGACCTACCCGGGAGTAATGGCGTGGGCATATGGGAATGAATCCTGCGCCTGTGGAGATGAAGGATGCGTGAACCTGGTGGTTAGTCCTGTTGGGACAAATGTACACCCGCCGGGTAAGCTTACGCTTAACTGGTTGGATCGCGGTTGTAAGCTTTCATCCGAGTGTGTACACATCTTCCGGGGTGGAATGGGAGGCGCAGCAGCGCGGGAGGTGCGTGATTACGTCGTGGATGCTTACCAAAATAATTGCACGAAAGGCAAAACAATCTCGCCCGGCCCCCGAGCGTGGTCGCGGTTTTTCGATCTGCCCCCTTGAGCAAGGGGTCGAAAAACGTGTCAAGCGAGTCTACACGCGCCCATAACCATTCGTTTAAATCTGTATAATAGGCGTCTAGACACCCAAGCCGGTACTCACCCGTGCGATCCGCGTTGAGGGGTTTTCTGCTCCCGCCCGGGGTGGGGGGAGTACGCGTCAAGTTGTAGCTATAGTGAGTTGTGGTCCGTTGCGAGCGAAACCGTAATCGATTACAACTGACCCCGTGTCCAGTTCCTTTCCCTACGAAACCAAATCGGGCGTGCTTGGCTTTCGCACCCAAAACCCAAAGCCGGCCGATGCGCGTGATGACATCGATGACAGTTTGCAAAACAAAAAATCGGGATGCAATGCGGCACATGAATAGGTATTTTTATGGGTGTACTAATTATCGAGAATACAGTTTGGGGAAAGAACCCGATAGAGTTTAGCGTGCAGAATCCCAAGCTGGCGGAAGAAAGGTTCAGCCTCCTTTGACTGGGCAGCAATCAATCATTCTTCCAACAAGCTTAGGGTGTCTCGTGACGCTTTATGAAATCCCGTTCTCACGATAGGCTCCGACCGTGAAGGTGTCCTGGGTCATATCGTAAAAACGCTGAGGAGGCGTTGCGATCTCTCGGCCGGACGTTCAAAGGCGTCTTTCGTGCTCAATGATATCTTCTCAAGCGGCTCCAAAGGATGTCTGGGGGTCCTACCAAAAAGATGTTTTGAATGGTTGAGGCCGTCGTTCCCTGCACCCAGAAAATTGTACCAACGCACAAAACGTTGGCACAGATCTTAGAATGGGTCGAATTTGAAGGGTGAGTGGGTTCTACCGGGGGTGTGCGGGCGGAGTCTCTCCCGTTACAATCCTGCGGCCCCGAGTCTCTAAAACGCGGGTCAAAAAGCATACCCGGAGCCAAGGCGTTATACTCGTGTGCTTCTACGCAGTCTCGTTAGTAACGTTGTTGGACCCATGCGGGATTCTGCTGAGGTGCGGACTCTTGATCAAATCACATTCGTCGAGCGCCTTCGAATTCCGTTGATACTGATCAAGAAAATCTACCCTTTGTCCCGTCATGTGCTGTGCCATACCAGGGACGAAAGGGTGCAATTCAGTACGAACAGGGGCCGGTCATCATATAAAACGCGGGCCCATCTTTCGTCATGGATCTTCCACCCCACCCACACTCATGGACAACTACGACCTCCAGAAAGCAGCCATAGCTGTTGCAGTCACCTCCGCTATTTACGGCTTGTATCGGAGATACAACCGGCCCTCCATCAAAGATATTCCAGGACCACCAAACCCCTCCTGGGTCCACGGTAGCCTTGGAGACCTTTCGTATCTTTGTTCGTTTTGCTTACCCTGAGTTCGAAGGACACCAGTATTATTGGGAGACCCAAGACGCCGCTGTCGTTGAAAGACACATCCTAGAGAACTACGGAACCGTGGCTCGTTGGAATGGCCCACTTGGGGTATGTTTGGCTGTAACACCGGATCAGCAGGGTGTTAACCGCAACACTTGCGCAGGAGGAGCGTTTGTGGATCGCGGACCCCAAGGCCATTAACCATATTCTCAAGGATCCTGCCACCCGTTACAAAAAGTTGAACAGCAATAGGGAGATGGCTGCACTGATTCTTGATCGTGGTCTTGCCTGGGCTGAAGGTGATGCCTTCTTAAATTCGGTTTCTTCTCACATTCTGACCCCAACAGGTGACGCACACAAGCGCCAGAGGAGGGCCATGACCCCCGCATTTGGTCTTATCGAGGCTAAAGGGTTGTCCCCATATTTCGCACAATCCGCTGCAAAGGTTGGTAGTCACCCCACTTCCGTCCAGCATTGCGATCGATCAGCCCTTCCCACAGCTGGCAGACAAATGGCATGAGTTGATCACCGGCGAGGGCTCGGGAGAATCTTCGGTCATAGATGCGCCTTCATGGATCAGCAAAGCGGCTCTTGACGCGTGCGTCACAACTTTATCATATTCCATACTCTACTTACGAGCAAGCCAACAGGATCGGAACTGGGGCTTTTGAATACGATTTTGGCGCGCTGGAAGATTCGGACAACCTGCTGACGCGAACTTACTCTAACCTTGTGTACGTTTCAACCCTTCATATTGACTGGCCGCCCTGGTTCATGATGTATTTTAGACATGAATCCTTCGGACTCCCAAGCAAAGGGCGCGTTTTATTCCGGAACGCCTCCAGGTGGTTACCGGAGGGTCTTCTCACTTGGTCGTTCGAAAGAAGCCAAAGCCCGGGTTCACTCAAGCTCCGACGGAACAGAGAGGAAGCACATCGCGTCGCTCGAGCGTTAGTTGATCTGAAGGAGGAGGAGTTGAGAACCGGAGCTTCTCGAAGGGATCTCCTGAGTTTGCTTGGTTCGCCTCCGCCAACATGGGATTACAAGAGTTACACTAACGGTATTATTTAGTCAAATCAAGGTCGGCCCTACGACCAGAATGGCGATTGAACGATGAAGAGATCGTTGCTCAAGTGCGGACCATCATGTTTGCTGGTCACGAAACCGTGGCGAAGACGGTTGGTTCCCGGATCGATCTAGTTTTTTGTAGAGACTGACCGAGTTCTAGTTGACTTTCGCTCTCTGGGAGTTGGCCATGGATCGTGGCGCTCAAGACAAGTTGCGAGCGGAAGTTAACGAAGCTTGGCAGAGAGTTAAAGCGAGGGGTGACAGCGAGTTTACTGCCAATGACTTCGACAACATGCCCTACTTGGTCGCGGTTGGGAAGGTACGTCATGTCTTGTGTAACTACCCAACCAGTAGGTCTGACTGACTGTCGTGCAGGAAACATTGAGGTTCCATTCACCCGTTGTTGATATCGCCCGAGTTATTTGGGATGACGATGTTGTCCCTCTTTCAAAGCCGATCGTTGGCGTCTCTGGAAAGGTGTATCGCGAGCTCGCAATTCCCAGGGGAACAATAATCAATATCTCCCCACTTGGATACAACTTGTAGGATTCCCCCGGAACCGTTCGTTGCTCCCCATATATTTACCCGGTGTGATTCCACAGGAACCCGACGATGTGGGGTGCTGATTCGTACGAATGGCGTCCTGAACGATGGCTCGAGGCAGCCGGGAATCCAGAATCACCAGTTGGAGTATACGGAAACCTGTGCGTCACGATTACCCGACCTTCTGAGCACGGCTAATGTCATTGTAGTGCTACATTCTCCGGAGGTGTCAGGGCTTGTATCGGATGGAGATTTGCGTTCGTGGTCACTGATTCATTCCTCAGAGAAAAACTGACGTTTCCCGGTCCTGATAATTCTTGCAGCGTCATTGAGATGCACATGTTCTTGGTCACTCTCATCAGGCAATTCGAGTTCGCTCTCCCGGATGGTGCTCCGAGTATCAGGAGGGGGAGGATGGGATTAGTCGTTCCTATGGTTACGGGAGAGGAGCATAAGGGCCCTCAGTTACCGCTCAAGGTCACCCCACTTAAGGATCAGTGAACCTCTGGGACCTTTTGTAGGACCACGGGCGGAAGTGGAGCACTGGTTTGCGGGTCAGGTCGCACCTCCATCTTTGGAACCGTAGCACAGCTGATCAACCGACTGGTCCAGGAACGAAATCCTCCGAGACACTCCGATCATGCTTTCGCGCAGTCCCTTTACCTTTCGTTGCTTCTCTAGAATAGACGTACCTGTAAACTCTTGAATCGACGAGATCCCGTTCAAATTTTCAAGATAGGAGGCTCCATTGCAATCTGATCGTTACTGATCCCCATGCCGAGGTCCCCCCCCATCCTCCGGCCCCCCGTCACTTCAACTGTGCCGAGCATCGGGCAACCAGGGGTACCGCGCCCGGTGAGTGGGAGCCTGTGGGATCGTGGTACCCTCAATCTGGGTGATTCCAATTAACCAAACCATGCGTGTGAAATTGTGATACAATAGCGTGAGGCGTTCTGGGTTTTATTGGCCGTACCCTTCCAGTAGGTGGGAGGGTATGGGCGAAGAGGCTATGGCTCGGGTCTGGTAGGGCAACTCTGCCCACCTTCA
>Ga0307515_10003493_pt1 | contig 33034 bp, 41 predicted proteins | sample 17_EM_MG_FD_194513 | JGI IMG/M metagenome (GOLD analysis project Ga0307515, IMG submission 194513) | Populus trichocarpa ectomycorrhiza microbial communities from riparian zone in the Pacific Northwest, United States - 17_EM | ecosystem: Host-associated > Plants > Roots > Unclassified | place... | reverse complement strand
ACCTGCCGCGCCTCCCTCCAAATCGACCGCCTCCAAGTACTCCTCCAATCTCGCTCGATCATAGCCTGCAAGTGCATCTCCAAACTCGCTCGGTCACAGCCTGAGAGTGCATTTCTGAGTTCACTCGATCTCGGCCTCCAAGTGCATCTCCAAACTCGCTTGATCTTGGCCTCCAATTGCAGCTCTCAGTTCACTCGATCTCGGCCCCCAATTGCATCTCCAAACTCCCTCGATCACGGTCTCAAAGTGCACCTCTGAGTTCACTCGACCTCGGCCTCCCAGTGCATCTCCAAACTCGATCGATCACGGCCTCCAAGTGCATCTTTAAGTTGCCTCGACCTCGGCCTCCCAGTGCATCTCCAAACTCGATCGATCACGGCCTCCAAGTGCATCTCCAAACTCGATCGATCACGGCCTCCAAGTGCAGCTCTCAGTTCACTCGATTTCGGCCTCCAATTGAATCTCCCAACTCGCTCGATCACAGCCTCCAAGTGCATCTCTGAGTTCACTCGACCTCGGCTTCCCAGTGCATCTCCAAACTCGATCGATCACGGCCTCCAAGTGCATCTCTCAGTTCACTCGATCTCAGCCTCCAAGTGCATCTCCACACTAGCTCGATCACAGCCCTCAAGTATATCGTTAAGGAGCGACGGTGGGTGTACGGAGATACAGAGGTAACAGAGGTAGAATGAGCGACGGTGGGTGTACGGAGATACAGAGGTAACGGATGTGGAATGAGCGACGCGGAGTATATATTCGGGAGACCCTGGGGTAGATAGATAGAGAGCATCTCATTTTCATCTCATCTTGTCATACAACGAAAATACACACTCTATGTTTCCCAACTTTTGGTCTCACTCGCTCTTTGCGAGATTTTGTGGATCTGCGCAATTGCGTGGATCCTTATGCATTGCAATCTCGATGCAAGCGTGTACACAATGAACCCATTCCGACGTATGGTCATAGTTGGCCACAACGCCAGAGTGTTTGTTTGAAGTAGGAGGCCGACAGAGCGAGAAGAAACGGCGATCAGAGGGCGATATGCAACTCGACCTGTGGTATCGACGCCGGGCACGGAGTAATCCGCCACCGGGGTGTCTCTGACGGCTCTGACGGAGCGCGTCCACTCTGACGCAGCCAGTCCGCCCCGACGGAAATGTTTTTTGTTGATGATATATCCTTAACAGATCTCAGAAACAGCTAATGCAATTTGTCAGGCTGCCAAAGCTGATAGCAATCACAGAGAGGGTAGTGCCAGAGCTGGTAACAGATTGGGTGAATACCAAGAGCATGCACAGCATCAATATCAGTTTCCTCCAGCAGCTCCAAAAACACATGCTGTTGTATTGAGTCATTCAGTGGGTAAAACATTGTATACTCAATCCACCCACATTGAGGACTGTCAGATATCTAGCAGAAGCCACAAGAGACTTGGTTGGGGGGTAAAATTGATTTTTTTTTGCGGGAGTGTGTGTTCGCGAGGGGGCACATGGACCAAATCACCAAGACTTTTGCTTAATGACAGTACTATCCCAAAAACTGCTTCTGCATGAGTTACACATTCTGTAAGATCATTTTTCCCTTTGTTTCATCATACCCACCAAGTTCATCACTCTATTCTCTGCCTCCCCATCTCCACCTACATCTCCAATTTCACCCATCCTCCACCCACTGCCAGTTCAGATAGATAATGTGTAGATTTATCAAATTGTAAATACATAGATACCTATACACATGGATGAGAATACAAACTGAATACATGAGTTTAAAATTCCTTAACACAGAGTAGTAACTGCAATTTGCAGGTACACTAGCTGTGTTTCAATATAATTCCAAGATTCATACCTATGTTTGAAGCTGCTTCCAAGCATAAAGCCTGCATTGCCAGATGTTCCTGAAATCATCATCAGTGTTAGGGGTTCCCTCCTAGCAGTGGTAATAATACATGAATGGATTGCAGCAAGTACATGTGATTGTTGCATGTGACTCATATGCAAAATACCTACTTTTGGAACATCATCATGATTGTCAGTTGAGTGATCCTTAGCGTGATTACACTTAAGCCGCATGTCGATCAATTAGTAATGAGTATGCTGACATTAGCAGATTCACTTATGATCACACAATTATGTTGCCTTTACTGGGAAGTGAAAAATCTTCAGTAGTGCACATAATTAATGGCCACACCTACTTTACCTTATCTAGTGGGACAACACACAGTTAAGTTGTACTTACGCAGAATTACGTGTGCAGCAGACAATAAGCAAATTGCAAGTATGAGGGATTTGGAAGCCTATGCACTAGGTGGTGGGAACATGTTGCCGCACTGCCCAGTCTACTGAAGGTCGAGACCTAAGCGTCCTGTGTCTGAGGGCATAACGACATTGGCTGAAGATAGGAGGCCAGAAGCAAACCTGTTCATTGGGTTGAGTCAGAATGCATTGCAACGCAATACTCATAAGAGAATATGAGGTTAACATGTCATGATCTACGTTGGCGGAGTATCGGTTGGTCGCTGATTGAATCTCTGACGCAATGGCAGATAGCCAAATTGCAGGCGATGCATTTAATAGCAACAAGTAATAAAAATTTATTGCGATAAGCACTGATAAGAATTCGGGTGGTCATATATTCCAACTACTGAGACAATTGGAAAGCGAAATGTCCAAGTTGAAGTTAAGAGTTGTCATATTAGTGTGTTTGATATCATGACATGAGGACAGTGGCCCATAGAGAGGGCATAACACCTTGAAACCACTCATGCATGAACACGATAACCTTGAGTGAATTCATGGTAATATCAATGACGCACTTCAGTTGCTCTCGGCGATAAGTTATCAGACTGTCTCTGTGTCATGGCGGTGATCCAAAGGCAAGCTTGACCAGACGGCCAGTCTATATAAGAACTCACATTGTCCCCGACAATGAGAAGAACCAAGCGCTTGCAGCAATCCACTGTCAGACATTACCAGCGAAGAACACCTTAAAATATTATTAAGAATTCTATATACAAACTTCAAAATTACTTCCTTAATCCACTTATGAGAATACACCATATATGTGTCCTGTAAAGGCACGTACGCCTGCGCTTGGCTACGTAGGCTCACGTGCGGTGATTGAGTGGATATGGTTGCAAACGTGGACTCGAGTGATTGTAGGTGTAGATGTGTAGGTAAGATTATCGCTAGAGATCTAAGGCTCGTGGCGAGCCGACTATATAACACGGGGGTTACCCGGCCCTGGACACGTCATGTGCAGCCGTGCCGTTACATGTTCATTCAAATTGACACAATCTCCATACGCACACCAGATGGTCGTCGAAACTTTAGGCAATCAAATCCACGATTTCAATGAGTAGCGTTGAACCCACATCTCTGGCGCTGTTTTAGTTTACATGATTTCTGCAGGTATCAGTGATGAACTTCACTGGTATCTTGCTGCAGGATTGCTACCTTTTGAAGAGTTTTCCAAAGAACAACTTTGGACAGACACAGACAAGTGGTAAGCTATTCCTAGGAAAGTAAGAGGTTGAGTCTTGGGAACGACAAGGAATCCGAAAGGGGAATAGGTTTAGATAGACGGCTGTACTTAAGTCAATAGATGTTGTATTGATTATTGGGACTTTAGAACCCCCGTAACAATTAGTCCTTCTGTATCCTTTCAGATTCGTTGCCAGCACTTCCAGCTGCACTCTAAGCCAAGCACATTAGTCCAGTCAACTCCAAGATTTGCAGCCAGCACTCACAGGTGCATCTCAATTCCACTGCATTGATTCCATCAACTCTGATCGTTGACCATCCTGGAATTCTGAACAAACAACTTCCACATACTCCAAGAGGCTTCAAGTGACAGAAATACATTTTGGTGAAGTCTCTACCTCCTCGTGCAATAATTGTAAGTGAACACCAAGTGTAACATTTTCTCGAGATCGACTGTCTCTCACTCTCAGCCACTCTTTCTTTATTTGCACAATTTCCCAATATCACACTTAATGCCTGAATGTACCCTCAGCTTGAAGTGTATCTCTCTACAGATTCTGAGTCCCCAGCCAGCTTTCCAGAACCTCCACACATCAACTCAACTCTCATCACATTCTCACCATTATAAGTTCACTCCAAAATAACATTCCAGCTCCCATTTCATCACCATTACAATCAACTGATCCCAGATTCACTGCCTACAGAACATCTGCAATACCAAGATAAAGTCAACTGTTGTCATATTCTCACCAATACACATTAACATAGGAACAGACTCTTACATCCTATCATGTATTCCTCCTACTCAACCAACTTCAAATCAACTTCCTCCAGATCAACTACCTCCAAATTAATGGTACTAAGATCAACTGCCTCTGGATTAATTGCTTCCAGAAGTGTCCCTCCAGATTCACTGCCACCAGCGGGAGAGCCTCCTTATTGACTACCTCCATATTCACTCCCTTCGAATTAAGTGCCTCCTAATCAACTGCCTTCAGACCAATAGCCTTCTGATCAACTCTCTTGAGATCAGCTGTCCCCAGATCAACTGCCTCCAGATCAACCCCCTCCAAGTCTATCTTCAAACTGGCTCAGTTACAGCCTCCATGTTAGGGGTTCTCCCCTAGCTAGGGTAACGGTACTTGAAGGTATAAATCTGTGCGGTGTGCCCTTTAGCAGGGGTTACATTAATCACCACTCGATTGGATACGCCCGAGGGCTTAGCGGATTCATTGAAAGCATAGTGCTGCAGCACCTGATTTGATGATGTGGCAACCTGCCAGATCGAACGGACATACGTCTTGCCGAGCAAGTTGTCTTCAACCAGTTTCACTCTTGGATTCTATGCGGTTGCATATGATATGCACCGCAGTCGTGTTAGTAAAGGGCTCTCTGGTCATCTAAGTCTATTGGATAGCGGGGCACGTCCGGGTTATGATGAACACCTAAGCACATAGGTCTGAGGGAATATGGCATTGGCAAAGAGCCTAAAGCGGACATCATTCTTTGATTAGTTTGAGGTGGTCAGCAATGTAATCATCTCAGATTATGCGCATAAGTTCTACGTTGGCATAGCAGTGGATATTAACCACATAAGCCTTTGGGAATGAGCGACGTGTCACCACTGGGTGTGCGTTCCAACTACCGATCAAGATGTTTGCAAGGAGTTGGGTGTGGTCAGATTATGAGCTGATAATGATATGTGTCATTCGGGACTCGGGGGCACTTCCGAACAGGCGCAAGGAAATAAGATGCAAGGATATCTATCGGGCGACGTCACTAAGACCTAGTGTTAGCAACAGCTACAAATTCCCAGGTCGGTTCCGGGTTTGGTTCCACCTGAAACCGGACCATTGCAACGGGTCTTACCACACGAAAAACCCGGACCGTACGAAATGGGGCACTTTTACCACCAAAAACCTGGCATTTCAAGTCCACAATTTTCGCTCCAATTAAGTATTTGAGTTCTGATCGTATCATGACATGATCACTACGTAGATTGACCAGTTTTAGCCCCTCTTTGACCTCCCGCATTCAGATTTGCGATCGGACCAATGATCGTTGAGGCGCTATCGAAAACCCGCGAAATTCTCTTAAAAAACGCCTTTATTTCACAGCCACTCAACAAATATCAGTCCAATCGCAAATCTGAATGCGGGTGATGGAAGAGGGGCTGAAACTGCACAATCTACGTACCGATCATGTCACGATACGATCAGAACACATATACATAATTGGAGCCAAAGCTGTAGCAACCGTATATTTGGAAATGCGGTTCGGTTCCAACTCGGCCTAATACCCGCGGTTCAATGTCTGGGCCGGGTAACAACCCGCCAAGACAAAAGCAGTTCAGGTTTTTGCCCAGTTCTGGGATCGAACCGAACCGAACCACAGGTCGAAACCCGGCCCGCTGGCGGGTTACCCAGACCCGTTGCTAACACTACTAGACCCACAGATAAGTTGCTATCATTGAGGGATTAATCATAGTTCCAGTTGGATGAAGCCAAGGGACTATAAAGAGATCAGGTTATTACGGAATGGACAAAGGCAAGCTCGAACAGCTACAGAAAACGATACCTACCAGTGAACAAATATCCTTATTTAGTATTGCGTTTTTATGATACCTATATCTATTATATCTATACCTAGAATCTATTAGCTTTGTGTAGCGGCAGCCCCGCACCTTCAATAAGCATTCCTCGTTTGAATGCTGATAACCTTTGAGAACGACAACGACGTTATTATATATGCTTTGGAGTTTGTTATATCTTACGCAAAAAGAACCCAGCAAATCTTTGTGGCGCAGTGTGTGTGGTGGCTAGCGTCAGTTATTGGACTTGAGCAGGGACTGGTTTCCCATATCGATAGGCTCCAGGGCCAAGAAGATATGCCATTACAAGAGCAGCCTCCCCGAGAAGTTTCGGTTACCCCTAGGAACCTTACCGATGATCGATGGATTGATTGAGTACCAGACTGTATTGAGTAGTACTCGAAAGAGTCAAAGCAATTAAGCGAAATAGCAGTTGTAAAGAATTCCGGGGAAACGGCAACTGGACGAATTAATCCATTCAGGAAACCCAGGAAGTCCTTAAGGAAAGCCAAGAGAATATCTAAAGACTCTGCGACCAATAAGTAGAAAGATTATAGCAAGACAGATGGGATTGACAGTAGCAAGATAACAAAAAGGAAAGCAGCGAACGAGTGCTTGCGTTGCGCTTGGCCCTTCGATAAGAATAGAAATCATCGAGTCAAGGATTGTGTCCAACGGATAAAACTAGGTAAGGGAACTGCTATAATCCCTTAGGGTAGGAACTACCAGAAGCCAACCGAATCTTCAGAGGGAAGTGATCCTGCGGATAGTTCCGGTTGCGAAGATAATATAGATTAGGATGTACGGTCGTGTACCTAGTGACTCCTTGGAGTTACAAGTTTAGTTACTTAGGTGTAAAGCACCCCCGTAACTAGTGATAGCAACGGTTCCAACCCGCTAGAACGGTTCCGGGTTAGGGTTGGGACCGGAACCGAACCGTTGCAACGGGTTTTACCACACGAAAACCCGGACCGTTGCAATTGGGCCGGTTTTTCCACCAAAAACCCAGCATTTCATCATCACAACTTTGGCTCTAATTAAGTATTTGAGTTCTGATCGTATCATGACATGATCAGTACGTAGATTGTGCAGTTCTAGACGCTCTTTCACCTCCCGGTTTCAGATTTGAGATCCGACCAATATCCATGGAGGGGCTATCGAAAACCCGCGATTTTGGCGTAAAATGTGCCGTTATTTCACAGCCACTCCACGAATATTGGTCGGATCGCAAACCAGAAACCAGGAGGTGAATGAGCGTCCAAAACTGCACAATCTACGTACTGATCATGACATGATACGATCAGAACTCAAATACTTAATTTGAGCCAAAGTAGTGCCAAAGTGGTAGGAACTGCAAAATGGAACCGCGGTCCTGGTTCAACCCGGGCAAAAAACCGCGGGTATATGTCTGGTCCGGGTAACAAACCCACCAAGACAGAGCGGGTCGGGTTGCTTGGCAGTTCCTGACCCGGACCGGGGGCTTCGGTTCAGTTCCAACCCGGACTGACACTGGGTAACCCGGAACCATTGCTAACACTACCCGTAACACTCCAAGTGTATCTCTACATTCCCTCAATCACTGCCTCCATAGTATATCGCCAAGGTCACTCAATCACATCCTCCATATGCATCTCTAAGTTAAATATTTATAGCCTCAATGTCCATCTCTGAGTTCACTCAAACTTGGCCTCCAAGTGAATTACTACATTCACTTGATTTTGGCCTCCTTGTAAATCTCTAAGTCCAATTCACTACATTCTTCAAGTTTATTGCTTAGTATACAAGATTGTGGCCTCCAAATATATCACTGAGTCCACTGGATCTCAGGCTCAAAGTATATCTCTAACTTCCAACAATCTTGGCCTCTATGTACCACTGAGTTCACTTGATCTCAGCCTCCAAGTGCATTGCAATATACACTACATTATATGATCTAAATTTAACTCTAAATTCTCTCAATGGGCATCACGTGGAGCACCTCTGATTCCCCTCAAGGTGTATCTGCAACCAGTCCAGACACACCAGGTACTGATGAATTGCTTCATACAATCATAATTATCTTGATATGTTCATCAAAAGATGAATACACTACCTGAGCATATGAGTTTAAACATCATCTAAGATTATGTAGTAACCACTTTGGACAGCTGCTTCTGCAGCATTCCCAGAGAATATATCATCTTTCCCCAGGTTGCTCTACAACACTTCAAGAACCTCCCAGGCTTGTCACCTTTGCCCCCAGGTGTTTTCGAGATTGTCACATGTTTTCTATATTTCTATGGAGTAGTAACTAGTACTTTTCAATGTATCTGAAGGTTACTGGATCTGTCCAGTCAACTTCCTAATTGGTGGCCAGCAGTCCCAGGTCTATTTGAAGTCCACTGTATTTGTCCAGTTAACTATATGATTTGTCCTTGTTCAGATTTTTGTTTAACAACTCTCACTTACTTCTAGGGGCTCCATGCGACAAAAATACATTTTGCTAATATCTTGTTTCAAGGCAAGAATATTGTATAGAAGTATGCAGTACCACTGTGCGGTAACAACTTTCAATATATTCTTTGATATATATCCTTCTAAAGTCAAATAACCAGTTAAAAATACCTAATGTTAGAAGTCAGATATGTATAAGAAGAATAAGACTTCATACGTTTAACAAGCATATTATTAGTTGAAAGTAGTGTTGACAACGGTTCTGGGTTACCCAGCTTCGGTCTGGGTTGGGACCAAACCGAAGACCCCGGTCCAGGTCAGGAACCGCCAGGCCACCCAAACAGCTTTGTCATGGCGGGTTTTTCACCCGGACCTGACATAAACCCACGGTTTTTTGGCCTGGTTGAACCCGGACCACGGTTCCATTTTATGCTTCCCGCAACGTTGGCTCCAGTTTGGTATCTGAGTTCGGATTGTATCGTGACATGATGAATATGCAGATCATGCAGTTCTACGAGCCCTTTCAACTCCAACATCCAGATTTGTGATCCGATTGATATTAGTTGAGTGGCGGTGAAATAAGGGCAAATTTTAAGCGAAATTGGCGGGTTTTCAATAGCCACTCAACGAAAATTGATACGATCGCCAATCTGAATGCAAGAGGTGAAAGAAGGGCTGAAACCCCACAATCTACGTATTGATTATGCTGCGATACAATCGGAACTCAATTAGTCAATTGGAGACAAAGTTGTGCACTCGAATGGCCGGGTTTTTGCTGGTAAAACAGGCCCATTTCCAATTGTCCAGGTTTTTCGTTTGGTAAGACCTGTTGCAATGGTCCGGTTTGGGTTGGAACCGGAACCAGAACTGACCCGTGAATTTGGACCCGTTGCTAACACTAGTTGAAAGCGTACTTGGAGAAACTTATATCTACAGTGCATGTCAGTTTAGCTCTAGTCACCTATGTAGCTCTGTACAGCTCAATAAGTATCTATAGGAATCACAATCATCTTAAAATAGATATCTTATTTTTTGGCAACCTACATTTACCAAATATTATTTGTAGTTGTCACAACTATTAAAGGTTAATCCTGTAATACAATTACCGGATAGATGGATCTAGTATAACCTGAGCTCACCACATGCTTATGTATATCAAGTGTAACTAAGAGAGATACTTCAGCAAAACGTATTTTGGTCACTGGAAGTCTCCAGGAGTGTCTGAGAGGAGGTGGAGTGCAAACTTAGATGCGTCAATTTCAGGAGAGTACCAGACCCTAGGAGGGCATTCCTGCCGGCCTTCACAGTAACTGGGATCTCTGATGACTAGTACAGAAGTACCATTGGAGTGACTTTGTGAGGTTTGGGAACACCTCGGAGCACCGGAGAGAACTTCAGGTGCACCTGGGAGCATCTGGATGCGCTGGCAACCAGCCAGGGAGCGCCAGTGAGGAATCAGGGAGGACCGGCGACAAGTCTAGGAGGGCCGGCGACAAGTCTCGGAGGGCCGGCGACATGTCTAGGTGGGCCGGCAACCAGTCCAGGAGCACCGTCGACAAGTCTAGGAGCGCCGGTGACAAGTCTGGGAGCACCTTGAATCACAGTAGAGCAGTCTGGGAAAAACATCTTCTTTGGGAACGCTGCTGGTGCGCCTGGAAATCATAGCTACTACATATTGCTCAATGATTTTTAAAACTCATGCATTCGGTTTGTATTCTCATCTATGTATCTTTATAGCTACCCATCTACACACAGTATTTCGGGACTGGCAGCAGGCGGTGTTTGAGAGCAATTCGAGGTGCGCCTCAAAATGATGATCAACAGAACTCAGAGATACACTCTGAGGCCGTGATCAACCCAGTTCAGAGATGCAGTTGGAGGGCGTCATTGTGCAAACTTTGAGGCCGTAATCGAGCGTATTTGGAGATACCCTTGGAGGCCGTGGTCAACTGAACTTAGAGACGCACTCTGAGATCCTGATTGAGCGAGTTTGAAGATGCATTTGGAGGGCAAGATCGAGCAAGTTTGGAGATGCACTTGGATGCCATGATCATGGGAACTTGGAGGCGGTAATCGAGCCGGTCTGGCCGAGTACTTAGAGGAGGTCGATGGACAGCGCGTCGGGTGCTGACTCTATTGATCAGTCAGTTAACTCGCAACTGTGAAAATGTGACCAGGTGACTTTACCTTTGAGCTCTCATGGGGAGCTGGCTGATGGCGGTCGATCGTGTAGGGAGGCACGCCAGATGCTGAAGGTAAATTCAGGGGTCAACTTGAAATCATGAGAATGGAGGGAAGACAAACAATCTTCAGTGGATGCTGTACTCGGTGTATGCTGTACTCACTGTATTCTTGTACTCGGTGTATGCTGTACTCACTGTATTCTTGTACTCGGTGTATGCTGTACTCGGTGTCAACTGATGATCATGACATGGAGAGACAGGGAGGGATGACCTACCTTTGTGTTCTGCAATGATGGTAGAGTTGTGGACATGAAAGAGAGAGATGGGGGATGCAGATGAGAACGATGTGGAGGATGCGAGCAGATATGAGAAATCAGGGGTACGACGTGTCTGATTGCGTTGAGAAGACCTCATATTGGTGTAATTACACTCCGGATCAGGAGTCGTATCCGCTGTATCGGGGATTGTTAATTGATTTGCATGCATAATTCTCTTAAGTCCCAGTTTCGCATGATGATTTCCCCCATCTCCTCTCATCACTTAAGAACACAAAGTGAAGTTATCGCTCTCTATCTCGCCATGCCATGATCAAGAGTTTGCACCAAGTACAGCATACACTGTGTACTGCATCATCCCAGTATCGACTGTCTCCTGCTCCCAGCCAGTCTCTAATCTCTCGGCAGACAATGTTGTACTCAATTCTCTACATTCCCACAATTAAAAGTTTCCCAATGAATCGATTCTCAGCTCCCGTCATGCCTCCCTCCAGAACTACCGCCTCCTGATTGACCGCCTTATAGTACTCCTCCAATCTCGCTCGATCATGGCCTCCAAGTTCACACAATCATGGCCTTCAAGTGTAACAACAAACTGGCTCGATGACGATCTCGGAGTGCATCTCGAATTCGACTTGATCATGGACTCCGAGCATATCTCCAACTACGATCGATTACAGCCTCCAAGTTCACACGATCACATCCTCCAAGTGCATCTCCAAACTCGCTGGATCACACCCTCGGAGTGTATCTGTAACCTCGCACGATTTTGCCCTTACAAGTGCATCTCCACACTCACTCGATCACAGCCTCCAAGTACATCTTTCAGGACTGATGGCGGGTTTACGGAAATACAGGGGTAACGGCGGTGGATTGAATGATGGGGAGTATATTCGGCAGACCCCGGAGTAGATAGACATCATCTTATTTCCGTCTCATCTTCCCATGCAATGAAAATAAGCACTCTTGCAATCCCAAATTCTACTCTCACTCGCTCTGTCGGAGATGTCGTGGATCCTCAATGCTGGGTAGTATAATATCTTCCACCCCGATTCCTACGCTCGTCGAAAGAGGTCCGCTCTTTCTCATCAATTCCGTTTGAATGTCGGGAGAGGTGCAGCTGAGTGATTATGGTGTGCTCTCTGCCTTGTAGCTCCATTGTTTCACTACAACGGCCTCCAACTGGTGTGTCTCTGAGTTCTCTCAATGGGTGTGTCCAGGTGCTCCTGCGATTATGCTCGACTACTATCTGCGGCCAGATTGACAGTATGTATATACATACAAAGACCTAAATAATGTATGTGTTATTATGGTGTACATCAGCAAAATGTAAAATGGTTTGGAAGTCATAACTGAAGAACTCAGCAACTCTGAACAGCCACACTGATCCTTCCAGATGCTCCCAGATGCTCCCAGATAGGCTGAATACAAACCGATGTGCTCTCAGGTGCTCCGAGACTACTTCACCGGTACTCCTCAATACTCCGGAAGTTGTGGAACAGAATCCAAGAATATCCTGTACAGTGTATAGTTGTCTTCATAATGCTTCCAAATGAAACTATTAGAATGTGGGAATTTCGGAGCTATTGGGAGTATTGGCCGCGTCTCTGAGAGTATTATGGTGCACCTTGAAACTGGAGCCATACTCTCCGGGAATGATTACCATAATGTTCATATCAAATAGTACAATTCAATTAACTATCTTCTGCACACCTTGATTCAGGCATTGTAACTTTAATACACAGTCCAGTAGGTATCTAAATCCACCTAATGATTTACAAGCTATATGCTATCGATTCTATCTGAGGCAGCATTAGTCTCTGGCACCAAATGTGCAGGTTCAACAATTGCTCTGACAGGTACAATATGCATCTTATCAGTCTGTTTGACAACCCAGGTGAACCCCTCAACACAATCAGCCCGACCATGCGGATCTTTGTACTTTGTTGGAATCACCACCGCATATTCTTGAGGTTGAAGATGTAATACCCATTGTTGGGTCTTCTTATACCTCTTAGAGAAGGGGGATAGCGATTTTCCGGCGGGAAGGCTCTTCTGAAATTGGAGGAACTGATTCGGTGCAGTCCAGCTGAAGTATAATAAAGGAAAAGAAGTAACTCAGCTTTGGAAGGTGTTATCGAGGTCACTGTCCATATATTGGACCCAAATGTTATGAGATTCAGGCATGATCCCTTGGTTGGCATCCGTATATTCTACCTTGCAATCAAGTCCCAGACGCTCAACAGATGTAGGGCAGGGAAATGGTTGACGGTAGTACAACAGCCCATTCTGAAGTTTAATAAATACACTGTCTATGAGTACATTCTGATCATATCCGAGCACCAGTCCACTAACTTCTTGTCCCCAGTTGTCTTCAATTTGTGTATGGAATAGCTGACCAAAGTTGGGAATTCCACAATCTACTGATGCATCTCTGAGTGAGGTTAATTTGATACGTCTGCAAACGCCGCGGACATGAGTTTCTCTCAAATGATGAACCTGTCGTGATACGGCCCGGAAAGATGGCTCTTTCTGACAATTGTGGAGGTGTACACGATGGGCTAGGCGCATATTTCGCCGTTTATCGGCAGCTGATACTAGGTTGAAAACTTTCGCAGAGTCAGTATCGTACCAGCCCTGAAGGGCAAGATATCATAGTGTCTCCTCCATATAGTCAAGACCGATACACCAGTCATTGTGATTGAGCATCTGCTGAATGTAATTGTTTTTAGTGGTAGATCGATATGCCTGCTTCAAATTGCCGATATGTAGCCGTTCAGAAATATTGGTGGTGAAATTGTCGCCGGAACCCATTTGCCGAATTGACTCTGATATATGGCTCACAAGATCCATCTTTGGATATCCGAAATGCATTGCACGCTGTTCGATGGTTTTCCGTAGCTCCTGAACACCGATTACCTGCCACCAAGCATCAAACTCGAACAAGCGGATGGAAAATTCCTTCGTGAACCGCATCTGGTCTTTCGAAGTGATACCATAAATCTCTCCCTCAAGCTGATTCACAATGCAGTCCGTATCAGCGATACTCCAGGTGGTGGCTTCAATCCAAGCATCGGATAAACAGACCTGAAATTGCACATGCTTGTCGGCGGTCATGTTTTCTGCCCCGTAAGCCTCTTCTTCTGCAGCAGTCTTCATTTGAGCAAGTTTTTCGGCGAATATGCTTCTGGGACCGGTTGCCTTAGTCCCGACTTCCTGCAATAGTTGTCGCTCATGATGTTGGGATAATTTATCGAAATCCTTGCGTTTAGCAGGTGTCACCTGATGGAGTTCGCGCTCCAATTACTCGATTGCTGTCTGCCGATCAGCATCTGACCATATAGTTGCCACTTGTCGGTCTCTATTCAGGCGCACCTGACATTACCTTCATTTTGAAGGAGTAACCTTTTCAGCCCCGTCAAGCTGAACCTCCATTGCAGCACGGATTGTATGAATCTTTTGTTCTCGTAAATGAGGGGATTCTCTTGCCAATAATTCATCAACTGTGGCCTTCGCAGACTTCGACATTTCCTGATCTCGAAAGGCACCTTTCTTTTTGGAAAATCGCTTCAGCGCATCGTCTGGTGCTGCGACGGATAGATCTGAGTGATTTTTTTGGCTGACAAGTAGACAGAATTCACATTATGCCCGCACTGCTCCCATCACCATTTCATCAGAGGCTGTTTCCGCCGCTGCTTTCCCGGCATCCTCGGAGCAGTCAAGAATTGGAGCACAATTCCCTGCCAGTGTTCTGATCATGCCCTGGATCCCTTTTCCCTGCCAGGAGCCGCTTTTGATTGAATCGGATGGTTTAGAGAAGCACTGGAGGCCTGGATATCGTGGTACTGATGTCAATGGATTGTCAAATTGATCCTTGACATTTCTAGCTTTCAGGTATTTGAGCAGCCAGTGCAATAAATCTTTAACTAAACCCAGGAGCAGCTGATGCAATTCATCAGGCTGCCAAAGGCGATAGACATTGCAGAGAGGGTATTGCCAGAACTGGTTGCGGATTGGATGAACACCAAGAGTGTGCAGAACATCGATATTAGTTTCGTCCAGAAGCTCCAAGTAAACATGCTGATCTTGTGGGTTATCAAATGGTCGAAAAGTTGAATGTCCCATCGGCTAACCTTTCGGAATTTCACACATCAAGCATGAGCCATATGAGACTTGAGCAACCATGACTTGTTCCGGATAATCCCTGACCCAGGCGGCCAAAAGAGGATAACATTGTCTCTGGAATCCATCAGCATAATCCCATATCAAGCCAGGGCCAGTGATGTCAGGATTCCGGAGTGGGGACAGCACTGTTCCAACGGTGGAATGCCATGCCCCGTCAGTATTTTTGGCACCTTTCGGAGGGCAGGAGATCAGCCGAACAAGAATCCAGGCGCGCTTGTTAGGTGTATGGCGGATACCTTTTCGAATATTACCGATCGTGAGATACAGCGGCCAGGCATTCTGGTTGGGCGAAAAATTGGGCAAGTGGGTCTTGTCAGATGCACAAATGACTGGCCCAATCGTCACTCCAGCACGAAGCTGATCTTGCGTATCGCACCACCAATCGTCTGTGTTCATCTCGCTGTATATTCTACGACATTTCAAGTCTGCAACGCGCACCAGTTCAAAATTGACGTGCGCCAGAAATGGGAGATGTGCCAAAAGGAACTGTATCCATTTGAAAATATCCCTCTAGTATAATGTTCCGAAGATGTGCGAATGATCTTCAATCCAACTTTCATTGCTGAGCCCGAAATCAAGTCTAGAGAGGAGCTTTCGTAGAGCATCTGCTGATTGAAATGATTTGATGTTGAAGTTGTCCAGTCCACGCCTCAGATGTTGATCTATCCACGTATTCGTTTGCTGGCTAAATGATTGAGCCTGTTGAAAGTCGTGTGCTGACTGGATAGGATGCCATGGATTCCATTGTTCTGAGTACTTGCGATGCTTGTTGTACAATCCAGTTGCTTTGCCATATGCTTTCCCCCCCGCGTTTTCCACTCCAACTACCTGCCTATGAGCCCTCGTCATTGTTGGATCAGGGGTACAAGTCGGATCAGGCTTCTGGGGGTCTATCGTTTGTTCTTCGGGAGTATCTTCAGGTGGTGGTGCACCGGGTACATTGTCTATGGGTAGATGAATTAGTAAACTAAGCTCATCGATGGCCATTCAGGGGCACCGACTGAAGTCAAACCATGATGGCTCGGTCCAATCCCAGCCTGCTGGTGGTGAAATCCCATCAGGTAGTAGTCCTTCATTCATCGATATTGGGTGATATTGTTGATAGTGAGCCTCGATTCGGTTCTCGTCAAATAATTTCTTTGTGCAGATGTAGCACTTGACATGCTTCCGGCGAGTGTTGACCATGTTTGAGACATGGTCACCGACCCGATATTCGATGATGTGTCAGGGGGTGAGATAGAGCCTCAGCGATATTGTTTAGAAAGCGAGCTGACCAGGGTTCATGTAACTCATTCACAGACATATCCCGCGCAGCCAAATGCGGGGGGGAGGTTTCGTTTGTCATCACTGCAATCACTGCAATCACCAGGTTGGGGCCTTATACTACGTCATTGCGAGTTATGCCTATGCTCGAGCCTCCGAGCAGGTGATACTCAAGGTAGATCGTCACAATACAATGAATAGGTGAGTTTTCTAGCTAGCTGGATGTCCGGGCATTAATCATCGAGAACACATACGGCTTGTAGGATGTTTGCCTCATTAATGATACTTGACTGGAGCGTGGATCATGAGGAGAACTAAGATGTATAGGCAAGGAGCTCAATCGAAAGCAATCACTGTTGCTGCTCGACTCACAGGCCTCTTATTGAATGAGGTTGCACGGTCGTACACCCACAACTTATGTGTAATATCCCTAGTCGTGCTAACCTGCATACTAGATATAGTTCTTTTTGGGTTCCTGGAGATATCATATCATATCCCTTCTATGACCTGTAAAGTCATCGATGGGTACGAAGGTGAGCACCTATCCATGATTCTAGTATATGAGTTCGAGCATATAAACATGAAAGGGGGGATGTGCGTGATTAAGGTTACTTTTTCTCAAGGCCCGGGTTGGTTTCATGGATCCAAGGTGTACTGAAACACCACAGATGGTGACAACAGAATAGGATATAAGAAGCCCGTCATTCCGCCAAAGGTCACTGCTACGCCCAATATACTCAACTATACTCCGGTCGATCCTATATCTCATCTCGCATCTATAGTAGTTTACCACTATCTTTGTTTAAGAGAGCATGTCGAAGAAAGGATCTGCAGCGAAGACAATGAATATGGCTCCACCTGGTTGGCTATTTGGCTCGCAACAACGCGGTGACAACAATTCAGAATCACCGGATTAAAGTTCACGACATGCCACTCGGAAAGACAGTCAATTTGGGAAACACACCAATCAATATCATCTGCCGCAAGGGTACGGTTACCCTCCTTCCCAGCAGCCATTTCCAGGCACTCCACAGTTTTATCAGCAGTCTCCATTCAACATGACGAACAGTTCGCAACCTACCAGCAGCGCAAGCCAACAATATCGAAGTTATGGGCCACAGTGGCAAGGATATGACCTGCACCAACGTGGGTATGGCAGGTCTGAGATGATCCCCCCTGCGCAGTTCCCAGGACAAGGGCCGTCATCTCTAGGTGCACCGAGAGTGCCTCCAGTACCGCCGGGAATTCATCCACTCAATCAGCCAACATCTTCCAGCTCAACTCCTCCACCTCAACCTCCTTCCGGCGCACCTGGGAGACATCACATAAGCCTCCAGACGAAAAGATTCGAGCCCCCAGCGGAACCACGGAAAACAGATGTCGCAGGGATTGCGGAATTGCCCCCATTGCTAGAGAGGTCCTGCAACAAATATGATGCAGCTGATGAGAGCGACGATTCGTCAGACTTGGGCGGTGCAGAAAGCAATCCCCCAATTAGCCTGAAGCAAACGGAGTTCTCCTTGATGCAATTTGCCAAAAGGAGGGGCGGGCCTACTACAGTGCATTCAACAAGTGGAAGAAAGTATGGGTGGCGGGGTTTCTCGAGAAGAAGCATCAGTCCATTATCCGGGGGCAGAACCGATTGAACCAAGTTCGAGATGGACCCCTGCACTGGGAGACAGCAGTCACAGATTTTGTGGCGACATTCGAGAACTGGCTGCCGTTGGTGAATTTCGATATTGCTGAATGGATTTGCTGGCAGTGGGTGGAGATGTTTTCAAAGAAATGTGCAAGTGAAATTCAGGAGGCGAGGAAAAAGGGAAGGCGAGGCAACAGGCGACAGGCAACGGATTTGGGAGAGCACGCGGGCAAAAAGGAGAGATGTAACCTCCCAGAGTTGACAAATACAACGTTCACGGTTATGATTCACTGGGTGTCGAATGGCAAGGATATGGGTTTGGCCCTCAATCAACTGCAGGCCTCGTGTACAGATGTGAGGCACTGGGAGGAGTTGGTTAATTTCATCGACAAAAACGGCGGACCGAAAGAGCCATCCATTCTAACATCAATGTTCAAGTGCACCTAGGAGCAAGACGAATTCGAAGAAGAGTATATGGGAATATATACACACGGGCAAATGATCAAAGACCTGATATATGGCCAGATTTCGTACAACTGTTGCCTTTGAAATGCTTTCAAGTTGAAACTTGGACATAATGTGAAGATATTTGTGATAGAAATAATGAGAGTGACAGGGAAGGAGATTGCCGACCACGTAATTAGGCCGACAAAGGCAATCTGCGCTAGCCGTGTTAAGGCTAGACGTGAGAAACTGCGAATCATTATACTTAGACATTGGAAGGTTCTAAAGAGGGTGGAAGAGAAGGAGAAGAGAAGGGAGAGGAGGATGGAGGGAACGAGAATGATACTTGTATTAAGGTAAGTTCTGATCGAAAGAATAGAATTGATTATATTCCATCCACATGTATTTGTTCAAATGGTTGCTTCTCTGCGAGATACCTAACATTGAGATGAATTACAGGAGCACCGGAATATGAGCTTATCTCCCCAGCTTATATCTGAGCAAGTGAAAGAGATCGTTGAGGACGAAAAGAACACAGACAAAAGTGAAAGTGAGGTTCAGGAGCAACTGGAGGACGGTGAGGAGGTCCTCAATCCAGAAAATACAAGCTCAGTACAAAATACAGTTCTCAATACAATCAACAATGAATGTGAACACAAGTGTCTTGGTGAAGCAGTCCGGCTGCTGAATGCGTGTCCTATTCAACAATCAACAGATGGCCGTGTTCCAGGCCGCAAGAATTCAATTCCAGGCCTGCCAGGAACTGATGGTTCTGAAGAGGGTGGAAGAGAGGGAGAAGAGGAGGGAGAGGAGGATGATGGGCACGAGAATGATTCTTGTATCAATGTAAGTTCTAATTGAAAGAATAGAATTGATTATATTCCATCCACATGTATGCGTTCAAATGGTTACTTCTCTGTGAAATACCTAACATTGAGATGAATATCAGGAGTGCTGGAATATGAGCTTATCTGCCCAGCTTACACCTGAGCAAATGAAAGAGATCATTGAGGACGAAAAGAACATGGACAAAGGTGCAAGGGAGGTTCAGGAGCAGGTGGAGGATGGTTAGGAGCTTCTCGAGCCAGAAAATACCAGCTCAGTACTGAATATGGTTCTCAATACAATCAACAACAAATTTGAACACAAGTGTTTTGATGAAGCAGTCAGGCTGCTGAAGGTGCGTCCCATTCGCCAATCAACAGATGACCGTGTTCCAGGCCGCAAGTATTCAATTCCAGGCCTGCCCGGAACTAAGTTCTCGGCGCACTAGGTCTTGGCAATCTGCTTCATTGTCAGGAGATGGGTTTGGGATGCTGATATGCCAGGAGCACTGGTGGCGGATGAAATGGGACTTGGAAAGACTTTCACCTCGGTTGCAGCGGCGATGCTTTGCAAATTGGTGACTGAGAAAGTCGTAATGAGGTTGCCACTGTCCATTGTATGGGGGAATACCCTTGAAGAGTGGGTAATATTGGCGCACTACAACTTTCCCAGCATTGTCGGTGAAGAGTGGGAGTGGTATTCGCTTCAGAGATTGAATTCTGTGCCCCGCCCCCTGTTGGAGATCCAGTTAACACCACGCCACGGGGATCCAGCACTAATCTCAGCCCTTGAAGCAATCCTGGAGGAAACAATGCCCGGAGTGGCTGAGACCTTCAAAAGTGTTATCGAGGAGAAGACACATGGAACCGATTTCAAACCCGTCAACTTATTGCACGCCGAAAATGCCAATCTCAGCAATGAGGATCTGAACACCAGTATTGACAAGCCATAAAACTGATGGAATATCCACATTGTGTCGTATGATACCTTAACATCCAGAGCGAAACCATCAAGTAACGGCCAACTCTTCTACTGTGCATGGAGTTTTGTGATTTTTGATCAGTCCCATCAGTATAAAACTAAAAACAGTGTTGGCTGGTACATTGCGATGAATGCGAAAATTGGATTCCAACTTCAAGTCACAGCTACACCGGGATTCCATTCACTCTATGACCGGTGTTTTCTGACGATGTGGCTGTTTTCAGGTCCGCCTGAAGAGCCAGAGGATGATACTGCGATGAAAAAGCATCGTGCTAAGGCATTGTATTCCGCTGTGAAAAGTTTGATGCATGATATCTGGACAAAAGATGAAGAAGCTCAACAGGATGCGGCGCACCGGATGATTCAGATTGCAAAGCCATGGACGATCAGGCGGTGGTCATAATCGAAACTCGCCAATGGAAAACCACTAGTCCAGATACCAATGGAGAAAGCACACCTCATTGGTCTCTAGTGGACTGAGAAAGAGCAAGCACGTCTGAAGACCATGGTGGAGAGGTACACTTTGCGGGGTGCTTGTGGAGCATGGAGGGTTCATAGATGGCGGCTAGCATGTTTCTCGTTAGTGTTGGGAGACACCGAGGATTGCAACGATGTGTCTGGACAATGGCACAATGAATGGCCACTCGATACTTGGGTGGAATCTCCAATTTTCCAATAGCTGAGAGAGACATTTTTGCCAATGGTTGTCAAGGAACCTGCAGAGTATCCCGAACCTGACGAAGATGACACATCAAGAGAGACGCTGCTTCCAGAAGAGAGAAACCAAAATGCACCGCCCAGTGCACCTTCTCAACAAAAGGCGGTGCTATTTTGTCCTCTTCCTGGCCAAGTTCGTCATTTGAAGTGGTGGCTGACGAAGTTTTTTGTGGATAATATGGATATATTCCACATGTATGCCGAAATGAGCAATGATGAACGCACAGAAATGCAGCTCAAATTCCATGATTCACGAAATCCCTCTGTATTCATAACCACACCCAAAGTGGGCGGGACTGGCCTAAATCTTACCGCTGCAAATAATGCAGTAATAACTCAGAAATTTTGGGTATTGAATGAGCAGTGGCAGGCATTTGCACGAGTTGTATGGCTGGGGCAAAACTGAGTACCACATACATGGATACGGAATACAGGTCCTGGTGGCTACGATAACCGCGCGAGTGATCTCCATCAACAATCTGGAGTTGCACAAATGAGAGTCCTGCATGGCTTGATGAGTCGACCTAACATCACAATATCGATGATATACCAGATTCTGGAGGCTCGTGAGGACCATACAAAGCGGCTGACAGAGAATGGAGACATGTTGCAGTCTGATGAACCATTAATCTTAGAGTGTTAGATTCTTCATCAAGGTATGCCTCTTTAGACATTCAAGCAACACATAATCTTCTTAACTGATACAAATAGTCAAAAAGGTCATTTTTAAGGGACACTATACTGGAGAGATGAATTTTTCTTTCTTCAATGTTGAAGTGAATCAAAGTTCTGATGTTGGAATTGTTGTATCTTGAATTACAAATGGCTAGAGTGGGATTTCTTTGACGTTCTTGTTTATTATTAATGGCTAGAGTGGGATTTCATTGGCGTTCTTGGTTATTTTTAATGACCGTATAAGATGAAGTGAATTGATATGTGACATAAGAAGTTCCTCCGGCTGACCTATTGCATGATAACTCTCATGAGTCCAATCGTGAGAATGATGCAGCAAAGGGATTCAATCAATCGTCAGTTGCAAATTTGAGGTGCACCGGAAGCCTGAAGCCTCGTCCGTATTTCAAATGAAAAAGCAAATTCATCCACTTTCAGGTGCGCCAGAGTCTCTTTGGCAAATGTCATATGATTCATTATGACAGATCGAGCACTGGATATCTGCCCATCATGTATAGCAATAAGCCACTCTAGGTGATATTCAAGTACCTCTGTCTGAGTATGTGACACGGCTCGCTTATTTGTGGCAAAGGGGGAGCTTCTGCACCCATATAATCGAAGTTCAGGTTCACCAGTACTTCTACCTTAGGCCAGCAAATGCTGTGGCAATGCAACGAATATCCTGACACAGGTACTCAATATCGCTTAGACTACCTTTATGCCAAAGGGGTTTGGCAAATATGCAGTGATCGATCGGTCATTACAATATGTGCCCAGGACTCTCCGGTGCACCGGAGAATCCTGGGCATATCTTCATGACAGATCCAGCACTGCATATTCGCCAATCCCATTTGGCAATCAAAACAGACTAGGCGATATTGAGTACTTGAGTCAAAATGTGAGACATGGGCTCACTTATTTCTGGCAAAGCGGCAGCTTTTGCTGGCATATCATTGAAGTTCTGGCACACCGCCGATCCGCGTCCCAGAGAGTCGGAAACTGCAACACGGCTCGGGTATTCTTGGCTGAAACGCCGCTTTCGCTGCCGGGGTTTTCCTGGCTATGATTGAAGATCATTCACAACTGAGATCTTCAATTCTGTCCGGAATGAGCTTCTTGGATATGTATGAACCAACTTTGACAAGGTGCGAGTCTGTTAGGGGTTCACCTCTAGCTAGTGTAATGGTACTTGAAGATATAAATCCGTGCGGTGTGCCCTTTAGCGGGGGTTACATTAATCACGACTCGATTCGATACGCCCGAGGGCTTAGCGGATTTATTGGAAGCATAGTGCTGCGGCGGCTGATTTGACGATGTGGCAACCTGCCAGATCGAACGGACATACGTCCTGCCAAGCAAGTTGCCTTCAACCATTTTCACTCTTGGATTCTATGCGGTTGCATGTGATATGCACTGCAGTTGTGTTACTAAAGGACTCTCCAGTCATCTCAGTCTATTGGATAGCGGGGCACATCCGGGTTATGATGAACACCTAAGCACATAGAACTGAGGGAATATGGCGTTGGCAAGAGCCAAAAGCGGATATCATTCTTTGATTTGTTTGAGGTGGTCAGCAATGTAATCATCTCAGATTACGTGCATAAGTTCTACGTTGGCATAGCAATGGATATTAACCACATAAGCCTATGGGAATGAGCGACGTGTCACCACTGGGTGTACGTTCCAACTACCGATCAAGACGTTTGCAAGGAGTTGGTTGTGGTCTGATTGTGAGCTGATAATGTTACGTGTCATTCGGGACTCGCAAGCACTTCCGAACAGGCGCAAGGAAATATCCTTATTTATTATTGCGTTTTTATGATACCTATATCTATTATATCTATACCTAGAATCTGTTAGCTTTGTGTAGCGGCAGCCCCACACCTTCGATAAGCATTCCTCGTTTGAATGCCGATAACCATTGAGAACGACAACGACGTTATTATATATGCTTTGGAGTGTGTTATATCTTACGCAAGAAGAACCCAGCAAATCTTTGTGGCGCATTGTGTGTGGTGGCTAGCGTCAGTTATTGGATTTGAGCAGGGACTGGTTTCCCATATCGATAGGCTCCAGGGCCAAGATGATACACCATTACAAGAGCAGCCTCCCCGAGAAGTTTCAGTTACCCTTAGGGACCTTACTGAAGATCGACAGATTGATTGAGTACCGGACTGTATTGAGCAGTACTCGAAAGAGTCAAAGCTATTAAGTGAAATAGCAGTTGTAAAGAATTCCGGGGAAATGGCAACTGGATGAATTAATCCATTCAGGAAACCAAGGAAGTCGTTAAGGAAAGCCACGAGAATATCCAAAGATGCTGCGACCAATAAGCAGAAAGATTATAGCAAGACAGAAGGGATTGACAGTAGCGAGATGAAAAGATGGAAAGCAGCGAATGAGTGCTTATGTTGCACTTGGCCCTTCGATATGGATAGAAATCATCGACTTAAGGATTGCGTCCAATGGATACAACTAGATAAGGGAACTGCTATAATCCCTTAGTATAGGAACTACCAGAAGCCAACCAAATCTTCAGAGGGAAGTGATCCTGCGGATAGTTCCGGTTGTGAAGATACTATAGATTAGAATCTACGGTCATGTACCTAGTGACTGCTTGGAGTTACAAGTCTAGTTACTTAGGTGTAAAGCACCCCCCTGACAGTATAATAAATAACTATACCGCTCCTGGGTTATTTATACAACAAATACGTGGAAGATTGGAAGTTGTGAAGATACGTGTCAATCAAGTTTACACTATCAACGGGCAAGATGTTACCGCCACAATTAGGGTTGATTATATGTACGGCCAGCATTGCATTACATTACGATACAATCTAGTAGCTATACACCTTATAGCTTCCGATACGATAATTCATATTTGTCCCTGCTGCGTATCCGATTTATACAGGTTACCAGTATATTTTGTCGGGGGATACGCGTAGGGAATATATGAATAAAGAAATGTTAACTGCACATATAGCGCTATACGAAGAAGGCGCTTTCTTCTTACGAACGGGAAAAGATTGGGCAGCACTATACGCAGTCGCTACCGCAAGAAATATGATCATCTGCCATTACTTGTTTCAAATACCTTTTGCTAAAAAAGAATACGATTACGGCTATAATACAACACCAAATACAGCTATATACTAAAAGGAACTTATATCGGTGCCTGAGGATAAAGCCTGGTATAAATTAGCTTTTAGCAAGACGGAACCTTTACCCAAACCCGACGGCAGAATTCAATTTCAAGGAAAAAATTAAAATCGTATGATTAATATATTCGAGTTAGCCGGTTATACACCTAATTTATTCGAATACGAACCTCTTAATATATTCGGTTCGATAGATTCGGTTTTATCTGAATAACCCGATAACGACTGGGATAATCCAATATTCCATAAAGAACCTCAGACACCCAAACCTAGGGTTGAATACTATCGCCAATCAGCAATTAACAGAGAATTGCTTGTGATCCACGATTTAGTATTCAAAAACTACTGGAAAGAATATCGCTCGTGGACCGACAAGTGGGAGTGCTGCTGCAAAGAAGATGATAAGACTGAGTGGTGTTATTGCGACGACATTAAATCTTCAGTAAAATGCAGCCCGTTATAGATCTTACCGGTCCTCTGATGGAGCGATTATATGGTATATTGATCATTATTGCACTGTCAATCATAATGATTCAATTACGAAATCTTATTGAGTGATCCATGCTCATGCAATATTATCAGTTTTAATAAGAAAACGGTTTATTGCTACGCTATGAATGGATGATTCACTTCGAAGAATCTATTCAAGTCGCTGATAGAAAAATCGAGAAGTATACACCTCGCGATTGGAAGATGTATAACGAAGGAGAAGATAGCGGTTCTACCGACGGTTATAACCAAGCGCTCTTGGAAGGGCATGACAATAGCTGGGACGTAGCCAAAGAATATTACCAGAAAATATTCGAAAGAGAGCTTCATGAAGCTAAACAACAATGGGGAAAAGAAGGTGTCAATAATGAGTATTCTGAGGATTTAACAGAAGAAACCGAGGAACCAGAAGTAAATGACGAGTGGTCATCCCACGGGCAGAAAAGAGACTTAAAACAGACCGAGTTTAGGGAATGGTTTAAGGATTAGCCCGATGATGAGCTTAGGGATGCCATCAAACGTAATCAAAACCCTGAAAGGAAATCGAGTGATTGTTGTTCTATTGCAGATTATGAGATACTTGCTTTAGACGTCTAGGATGTCACTTCTATGAAGTTATAAAAGATCATCAGGTGACGGTAAAGACCATGGTGCGAAGCAGTTTTAATGCTACCACCACCAATTCCACGGTGGAATTAGTGATCACTTCAGTAATCAATATCATTGATATTACTTCGTCGATATTACCTCCGCATGTTACTTCAGTAATTTATATCGTCGTCATTACTGCGTCAATATTACCTTCACATCTTTCTTCAGTAATTAATATCTTCGAAGTTACTTCGTCAATATTACCTTCACATATTACTTCATTAATTCATATCTTCGATGTTACTTCGTCGATATTACCTCCCCATGTTACTTCAGTAATTTCTATCTCCGATATTACTTCATCGATATTATCTACGAATATTACTTCCTTAATTTCTATCTTCGATATTACTTCGTCGATATTACCTTCATATATATCATGTCAGTAATTAATATCTTCGATGTTACTTCGTCAATATTACCTTCACATAATACTTCAGTAAGCAATATCTTCGATGTTACTTCGTCGATATTACCTTCACACGTTACTTCAGTAATTTATATCTTTTATATTACTTCGTCGATATTACCTTCACATATGACTTCAGTAATTGATATCTTCGATACTACTTCATCGATAATACCATTCCATATGACTTTAGTAATAAATATTTTCGATATTACCTCATTGAGATTATATAACTTTAGTAATTAATATCTTCGATATTACTTCGTCATATCACCTTTATACATTACCTACTTAGTAATACACAATATAAACTCCGGTTCGAATCACCTTTCGACATGAGAAACGAAGACATGCGTGATGTCTTCCGGTAATGTTACCTCGGTTCCAATCTTTCAACCATATGAGAAACTCTTCAGGTACTCTCACTTCGGTTTTGATTATTACAACATCAAATCAATGAATTACACTGCGTTTCAATATAATTTTATTCCGTTTGGATTATTTTTTATGATGGCAACCGGATATTTGCCATAGAACGAAGGGGGTAAAAAATTATGAAAGATTCGAATTATGTTGCAAGAATTGTCGGTTCTGAACAAAGACAATAATTAATTATTTTCAAAGAAGATTTAGTATGCAATATTAATAGGTTTGAGGGTGGTTATTCTTAACAGGATAACAGGATTCGAATCAGTTAGAGATTGCATGGCTAGGTCCCCTTGCCAAACTTATATGTACCTTTGAGGATATATGAATGAGGGACTTTAACCTACAGGCGATAAAGGTTCGTGTATAGGACAAAGAGTAAATGAGCAAGAAATGGCAACGGTTATTCTTATCGACATTCGAATTACATTCAACAAGAAGAGAAATGATCATATGTTATAGTATCATCAGGTATTCTCATTAATATTCGAATTACCTTCGACAAAGAGAAACGATGATGCGTTATGGTATCATCAGGTATTCTCATCGACATTTGAATCTCCTTCGACAAAAGTGAAACGAAGACATGCTATGATGTCTTCAGGTATTCTCATCAATATTCGAATCACCTTCGACAATGAGAAATGATGATGCGTTATCGTAGCGTCAGGTATTCTCATCGACATTCGAATCTCCTTCGACCTAACAGAAACCAAGACATGCTATGATGTCTTTAGGTATTCCCATCGACATCCGAATTACCTTCAGCAAGAAGAGAAACGATGATACGTTATAGTATTGTCAGGTATTCTCATCCACATTCGAATCTCCTTCGACAAAGACAAATGAGGACAAGCTACATTGTCTTCAGGTATTCTGTTCAACATTCGAATAACCTTCGATAAAGAGAAACGAGGACAAGCTAAGTTGTCTCCAGGTTTTCTCATCAACATTCGAATAACCTTCGATGAAGAGAAATGAGGACAAGCTACAGTGTCTTCAGGTATTCTCATCAACATTCGAATAACCTTCGATAAAGAAAAACGAGGACAAGCTACGTTGTCTTCAGGTATTCTCATCGACATTCAAATAAACCTTCGATAAAGAGAAACGAGGACAAGCTACGTTGTCTTCAGGTATTCTCATCGACATTCAAATAAACCTTCGATAAAGAGAAACAAGGAAAAGCTACGCTGTCTTCAGGTATTCTCATCAACTTTCGAATAATGTTCGATAAAGAGAAACGAGGACAAGCTACATTGTCTTCAGGTATTCTAATCGACATTCGAATAATCTTCAATAAAGAGAAACAAGGACAATCTACGTTGTCTTCAAGTATTATCATCAATACTCGAATCACCTTCGACAAAGAGAAATGATGATATGTCAAGGTATTATCAGGTATTCTCGTTAATGTTGAATAATAAGAAACGATGATACGCTATGGTATCATCAGGTATTCTAACGATTATACACTTATATACTATAATGGTTAAGTACTCATTATGCAATCTTGATAAATTATAATTACAGCCATGACAAGGAATGCTTTAATTATATATTGTTATATCAAATAAAGCTAAGTAAATCTGTTCAAACTATATACGAGAATTACAGCTGTGAATACATATACCAATTAAATAGAGACGGACAAATACCACGTAATGTCCAGGTACTCTCGTATACGAGGACTTAAGATACCATCATCTTATCCAACATAGTTTTAGTATGGGTCAAAACTTCAGGAGACATAACTGAATGATATTGGGCACATTCTAAATTTTCAGACCTGACCATGGTGTGGGTAGTACTGTCACGGCGAAGGTCTTCAATTGTTTGGAATGTTTCTTGTACATTTGGAGATATTTCTGGAAGCATTTTGATTATTGTTTATATGTATCAGTCGGAGTACGATATATCGACCAGCTTGCTGTGCGCATACAGGAAACACTGCAGTAGATGAACTATATTAAAAATGTTAGAAGTTTACAGGCATAAATCCATGCACGAGTATGGTATTCAGATAAACCATTGGAGTCAATGGACAATTGATTATATGAATCAATTGAAGTACGATACGTCGACCGGCCTGCTGCGCGCCTAAAGGAAAAAATTGGACTAAATAATCATGACTTTATATGAACTACTGGGATAGATGAATCAGCGATACAAGGTTTTCCGATCACACTTTTGTGTGGTATTAGTATAAGCATCGGACTTTTGGCCATTACTGTACCTAATTACAATAGGAAAAACACTTGCTGAGATTGACCACAAAGACGGCAGAGGACGTGGATCATCCGCCCTTGAGAAGGGAGTGATGCATGGGTCTCGGAGTCTCAGAGAAGAATTAAAAGATTATAGAACGGTTATTGAATAGTGGTTCTATTGAGAAAAGAATTGTATATTTTCCTTTTGTGTCGACGGACGATAAACGTTATACCAAAGTTATAAGATTAGGATAGAAAGAGATGCATACTTGTGATACAGGAAAAGAGAAAGTTTTTTATGAAGGAGCATCGTTGGGTCACCGAGCTTAGAGAAGGGGTTGATGTTAGGCGTTCTCCCCTAGCTAGTGTAACGGAACTTGGAGATATAAATCCTTGCGGTGTGCCCTTCAGCGGGGGTTAGATGAATCACGACTTGATTGGATACGCCCAAGGGCTTAGCGGATTCATTGAAAGCATAGCGCTGTGGCAGCTGATTTGATGATGCGGCAACCAGCCAGATCGAATGGACATACGTCCCACCGAGCAAGTTATCTTCAACCAGTTTCACTCTTGGATTCTATGCGGTTGCATATGATATGCACGGCAGTCGTGTTAGAAAAGGGCTCTCCGGTCATCTAAGTCTATTGGATAGCGGGGCACGTCCGGGTTATGATGAACACCTAAGCACATAGGACTGAGGGAATATGGCGTTGCCAAAGAGCCAAAAGCGGACATCATTCTTTGATTAGTTTGAGGTAGTCAGCAATGTAATCATCTCTGATTACGCGCATAAGTTCTAGGATGGCATAGCAGTCGATATTAACCACATAAGCCTATGGGAATGAGCGACGTGTCACCACTGGGTGTGCGTTCCCACTACCAATCAAGATGTTTGCAAGGAGTTGGGAGTGGTCTGATTATGAGCCGATAATGATACGTGTCATTCGGGACTTGCGAGCACTTCCGAACAGACGCAAGGAAATAAGACGCAAGGATATCTATCAGGCGACGTCACTAAGACCCATAAATAAGTTGCTATCATTGAGGGATGAAATATTGTCCCAGTTGGATGAAGACAAGGGACTATAAAGAGATCAGGTTGTTACGGAATGGAAAAAGGAAAGCTCGAACAGCTACAGAAAAACAATACCTACCAGCGGAGAAATATCCTTATTTATTATTGCGTTTTTATGATACCTATATCTATTATATCTATACCTAGAATCTATTAGCTTTGTGTAGCGGCAGCCCCGCACCATCGATAAGCATTCCTCGTCTGAATGCCGATAACCTTTGAGAATGATAACGACGTTATTATATACACTTTGGAGTCTGTTATATCTCACACAAGAAGAACCTAGCAAGTCTTTGTGGCGCAGTGTGTGTGGTGGCTAGCGTCAGTTATTGGACTTGAGCAAGAACTGGTTTCCCATATCGATAGGCTCCAGGGCCAAGATGATACGTCATTACAAGAGCAGGATCCCCGTGGAGTTTCGGTTACCCCTAGGGACCTTACTCAGGATCGACGGATTGATTGAGTACCAGATTGTATTGAGCAGTACTCGAAAGAGTCAAAGCTATTCAGAGAAATAGCAGTTTTAAAGAATTCCGGGGAAATGGCAACTGGACGAATTACTCCATTAAGGAAAACAAAGAAGTCCTTAAGGAAAGCCAAGAGAATATCCAAGGACGCTGCGACCAATAAGCAGAGAGATTATAGTAAGATAGAAGGGATTGACAGTAGCGAGATACAAAGAAGGAAAGCAGCGAACGAGTCCTTACGTTGCACTTGGCCCTTCGATAAGAAAGGAAATCATAGAGTCAAGGATTGCGTCCGACGGATAAAATCAGATAAGGGAACTGCTATAATCCCTAAGAATTGGAAGTACCAGAAGCAAACCGAATCTTCAGAGGGAAGTGATCCTGGGGATAGTTCCGGTTGTGAAGATAATACAGATTAGGATCTACGGCCGTGTACCTAGTGACTGCTTGGAGTTACAAGTTTGGTTGGTTAGGTGTAAAGCACCCCAATAACACCGACATCGAAGAAAACGATTTGGATCATCAACTGGAGGTCCTTCAGCTGAGTCACGTGCACCGGGACAAGTCATTACACACTAGAAGGGTTCCACTGCCAAAGGAATGGAGGCGTGCCAATACTGTCATTGCACGCCCTCTGCTTCCCAATTCCCAACATCTACCTGCGTCAATGGCACCACCACTGCTCAAGCGGCAAAAGTCATCCCTCCTCAACAAATTATCTGAGTCTGACCGTGCACCATCCGCCCGGGGACTAGTGCCTCCCACCAAGTCTTGTGGAGACCAGAATATTCCACAACCCAACGACAGTAGTGATCAGAATGTTCCCCAACACCAACAGGGCACTTTTGAGGTAGCGAAAAGGTTCATAGAGGCAATCGTAATCACAAAGAATCCTTGGCCAATAATATCCGATGACAAGTACTCGCTGGTTGAAGAAGCTTGGAACCTAGCGATCGAAGCCCAGAATCGTCAGCGGGCATTGGCACGTGCACCTCTAGGTACACCATCTGTGTGTCAATTGCCCGGTGGTCCATCTCTCCAATCTGATCCGCAAACACGAACAGCTGTAAGTCTTGAATTCTGTTTGATGCTCATCTATCAGACTTACAGATATTGACCACATCAGCAAAATGTATTTTAGTCTCTGGAAGACTCCAGGAGTGTCTGAGAGGATGTGGAGTGTAAACTTAGAAGCGTCAATTTCAGGAGAGTATCAGACCCTAGCAGGGAATTCCGGCAGGCCTTCAGAGTAATTGGGATCTCTGACGACAGTACAGGAGTAACTGGGATCACTGATGACCGGTACAGGAGTAACTGGGATCTTTGATGACTGATACAGGAGTATGATGGGAGTTATTGTGATAAGTTTGGAAGCACGTCGGAGCGCCGGAGAGAACTTTGGGTGCACCTGCGATTGTCGCCAAACCAACGCAGGAATCACAAACAAGCTCTGAGAGATACCAGGGTTCGTATGGATATTCATTTGGAGGACTGCAGAAGTTATCCGAGACTCCTCGGATGTACATGAGCATTCGACTTCCCTCAACAGCGAATATGAGGCATGGATTTTTGTTCATTATGACTTCTGAATCATACTAGCCGTCATCTTCCTCAACATTGTATTTTGTGCCTCGCTACATTAAGGAAAGGAAAGAAAAAGGCGAGAGATTCAAACATAAACCCAGGTACACCGAAACAATAAGCTAACATAGCGATCAAAAAATATCAATCGAACATGGTGTCGATGTCATCCACTCCATCTCCCATCTCATCAGGGCCAACGAAAGCAGGAACACACAATTCATCAACCGCACAAAGAAGCTGGAGGCGCACCTTGTATTTTCTGATCATTCGTTCCTGGCGAGTGGATGAAATGGAATTCCAATGTCATTTGGCTCGATTTGTGATATCTAACACAGGTGTAATGAGGTGTTAGCTAGCTGCGAACCTAAATGCGGATATGGGAGGCAATATGATACATTTGGATGAAAAATGGGAACAACTAGCAGGGGAAAAGAGGAGCGCCAGATGGGGAGAGTTGTATGGAAAAGAGGAGTACCACAAACGGGGTTGGAGAAGCGCGGAATGAAAAAGAAGAGCGTCAAGTTTAAGCTGAGGAGCACCGAAAGAGGAGGGTGTTGGAGTGCGGAATTACTTTGAGGAGCGCTGAAAGAGGGTGGGTTAAGCAGTGCGGATTGAACTAGAGGAGCGCCGAAAGAGGGTGGGTTAAGCAGTGCAGAATGAAAAAGAGGAGAGCCAATCCAGGCAGACCGGAGCACCGATGAGATTGAGGAGTGCTTATCACAGAGGAGGAGCGCCGAAATGGGGTGGGGTAAGGAGTGTGGAATGCATCATAGGAGCACCGTTCGGAATTGAAGAGCTCCCATCCCAGGCTGAGGAGCGCAGATAGGGGGGGTCTAGAGTGCGGAATGGGATAGAGGAGCGCCGAGAGGAGGAATTTAT
>Ga0307515_10003491_pt1 | contig 33042 bp, 26 predicted proteins | sample 17_EM_MG_FD_194513 | JGI IMG/M metagenome (GOLD analysis project Ga0307515, IMG submission 194513) | Populus trichocarpa ectomycorrhiza microbial communities from riparian zone in the Pacific Northwest, United States - 17_EM | ecosystem: Host-associated > Plants > Roots > Unclassified | place... | reverse complement strand
GACGCAGGCCTGTGCCACGGCGCGGCGGCGCTCGCGCTGATCTACCTGCGCCTGGCGCACGCCACTGGCGACGCGACGCTGCGTGCGGCGGCGCGCGACTGGGCGCTGCGGATCCTCGACCACCGCAGCACCCACCCCGATCTCGCGGCGACCGCCGGCTTCTTCCAGGCCACCCGCGGCGCGCCGATCGCCGCGAGCGGGCTGATGAACGGCGCTGCCGGCGCCGGCCTGGTGCTGCTCGCCGCGGCGAGCGACGTCACTCCCGACTGGGACCGCGCGCTGCTGCTTGCGTGAGCTCGAGGAAACGCTGTGTGATCTCGGGGCCATGGACGGCGGCCCCTGGCCCACATGGCCGGGAGGGAACCCGCGCCCGGGGCCGTATCATGTCGCAGCGAGGAGCGAGACCCACGTGCCATCTTCCACGGAACCAGTCGGAGGCGAGATGCGGCAGCACAACACCCCGGTCGGCGGCACGCTAGCGTCGGTGCAGCGTCAGGCCACCGGCAGCGCACCGGGCAAGCGCTCGCTCGTCGAGACGGCCGTCGAGACTGCTCATGACGCGGTCCAGCGGCGGGCGGCTCCCGGCGGCGACCACGAGTCGAGCGTCCACGCCGATGCGGCGCGCGGTGTGTCCGGTGGCGGTGGACCGCTGCCCCACGGCGACACGATCCAGCGGCTGTTCGGCCCGCAGCACGACATCTCCGGCGTGAAGGCGCACGTCGGCGGCGAGGCCGCTGGCGCGTGCGACGCGATCGGCGCCAGCGCGTACGCCACCGGCAACAGCGTCGCGTTCCGCGGCTCGGGCGCGGCGGACCTTCATACCGCGGCGCACGAGGCGACCCACGTGGTCCAGCAGCGCGGCGGCGTCCAGCTGCTCGGCGGCGTCGGCGTCGCCGGCGATCCCTACGAGCAGCAGGCCGACCAGGTCGCCGACGCGGTGGTGCGCGGCGAGCCCGTCGGCCACATGCTGGGCGGCGGCTCCGGCGGCGCGGCCGGCTCGGGCGCCGTCCAGCGGCAGCAGGCTCCCAACCCGGGCGGCCAGGTCGGTGGCCAGACCGGCGGCCAGACCGGGCAGCAGCTCGGCACCCAGACCCCGGCGACGCCGGGCGGCGAGCAGGCGGGCGGCACCGCGACCACGGCGCCGCAGCCGGTCGGGCTGTGCACCGAGTTCGGTGACTTCACGATCTACCCCGACAGCTTCATCGGCCCGCTGCCGGTCAGCGATCGCGCCGCGTCGAGCTGGCCGATCCGGCGCGCCGCGTTCGACAACCTCATGACCCGGCTGCGCGCGGTCAAGAACGGCACGTCCAAGCTCGTCATCTCCGGCACGCCGCAGTTCACCACCAAGGTCTACCTCGACCTCGGCTGGCTGATGACCTCGGGCGTGGGTCAGGAGCTGATCAACGACCTCGCGTCGACCAGCTTCACCGTCACGATCAACGAGGCCTCCGGCGGCAACGTCACCGGCTACAACCCGGACGCCGCGTCGTGGGAGAACACCGACGGCACGCCGGGCGCCGGCGCGAACGCGACGATCGGCTACAACCCGGTGGAGATCAATCCGTACGGCGGCACCGACCCGTGGATGACCCGTCCGCCCGCGATCGGCCTGGCGCACGAGATGGTCCACGCCTGGACCGCCGTGCACGGCACGCGGGCCCGCGGCAACGACGCCGCCGGCGTGCGGCGCCGCGAGCTGCAGGCCACCGGCCTGGGCGAGTTCTCGAACCTCGCGATCTCGGAGAACCGGTTCCGCGCGGCGTTCGGTCTGCCGTTGCGCCCGAGGTACTGAGGCCGGTCATGCGGCTATCAGGCAGCTACCTCGTCCTGATACTGTCCGTCGCCAGCATCGCAACGTGCCGCTCGGCGGGAGCGAAGCGCCCCATGCAGAACTCAAGTCCCACACTCAGCGTCACCAAGGCGAAGGTCCAGGACAGCGCGCTGCAGCTGAGCTATCGCGTCGAGAACCCGTCCGATCGCCCGATCTACCTCGTCGCCCGGCTGTTCCGCCGCAGCGCGGCCGGGTTCGCGACCGATCCAAACCTGGTGTACACCGAGGTCAAGAACGGGACGCTGCAGCTGACCAAGGCGATGATCCCGGTTCCCGACCACATCGACGTCGAGGTCCCCGAGGTGCCCTACGTGGTCAAGGTCGAGGCTGGCAAGGCGTTCGACGAGACCCTGCGGGTGCCGGTGCCGGTCGAGCCGTTCCATCCCTACGCCGGGGTCAAGCGCGCCGGCGAGGTCCACAGCTTCGCCAAGGTCGAGCTGGTCGTCGGCTGGCTCGCGGACGACGGCATCAAGGTCGATCCCGTCGCGCGGGCCGGCCAGCCGGCCGAGCTGCAGATCCACCACCAGACGGTGGCCACGAAGCAGCACCTGCTGACCGCGGCGGTCGGCGTAGCGGTGCCGGCGCGCATCGCCGCGCCCTGATCCGGGCGGTCAGCGCGCCTTGGCGCGGGCGACCTGGCCCTCGTAGAGCCGCACCAGCAGGTCGTAGAGCACGACCTCGTGGGCGCGCTGCGCCGAGCGGATCAACCGGTTGACGTGCATGTGGACGTAGCTCGGCGCCAGGTCGTTGACCGACAGGGCCAGCGCGCCGCGCTGCTCGGCGGCCTTGAGCTCGGCGACGATCGGCGCGTTGTCGGCGGAGCGCTCGGCGAGCCGCTCGAGCCCGGGAGACAGGTCGTTGTCGGCGTCGCGCGCGCGGTCGAGCAGGGCGTCGAGCGCCGGGCGCTCCTTGCGGTACTTGTCGCCCAGGGCGCGCTGGAACATGACCGATGCGTCGACCCGGTGCTCGCGGGCAAAGCCGTCCCGCGCGCGGCGCATGATCGCCAGCCGGGCGGGGAGATCGAAGCCGAGGTCGGCGAGCAGCTGATCGATGCCGCGCAGGGTGAGCCGCCAGCGCGCGTCGTTGCCGGCGTCGCCGGCCAGCATGCCGAGGATGTCGATCACGCAGTCGCTGTCGGCGCAGAACAGCCGCTCGGCGAGATCGATGCCGGTCGGGCCGCCGTAGCGCTCGACCTCGCGCTCGTAGGTGTCGAGCTGGAGCTTCCACATCCGGCCGTCCTCGAGCATCACCTGGGTCGACGACGCCAGCCGCGGCATGACCTCGCCGTACAGCCACGCCGGCTCGCCGTGGACCCGGAACCGGACGTGCCAGGCGGGGTCGGCGTAGCGCAGAAAGAACCACGACGACGGGTCGCGCAGCTCGGCGATGATCGGCGCGATCGCCTCGGTCAGGATCTGATCCGAGGTCGCGTGCCCGGTGTAGAGCTTGGCGTAGAGCCACTCCGAGCCGGGGGCGAAGCGCCGGCGGGCCGCGCCGGGGGCCGCGTCGGTCTTGGCTTCCGGCTTCGCGTCGGGCTTGGCTTCCGGCTTGGCTTCCGGCTTCGCGTCGCGCTTCGCGTCGGCGTTCGTCTCGGGCTTCGCGTCGGGGTTCGTCTCGGGCTTCGCGTCGGGCTTCGGCGGCGGCGCCGGCACGCGCACGAACGGCACCACGATCTCGCTCGTGTAGCGACCGTCCGGGCCGCGGACCGGCAGGTCCTCGGGCGCCGGCCACAGCTCGGTCAGCGTCACGCCCGCCCGCGGCTTGACCAGGTGGACGAAGCTGTCGACCGACAGCGCGTTGTCGAGATCGACCGGCAGCACGTTGTCGCCGTCCTCGACGCAGACCCAGCGCGGCAGCCGCGTCGCGGCGCGCAGCCGGTGCAGCGCCGCGAGCCGGGCGGCGCCGGTCGCACCCGTGATCGGATCGAGCTCGGCCTTGCGCAGCGTCCACGACGCCTCGCGAAACACGATCCGGCCGAACCGGATCCGGGGCACGAACGGCAGCGAGCCCAGCGGACCCAGGCCGAACCCCAGCGGCCGGACATCCTGGCCGGGCAGCGACGCGAGGAAGCGATACGTCCCGAGCGAGCCGCTGACGTAGTTGTGGGCGTTGGTCAGCCGCGGCGCGACCTCGCGGCCGAGCGAGCGCGAGCGCAGCACGATCCGGCCATCGCGCACCGACACCAGCAGGTCGGTGATCGGGATCTGGCGATCGGCCGGCGCGCCGGAGCGGCCGAGGTAGACGATCTCGTGGCCGCGCAGCACCGGGCGCGCGGAGATGTTGGCGAGCCGGCCGTCGGCGAGGTGCACGACCTCGGCGAACACGACCTCGGGGCGCAGCGCTTCCTCGGCGGCGAGGTTGGCGGTCACCGTGTCGTGCATCGCGCGATCGCTGTGGCAGAACCGGCCGAGCAGGGTGGCGCCGGGCGGGCCACCGATCGAGCCCAGCAGGACGCGGAGCTCGCCGTCGGGCGCGACCGCCAGCGTGAACATCGCCTGGAACGCCTCGGGCGGCGGCGCCGGGGGCGCGGCGGCCGCCTCCATCGCGGTGAGGTCGGCTTCGTCGAGGACGATCTCGCGCTCGCCGGCGGCGGCCGCGGCGGCGATCCGGCGCGCCAGCCAGCCCGTGCGCTGGCCCCACGCCACGGTGTCCTCGCCCGCCGCGCCGGGGAACGCCAGGCCCTCGAGCAGCGGCGACGCCGCGGCGGACGGCGACTGCGACGCGGCGAACCCGATCCCGGACTCCTCGTCGAGGACCTCGGCCAGCGGCAGCTCGCGGGTCTCGTAGCGCTCGACGAACGCGTCGCGGAACCGGGCCAGCTCGTCGGCGCCGCGCGGCCGCGATAGCCGGCCCAGGAGCGCGATCCCGCGCCCGATCTCGTCGAGCACGTCGCGGCCGAGCTCGACCCGCGCGCCGGCCGGCACCAGGTTGACCTGGAACAGCCGGTGGATCTGCGGCGCGGCGGGCAGCTGGGCGAGCGGCTCGGCGGCGCCGCGGTAGCGCGCGGGCGGGTTGCCGACCCTGCGATCGAGCTCGCCGAGCGCGGTGCGGATCGAGCGCAGCGCGGCGCCGGCGGCCTGGGCCGTGGCGACGTCGGAGATCGCGTCGAGCTGCGCGATCACGTCGTCGACCGCCTCGGGCCCGGTCACCGGCGGCGCGAGGTCGGACACCAGGACCTGGCTGGCGATCAGCTCGTCGATGAAGCCGTCGGCGTCCTCGCGCGTGACCTCGGCGTCGGCGTCGCACAGCGCGGTCGCCAGGTCGCCCGGCAGCGCGCCGCGCCGCGCCCGGTCGAGCGTCGCGAGCAGGTAGTCGGTCGGCTCGAGGCTGACCAGCGAGTAGCTCCGGCTCTCGCCCTCGCGGCGCATCGCGTAGCGCAGCCGGCCGGCGACGTTGCACAGGCTCGAGTTGGGGTGGAACGGCAACCGCCCGCGGACCTCGCGATCGGTGAGCAGCGCGTCGGTGAGATTGGACAGGTAGTCGCCGTCGATCCGGCTGTAGCGCCGGTAGCCGTCGCGCGCGGCGAGCTCGAGGTGCGTGGCCTCCCCGAGCGTGCCGATGGTGTTGCCGGCGAACAGCCCGAACGGCGTCGGCCGGGTCGTCATCCGCGACACGTAGCGCACCAGGCTGCGCTCGGTCTTCTGCCCGGCCTCGCTCGTCGGATCGGCGAGCCAGCCGTCGATGCTGTCCTCGAGCACCGGAGACGCGACGAAGATCGCCTCGCGGACCTCGGGCCGGGCGACCAGCGCGGCGAGCCGGGCGCGCAGCACGGTCCGGTCGGCCGTGATCGCCGCCGCGAGCCGCTCGGGATCGCCGCCGGCCTCGGGCACCGCGAGCCCCTCGCCCCAGCGCTCGAGCTCGTCGCGGGACAGCAGCGGGGTTCGCAGGATGAAGCCTCCCGACGGCCGGTGCCCCGGTGGCGCGGCGCGCTGACTCCCCTTGGCCATGCCCGATCACTGTAACCGAAGCCGTCCGATCGGCGGGACGCGGCGGGCGAGATCCTAGCGTTTGCGGCGGCGGTTCGGCTTCTTGCCGGAGGCCTTGCCGGCGCTCGGCATCTGCACGCCGAGCTCGGCGACGTCGAGCGTGCCGGCCGCGACCTGGCTGCCGCGCTTGGTGATCGTGATCGTCGGGTACTCGCCGCGCGAGGCCTCGATCAGGCCGACGCCCTCGAGCGAGCGCAGGAGGTCGAGCACCGGCCGCTCGCGCCAGCCGCGCAGGCACGCGCGCTCCGGAAGCTCGTCGAACCGCGCGTCTTCCTCGCTGCCGACCGCGAGCTTGACCACGCGCATCCGGCCGAACCGGCCGTGCAGCGCGCCGACCAGGCCGAGCAGGTTCTGGATCGCGGTGAGCTCGGTCGGCGACAGCAGCAGCCCCGACGGCTTGCCGTGCGCGATCGCCTCGCAGGTATCGCACGCGCCGCAGCGCCGGTCGCGGTCGACCCAGTCGAGATCGCCGAAGTACTCGAGCACGAACTGGCGGCGGCACCGCGGGTAGTACGCGTACTCGACCATGGTGCGCAGCTTGCTGCGCTCGACCTCGGCCCTGCGGGTCAGCGACTCGACGTCGAGCGGCGGGTAGACCCCCGGCTCGGGCCGGGCCGCCGACAGCGCCTCGTCGTCGCGCCGCAGCATGCCGTGGCGCTCGAGGATGCGCAGCGCCGCGCTCATCATCGCGCCGTTGACATCGCCGCCCAGCGCGCCGCGCAGCCGGGCCTCGAGCTCGTCGTCGTACGGGGTCAGCCTGCCCAGCTGCGGCCGGTCGCGCAGCAGCTTCCACACGCCGCGCAGGACCTCGGCCGAGGGATACGACGCGTCGATCAGGAACTCCTGGAGCTTGATGTCGCTGTGGTTGAACAGCAGGATGCAGCGCGTGGGCTTGCCGTCGCGGCCGCCGCGCCCGGCCTCCTGGTAGTACGCCTCGGGGCTGCGCGGGATGTCGGCGTGCAGCACCAGCCGGATGTCCGACTTGTCGACGCCCATGCCGAACGCGTTGGTCGCGACGATGACGTCGAGCTTGCCGGCCATGAACACGTCCTGGGCGCGCTCGCGGACGTCGCCGTCGAGCCCGGCGTGGTAGACCCGCGCGCGCATCCCGGCCTGCTTGAGCGCGGTGGCGTACTTCTCGGCGTTCTTGCGGGTCACCGCGTAGACCAGGGCGACGCCGCCGTCGCGGGTCCGGGTCCGCTCGACCAGGGTGTCGACCTTCTCGTCGCCGCCGCCGACCCGCTCGACCGAGTAGTGCAGGTTGGGCCGATCGAAGCCGCGCACGTGCATCGCCGGTGACTCGAACGCGAGCTGGGCGGCGATGTCGCGCTGGACCTCCGGCGTGGCCGTGGCGGAGAACGCCGCCACCCGCGGGGCGCCGAGCAGCCGCACCGCCTCGCCGATCCGGCGGTAGTCCGGCCGGAAGTCGTGCCCCCACTCCGAGATGCAGTGGGCCTCGTCGATCGCGACCAGGCCGAGCCGGCCGGCGGTGGCGCGCAGCGCATCGACGAACCGCGGGCTGCGGAACCGCTCGGGCGCGACGTAGATCAGCGTGTAGAGCCCGGCGCGGATGCCGTCGATGATCTCGCGCTGCTCGTCGGAGCTGGCCGCCGACGTCAGCGCCACCGCGGCCACCCCGATCGCCCGCAGCGCGTCGACCTGATCCTTCATCAGGGCGATCAGCGGCGAGACCACGAGCGTGACGTGGCCGCGCTCGGCCAGGATCACCGCAGGGAGCTGATAGCACAGCGACTTTCCTGCGCCGGTCGGCATCACGGCCACCACCGGGCGGCCCGCGAGCACGTCGCGGATCACGTCGGCTTGCCCCGGCCGCAGCGACGTGTGCCCGAACACGCCGAGCGCGCGCGACAGGACATCCTGCGGCTGCGCGCCGCGGGTGTCGTGCGCGGTGGGGGCGATCTCCAGCACGGCCGGGACCCTATCAGAGGGATCTGACATTCGAAACCTACGAGATCATGTCCGAAATTCGGACGCCGCCGGACAGCGCCCGGACAGCTCCGCGCCGCGGGACTCGGCGCGCAGGAGGGGAGCGCTCGGTTCTCCCGTGCTGTCGCCAAGCTGGACCGGACTCTCCGCTGGATGCCGTCTCCCGGGCCGCGCGTGATCTCGCTGCGGCGAGCGCGAATCTGGAAGCCCCAAAAAACCTGCTCGGACGAGGAAGCCGGCCTGATCGCGAGGGCCGCTCGGGCTTGTGCGAGACCGTCCTCTCGCAAAAGCGGGATCGCGGCACCGAGACTGCCGCGAGGTGCTGCGTGAGGAATCTCAACCTTGTTTCGTCAGCAGGCGAGCGCGCGCCTGTGTCGCGCCTCGCGGTTTCTGACACCGCAGAACACGCGAGATCACAGTGGCGCCAGCTCCGTGTGGGACCCATGGTAGGCCCTGGACTTTCATTCTCCGACCATACAATCGCAGGTGAATACGTAAGAAAAAATACGATTTATCGAGAGTCCTATTTCACTTTCACCGTAATTTCTTTTACATCACGGATTCCTGCGAACAGCTTCCAGTTGCGTTCTGGGCCGAGAAACCGTTCAATTTGGCCCATGCACGGCCGCACGACCGGGGTGCCGTCGTTTCGCGCGGCGGGGGTAAGCGACCTCGCCCGCGGACAGGTCACCGATCGGCCGTGGGGCGTGACGCTGGCGGCCGTGGGGCTCGGCGGCCGTAGCGGCCAGCTCACGGTTCGCTCCGCGGATGACAAGCTGTTCCGGATCGCCTTCCGGCACGGCGTCCTGGTGGGAGCGACCTCGCCGCTCGCGGTGGACTCGGTCGCCCGGATCGCGCTGACCGGCCACCTGGTGACCTCGTCTCAGGTCGCCGAGATCGCGCGGCGAATTGCTGCGGCCCCCGACCGCGACGAGGTCACGATCGTCGCCGAGACCGCCAAGCTCCTGCCCGAGCAGATCGACCGGCTGCGCCGGCGGGCGATCGTGCAGCGCGCGGCGCGGACGTTCGCGATCGAGCGCGGCGCGCTGTCGTTCGAGGACCGGGTCACGATCCCGGTCACGCCGCACGTCGAGATCGACGTCCGCGGCGTGATCTACCTGGGCGCCCGGCTCAACCTGTCCGAGCAGCGGCTGACCGACGACGTCCGGGTGTTCGGCTCGCGCTTCGTGATGAAGGCCGAGGCCCACCCGACGCTGGCGCGCTTCGAGTTCACGACGATCGAGTACCCGATCGTCGAGGCGCTCGAGGCCGGCACCAGCCTGCCCGAGATCGAGGCCGCGCACCGCGACATCGACCCGCGGACCACCCGCGCGGTGATCTACGCGCTGGCATCGTGCGACGCGATCGCGCGGCTCGACAGCGAGCCGATCGAGATCGCGGCCCGGCCGCCGACCGCGGCGCAGGAGCCGACGGTGTCGCGCACGCCGACGCTGCGCGATCCGACGATGACCCGGCTGCCCACGCCGCGCGAGCCGACGATGTCGCGGACATCGACCCCGAGCGAGCCGATGGTCACGCGGGTCCCGACCCAGCGCGAGCCGACGATGTCGCGGACGCTGACCCCGAGCGAGCCGATGGTGTCGCGGGTCCCGACGCCGCGCGAGCCGATGGTGTCGCGCACGCCGACCGCGCCGTCGGTGTCGCGGGTGACGACCGAGCAGTTCGCCGACCGGACCACCAAGGTCCGGCCCAACGCGCTGACCAGCCGCGACGTCAAGGCGCTGATCGCCCAGCGCTGCGCGCTGATCGACCGCGGCGTCGACCACTTCACCCTGCTCGGCCTGGCGTTCGGCGCCACGGCCGACGCGGTGCGCGGCGCGTACGTCGAGCTCGCGCGCTACCTGCGGCCGGACAAGCTGACCCTGCTCGGGATCACCGCGGAGGCGGTCGACGCGCAGCGGCTGTTCGCCCAGGTCGGGATCGCGTTCACCACGCTGACCGATCCGGCGCGCCGCGCCGAGTACCTCGCGACCCTCAAGCGCGCGGTGCCTATCGTCGCGGTCGGGACCACACCGCCGCCCGACCGCAAGGCGCTGGCGGCCGAGGCCTACCAGCGCGGCCAGCACGCGCTGCGCGCCGATCAGCCGGTCAAGGCGGTGGTCGAGCTCGCCCAGGCCGTCGAGCTCGCGCCCCACGACGTCGACTACGGTGCGCTGCTCGGCTGGGCGCGGTTCTGCGCGACCTCCGACAAGGCCACGGTCGCGGCCGACACCCGCCGGCTGCTCGAGCGCGCGATCCATCGCTCGACCCGCCCCGAGATCGCGCGGTTCTACATGGGCCGGGTCGAGCGCATGCTTGGCCGCGACCAGCTCGCGCTGCACCACTTCCGCGAGGTGCTCGAGGTCGTCCCCGGCCACGCCGACGCGGCGAGCGAGATCCGCGTGATCGAGGCCCGGCTGGCGTCGCGCACGACGACCAACCGCTCGCCGCGCGCGCGCTGAGCCAGCCGCCGGGTAGCGGCCGTTATTGGCAAGCTGTAGAATATTCGGGCACGCCGGCGTAGGCTCGGCGGGATGGCCGCGAAACGCTCGAAGCCTCGCCTGCGCCGGTCACCCGAGGACGCGCGCGCCCACCTGCTCGACGCCGCCGACCAGGTGTTCCGCGATCACCTGCCCGACGCCGTCGGGCTGCGCGAGATCGCCGCCGCGGCCGGGGTGAGCCACGGGCTGGTCACCCACTACTTCACGACCTACGACGGCCTGGTCGCGGCGGTGATCGCGCGCCGGCTCGACGCCGCGCGCGGCACCGCGTTCGCCCACCTGGCGCAGATGACGTTCGCGGCCGACGAGGCGCCGCTGCTCTCGGTGATGGTCGATCTGCTCGCCGATCGCACGCTGGTCCGCCTGGTCGTGTGGTCGTTCCTGACCGGCCGCGGCGGTGACATCGTCGGCCGGGCCGGTCAGCTCGGCAAGCTGATCGACAGCATGGCCGCGCGGCTCGCGGCGCTCGGCACGCCGATCCTGCGCGACCGGCTCGAGCTCGCCGCGATGATCGCGCTGGCGACCGTCACCGGCTGGGCGGTGCTCGGCGACGCGATGGATCGGGCGTTCGGCCGCGCCGCGCCGGTCGATCTCGCGGTGCTCCGGACCGAATTGCAGCGGATGCTGCGCACGTATGTCGGCGCGCCGTAGCGGGTTTCTCGGATCTCCCCTCGCCGCCGTTATCGTTCGTTATTGTCAAATTGGATAATAAGCCGCATGGTGGGCGGCATGCGAAGACTTCTCGTCCCGATCTCCACGACCACCACCACCTTCACCCTCATCGCCGGCATCCTGGCGCGGTCGCAAGACGCCGCCGCGTTCGCCGAGGACGTCTGCTACCCGTCCGGCGGCGGGCCGATCGTCAGCTGCGCGCCGCTCCCCGAGGTCTGCCGGCCGGCCGGCACCGACACCGTGGCCTGCAAGGCGGCGATCATCGCCGTGGTCGCGCGCCAGCGCGCCGCGTCCGACGGCGGACGCAGCTCGGTCCACACCGACGTCACCTACCTCCTGGCCCAGGCGGTCGGATTCTCGTCGACCGACGCGTACTGGATCGCGGCGTACGACGAGTCGGCCGATCTCGGCTCATTTGCCCCGCGTGACAATAACTCGCTTGTCGTCGGCGGCGGCGCGCTCGCCACGGCCGACGTCAGCGGCTTCGTCCGCACCGACGCGATGTCGGGGGGCGTCCTGCTCCACGTCATCGCGCCGTACAACCACGGCCTGGCCACGCCGGTGCCCGGCATCGACGGCCTGCACCCGGATCCGACGAACGCGGCGAACGAGGTCACGCTCGCGAACTTCCGGGCCTGGGCGCTCGGGGCCTCGAGCTCGGCGAAGCCGGCGTGCACCGCGGGGCTCACGGTGCCGAGCGCGAGCGGCGACCTGGCCACCGGGGCCGCCTGCATCGCCACCGGCACGCCGATCCAGGCGTCGATCAGCCTGTTCGGCCCGTTCGACCTGCCGTTCGGCACCCAGGCCGGCCCGCAGCTGGTCCAGGACAGCACCACGCCGGTCCACGCGCCCGGGTTCGACGCGCTGGTCGCCACCGACGGCGCGCACGACGCCAGCGCGGCCCACGCGGCGGACGCCCGGCTCGGCATCTACCTCCACATGCTCGCCGACCGGATCACCCACCACGTGTGCTCCGATCGCTCGGTGATCTCCGGCCCGACCGAGGCCGGGTTCTTCGTCGACCTGACCGACAAGGAGTGCGCCCAGCCGATCCACCTCCTGCGCCACGCCTGGGAGACCGGCGTGCCGTTCGCCCGGATCGCGCCCCAGGACCGCACCACCCTGGCGATGCTGTCGTCGGTCTACCAGGAGCTGGTCGTGTTCGCCCGGGCGCGCGGCGTGCTGCGCGCGGGCGCCGACACCGCGGCCACCCAGGCCGCGTACACCGCGCAGCTGGCGGCCGCGCTCGAGAAGTTCACCGCGGCCGATCGGATCGCCGCGCTCGACGCGGTCGGCTGCGCGCACGGCCTCGCGCCGCTGCCCGGTCAGCCGGCGTGCTGAGCGGTCGCGGCGGCCGTGTCGCTCAGGGCGCCCGGACCTCGACCTTGGTGAGGTTATCGTCCGAGTTGCGGTCGATCCGCTTGTTGTAGGGATCGACGCCGGCCCAGACCGGCGGCTTGTCGACCACCACGGTGACGGTCTGCTTGCCCGACTTGATCGGCCGGTGCTGCAGGTACAGCACCGACGCGGCGTCGAACCCCGGCTTGCCGGGCTCGGCCGTGAACACGCCGAGGTCGAACGGCTCGTCCAGCGGCGCCTCGGTCTCCACACCCTTGCCGTCGGCGTAGAGCTTGCGCGCCTCGACCTCGATCGCGACGTCGTACTTGCCGTCGGCGCGTCGGGTCGCGGTCGCGCCGCGCGCCTTGGCGTCGATCAGCGTGATCTTCTCGAACAGGTCGGTGATCAGCGCGTCGTGCGCGGGCCCGGCCTCGGCGCGCAACAGGCGCAGGAAGTCGAGCGTGTTGGGGTACGGGGCCGGCTTGAACGCGAACTGCTTGAGCAGCGCCGCGAGCGCGCGGTTGACCGTGGCCTCGCCGACCACCTCCTTGAGCCAGTACATCGCCAGCGAGCCCTTCTGGTAGTGGATGTAGGGCTGGTTCTCGACCCGGGCGAGCGGCAGCTCCTCGACAACCTCGGCGCCGCGGTTGCTCAGGTAGCGATCGAGCTCGTACTTGAGGAACTTGCGGATCTGCTCCTTGCCGTACATTCGCTCCATCACCAGCAGCGCCGAGTACTGCGCGAAGCTCTCGACCAGCATCGTCGCGCCCTGCTGCTCGCTGGGCACCAGCTGGTGCCCCCACCACTGGTGCCCGATCTCGTGCGCCGTGATGTAGGTCGCGAGGTCGATCTTCCCGGGGGCGCCGAGCCTCAACAAAAATCCGATGTTCTCGCTGTACGGGATCGTGTTGGCGAACGACTGCGCGAAGTCGGCGTACGACGGGAACTCCAGGATCCGCGCCTGGCGGAACTGGTAGGGCGAGAACTGCGCGCTGAACAGCGCCAGCGACTCCTTCATCGCGTTCAGCATGCGGGCGACGTTGTAGTCGTGGCCGGGGTGGAAGTAGACCGCGAGATCGACGCCCTGCCAGGTGTCGCGCCGGACCTCGTAGCGCGCCGACTGGATCGAGAAGAAGTGGTTGATCGGCGCGTCGGGCTTGAAGTGCGCGGTACGGCGGCCGCCGGTCGTCGTGTCACTGACCGTGTAGCCGGGCGCGATCGGCGTCTGGTCGGCGTCGGTGGTGACCGTGATGTCGGCGTCGACCCAGTCGCTGTCGGCGCGGAACGGGCTGTGCGCCCGGCCGGCCTCGTCCTCGAGCGTCGGCGGCCGCAGGTCGACCGGCAGGCCCTGCTTGCGGCGCTTGGCGCGGTCCTTGAGCAGGCCGTTGCGCGACATCCCGAGGTTCGGGGTGATCTCGCCGTTGTCGAGGAAGCTGCCGTTGGCGACCAGGCGGGTCAGCGGGGCGCTGTTGGGGAACCCGCGCTCCGCCAGGGTGGTGACGAACCGCAGCTCGCGGATCTCGCCCGGCGCCATCGCCGGCGCGAGCTTGTAGATCCGGTAGTGGTACTCGGGCCAGTCCTTGTCCAGCGTGGCACCCGGGAGATCGAGCTGATCGAGCACCAGCTGGTCCGGGTAGTTGACGTGCAGCACGTCGATCGGCGCGCCGGTGAAGTTCTGGATCCGGTAGCTGCCGGTGGTCACCGCGCGGGTCTCGCGCGGAAACAGCTGGACGTCGAGCTTGACCGCGGTGATCCGCGGCTGCGGCACGGTCTCGTAGCGCAGGAACTGCTTCTCGTAGCTCGCCAGCCTCGCGTCGCGCTCGGGCGCGGGGACGTAGTGGTTGAGGATGTTGGTGTTGTAGTAGATGTAGCCGCCGGCGCCGAGCCACACCACCACGCCGGCGACGAGCAGCGCGAGCGCGCCACCGCGCAGCCGCGCGCGCAGGTACGTGAGCCGCGGGCGCAGCGCGACGGTCGTGCCGCGCCGCCACAGCGCGTACGCCAGCATGCCGAGGATCAGCGCGAACGCGCTCCAGTAGACCTGGAACCAGGCCTGGCCGATCCAGAACCGGCCCATGCCGTTCATATCCGACAGCGGAACCGGCGAGCTGCCCCCGTAGTTGTACAGGTTGTGCTCGAAGCCGCCGACGCCGAGCGCCACGGAGGCGACGATGTAGATCAGCATCACGCCCCAGCCCAGGAACTTCTGCGGCACCAGCACCTGCACGAACACCGACAGCACGGCGAGCTGGACCGCCGAGACCAGCATCGGCAGCGCGAACCACAACAGGTAGTGACCGAGCTCGAACTGGGTGTAGCCCTTGAGCAGCTGAACGGCCATGCCGGTGATCACCGCGGCCACCGCCGTCGAGCCCAGCACCAGCGTGATCGCCACGATCTTGGGTACCAGGTGCGCCCAGTCCGGCGCGGCGGTGGCGTCGACGATCTCGTGCGTCCGGCGGTCGCGGTCGCGCCACACCAGCTCACCGGAATAGAACACCGCGATGATGATCGGGAACAGCGTGAATGCGCCGTCGAGCGTCTGCACCGTGAGGCGCGTCACCGGGTACGATCCGGCGTCGTACAACCGCCTCGCGAACGCCAGCGAGGCGGCCGCGTTGAGCACGCCCAGGCCGAGCAGCACGAAGAACGCAGGGCTGCGGAACACGAACGCCATGTCGAACCGCGCCAGGCGCCACAGCTGCGTCCACCGCGCGGCGGCATCGTCGCGCAGCGTCGGAAGCTGCCGGAGCACCGACGACGGGATCGGCGCGGTGGCGGCAGCGGGGGCGGCGGCGGCGCGCGCCGGGGCGCTGCGCTGCTCGAAGCGGAACCGGTGGTACGCGATCGCGAACACCACGACCGCGATCGCCGACCACAGCACGCGGTTGGCGAGCAACAGCCCCGACAGCGGCGGCAGCAGCGTGTTGCGCTCGGCCGCGGTCCAGTACTTGGTGGCGAGCGTCAGCGCCGACCGCCCGAACGGATCGGTCAGCGCCGCGACGGTCTCGTACTGCGGATCGCTGAGCACGCCGCGCATGACGAGGTACAGCACCAGCGTCGTCGCCGCGCCGACGTAGGTCCACATCATCGAGCGCGTGGCGGTGGCGAGCGCGAAGTAGCCCGCCGAGATGATCAGCAGCGTGGGCAGCCCGAACGCGAACAGCGCGTACAGGTAGTCGCCGAACCGGAATGGGCCGACCTTCTCCGGATCGATCCACGGCATCGCCGAGCCGACCGCGATCGCCAGCGGGATCATCGCCAGCACGCACAGCGCGGCGGCGGTGGCGCCGACGAAGCGCCCGACCAGATAGCTGAACTTGCTGACCTGGGTCGACCTCAGGATCGGCGCGAACCCGGTCTCGTCGTCGCGGATCACCACGTTGGCGACCATCGCCACGACGATGAAGATCGCGAACAGGCTCATCAGCGCCAGGGTCTGGAGGATCGAGTACGGCGCGTTGACGAACACGTTGCCGCGGCTGCCGATCTGGATCTGATCGATCGTCACCGAGCCGAACGTGAACAGGAAGAACAGCGCGCAGCCGACCCAGAACACCGGGCTCCGGGCCTGGTAGCGCCACTCGAACACCGCGATATGTCGCAACATGGCGGTCCTCACGCGGCCTGGCGCTGGCGGTGCAGGGTGGCGAAGTAGACGTCCTCGAGGTCGCTGATCACCGGCTCGAACGCCGGATCGGGCGCGGCGTCGGCCAGCACGTGGATCTGGGTCTGTCCGGCGCGCAGCCGCGTCGCGATCAGTTCGAACTGCGCGCGGTACGCCGGCAGCTCGGCCTTGTCGATCACCCGGGCCCAGACCTTGCCGGCGAACGCCTCGATCAGCGCCGCGGGCTTGTCGTTGGCGACGATCCGCCCGCCGATCATGAGGCCGACGCGCGAGCACAGGTCGGTGACGTCGTCGACGATGTGGGTCGACAGGATCACCACCATGTTCTCGCCGATCTCGGACAGCAGGTTGTTGAACCGGTTGCGCTCCTCGGGATCGAGCCCCGCGGTCGGCTCGTCGACGATGATCAGCTTGGGCCGGCCGATCAGCGCCTGCGCGATGCCGAACCGCTGGCGCATGCCGCCGGAGAACCCGGCGATCGGCTTCTTGCGCACGTCCCACAGGTTGACCTGCTGCAGCAGGGTCTCGACGGTGTCTCGCCGCTCGCCGCGCCCGATCACGCCCTTGAGCACGGCCAGGTGGTCGAGCATGTCGTAGGCCGAGACCCGGGGATAGACCCCGAAGTCCTGGGGCAGGTAGCCCAGCATCGCGCGCAGCCGTTCGGGGTGGGCCCGCACGTCGATGCCGTCGAACAGGATCGATCCTGCCGTCGGGACCTGCAGCGTCGCCACGCAGCGCATCAGGGTGGATTTGCCGGCGCCGTTGGGCCCGAGCAAGCCGTACATCCCGCGTGGGATCTCGAGCGTCACGTCGTCGAGCGCGCGGGTGCGCCCATCGTAGCTGTGAGACAGGCCGGCAATCGAGAGCATGAGTGGGGCTCCGTGGCTGGTTGAGCGAGCGGATGAGACCGTAGCAATCGCGGGACCGTTGTACGCCGCGATTCCCGCAGCGGTATCGCGCACCGCGGCATTGGCCCCGGCAGCGTCGCACGGCGCCGCCGCCCGGAGCGCCGTGCGCGCCGATCAACCGGTTGCCGGCGACGCCAGTTTGTCGCGTCGCAGTCGCGTCGCAGTCGCGGTCGCTGTCGCGGTCACTGGCGCTGCAGCAGCAGCGAGCCGAGCGAGTAGCCGGCGCCGAACGACGCCATCACGCCGAAGCTGCCGGCCGGGAGGTCGGTGTTGTACTTCGAGAACGCGATCAGCGATCCGGCCGACGCGGTGTTGCCGAACTCGTCGAGGATGATCGGCGCCTCGGTGCGGGTCGCGTCGCGGCCCAGGACCCGCTTCGCGATCAGCTCGTTCATGCTCTGGTTGGCCTGGTGCAGCCAGTAGCGGCCGATCTGCAGCGGGCCGAGGTCGTGCGCCGCGATGTGATCGGAGATGAACTTGGCCGCCAGCGGCACCACGTCCTTGAACACGCGCCGGCCGTTCTGGTGGAACAGCTTGTCGATGTTGTGCTCGGTGCTCGGATCGCAGCGGTCGAGGTAGCCGCGGTTGTTGCGGATGTTGTTCGACCACTTCGACATCATCCGGGTCGACAGGATCTCCCACGAGCCGGGCCGCGCGCGCTCGGTCGGCTCGACCACCAGCGACACCGACGCGTCGCCGAAGATGAAGTGGCTGTCGCGCTCGCGCCAGTTCATGTGGCCGGTGGTCAGCTCGGGGATCACGACCAGCGCGCACTCGGCCTGGCCGAGCCGGACCGCCTGTGACGCCAGCTGGGTGGCGCCGGTCGCCGCCGAGCAGCCGAGCAGGATGTCGAAGCCGTAGCCGCGGGCGCCGATCGCCTCCTGGACCTCGATCGCCAGCGACGGATACATCCGCTGCAGGTTCGAGCAGCCGAGCACGACCAGATCGACGTCCTCGCCGGTGCGGCCGGCGACCTCGAGCGCGCGCTTCGCCGCGTTGACCGCGTACTCGGCCTGGATGCTGAGCTCGTCCTCGGACCGATCCGGGATGTTCGGGCACATCCGCTCGGGGTCGATGAGGCCGGTCTTGTCCTCGACGTAGCGCCGGCGGATGCCCGACGCCTTGGTGATCCACTCCGGCGTGGACTCGAGCAGCGGCTGGCGCGTGCCGGCGGCGATCTCCGCGGCGTGCTTCGCGTTGTCGCGGTGCACGAACTGGTTGAACGCCGCGCACAGCTCGTCGTTGTCCAGGACCGTCTCGGGGTGCCACACGCCCTGCCCGGTGATCGAAGTCTTGGTGGTCGTGCGCGCAGCCATGACGCGCACCTTACCCGAGCGCTCCCGAGGGCGGAAATCTGCCGTGCATGGATCCGGAAGCCTCCGGTCCGACCAGTCGAGCCGGCTAGGGCTTTTTCCCGACTTCGGCCTCGACCTCGACCAGGGCGCTGCGCAGGAACCCCGACTGCGGATCGCTGGCGATCGCCATCTTGAGCTGGAGCACGGCGCCGGTCAGATCGCCCCGCCGCAGGGCCATCTCGGCCTTGCGGTAGTAGATCAGCGCCTTGGAGCTCATCATCTGGGCCGGCGCGCCCGGCTCGTCCGGGACGCGGACCGCCTTGTTCGACGTCGGCGACGTCGGGATCACCGTCGTGGTCGGCACCATCGCGCCGGCGTCCCGCACCGCCGGGATCCGCGAGGTCGACGTGCGCGGCCCGCGCAGCTCCTGGTAGGCCGCGGCGGCGCGCGCGTAGGCCGTGGTCACCAGCTCGAGCTCCTCGGGCGTCAGCGTCCGGCGGTGCAGATCGGGGTGCGCCATCCGCGCGATCTTGTGGAACGCCTCCTGGGCGGCCTGGGGCCCCGCGTCGGGCGCGATGTCGAGGGTCTGGCACGCGGTCGCGCCCTTGCGGCCGATCACGCGCTGCGCCCACAACAGGACATCGGCGCGCGCGCTCATCGCTTGTCGTCCGGGGCGTCGATCTGCGCGCCGTTCGGGGCCCCGTTCGGGCCAGCGCTCGGGGCGCCGAACACCTGGAGGTGCGCCTCCTGGTGCTGGCCGGACATCTGATCACTCGCGCGGACGTGCAGGATCCCGTCGGCGTCGACCCGGAACTGGACCTCGATCTTGAGATCGCCGCGCGGCCGCGGCGGCAGGTCCTCGAGCCGGAGCGTGCCGAGCGGCTCGTTCTCGGTGTAGCGCCGGGCCTCGCCGCGGCAGCAGTCGATCTCCACGCGGGTCTGGTTGTCGCGCGACGTCGTGAACACCCGGGTGCGCTCGATCGGGATCGGCGCGTTCTTGTCGAGCAGGCGCTCGGTGAAGCCGCCCGCGGTGTGGATCGCCAGGGTCGCCGGGTTGACGTCGAGCAGCACCGGCCGCTTCACGGTCACCTCGGGCAGCGTCACCGCGCCCTGCGCGAGCGGCGAATGCCCGGCGGTCGCGACCGCATCGCGCGCCCCCATGCCGGTGCCCGACGTCAGGTTGCCGGTCAGGTTGCCGGCCTGGATCGCGGCGCCCTGCGCCACCACCTCGTCGGGGTTGATCGCGATGTTGGGCTCGCGGCGGAAGATCTCGGCGAGCAGCCGGCGCACCATCGGGATCCGGGTCGAGCCGCCGACGCACAGCACGTCGCTGATCATCCGCGGATCGATGTTCGCGGCGATCAGCACCTGGCGGGTCACCGCGATCGTGCGCTGGACATAGCCGGAGATCAGCTCCTCGAACTGGCCGCGGGTCAGCGAGAACGGCAGGGTGCCGACCTTGCCGCCCGGCAGGTCGAGGCCCTCGATCTCGCCCTCGGCGGCCTCGTTGTCCGACAGGTGGATCTTGATCGCCTCGGCGCCCATCATCAGCTTCATCATCAGCGCGGGGTGCGGCCGCGGATCGACGTGCAGCTGGCGGTGGAGCTCGGCCGCGAGGTTCTCGGCCAGCGCGCGGTCCAGGTCATCGCCGCCGAGGAAGAAGTCGCCCTCCGACGCCAGGACCTCGAACACGTCGCCGTTGAGCTGCAGGATCGACACGTCGAACGTACCGCCGCCGAAGTCGAACACCGCGATCATCTGCTCGCGCTCGTGGCCGAAGCCATAGGCCAGCGCCGCCGCGGTCGGCTCGTTGATCAGCCGCATCACGTCGAGCCCGGCGAGCCTGCCGGCCTCGCGCGTCGCCTGGCGCTGGCCGTCGGTGAAGTTGGCCGGCACGGTGACCACCGCGTCCTTGACCGGCGTGCCGAGCTGGCGCTCCGCGGCGCGCTTGAGGTGCAGCAGCACGTGCGACGAGATCTCGGGCATCGTCATTCGCCGGTCGCGCATCACGACGATCGGCTGCTGGTTCAACCCCTCGACGACGGCGTAGCGCACCCCTGTCAGCGCGAGCTGGACGAGCGGTGCCCGCGTGTTCTGGCCGATGAACCGCTTGGCCGAGTGCACCACGTTGTGCGGCTCGCTCAGCCGGTAGCGCTTGGCGTCGGTGCCGACGACGACCCCGCCGGTGCTCGGGAACGCGACCACCGAGGGATGGACCCGCTCGCCGCGCGCGCCGAGGATGAACTCGACCCCCGTCGGTGTCGCGATCGCCGCGACCGAGTTCGTCGTCCCTAGATCGATGCCGAGAGCAACCGCCACTCTGGCCAATTGTTACGCATGGATGGCCGTGACTGTCGAGAATTCGTCCATGCAGGTGCGCCGTCAGGTGGCGGCGGCCTTGCCGGCATCGGGCTTCATCGCAACGTGACCCGGCTGGGCGCGGACCTGATCGAGCCACGCGCCGACCCGCGGGCCGATCGCGAAGCCGATCACGCCGGCGGTGTGCGTGTAGGCGTACAGCGCGATGTCGGCGATCCCGTAGCGCTCGCCGGTGAACCACGCGGCGCCCGCGAGGTGGCCCTCCATCACGTCGAGCGCCGCCTGGCCGCGCTGCTTCCACACCGCGATCTCGTCGGGCCGCTTGCGGTGCAGGCCGCCCCACAAGGTCCAGAACTTGAGCACCGCGACGTACGGCTCGTGGCTGTACTGCTCGAAGAACATCCACTGCAGCGCGCGGGCGCGGCCGAGCGCGTCGTCGGGCAGGTAGCGCGTGCCGCTCGCCAGGAAGTACAGGATCGCGTTGCTCTCGGGCAGGTAGCTGCCGTCGTCGAGCTCGAGCAGCGGGATCCGGCCGTTGGGGTTCTTCGCGAGGTACGCCGGCCGCCGGGTCTCGGGCGGATCGGCCAGGATGTCGAGCGCGGTCACCGGGACATCGATACCGAGGTGAGCCAGCAGCAGCGATACCTTGTAGGCATTGCCCGAGGGGATCGACGACTCGTACAGCCGGACGGGGCGCATGGCGCGCATTGTACCGGCCCGCGTTGCCGCCGGCGGCACAGCTCGCGGCCGCGGCCGCCGCCACAGCGAACCGGTCAGGTCGGGTTCTGGCCGGTGAGGTGCCTGGCGATGATCCGGCGCTGGATCTGCCCGGTGCCCTCGAAGATGTCGTAGATCTTGGCGTCGCGATACCACTTCTCGACGGGATGGCCGGGCTCCAGCGCCTCCTCGCCGAACAGCACCATCGCGCGGTTGGTGACCATCTGCACCGTGCGCGCGGCGTGGGCCTTGGCGGTCGAGGCCTCGGCGACGTTGTCGAGGTGGTGATCGGCCATCCACGCGGCGCGGTGGACGAGCAGGCGCGACGCGGCGATCTCCATGTGCATGTCGGCGAGCTCGAACATGATGTGCTGGTGGCTCGCCATCGGCGTGCCGTCGAGCGAGCCGCCGCGGACCCGATCGAGCAGGTACTCGTAGGTCGCGCGGGCGATGCCGACGGCCTGGGCGCCGACCGCGGGGCGGGTCGAGTCGAGCATTCGCTTGGTGTCGGCGAGGCCGCCGGCGGGGCCGCTGCCGCTGTGCGCGCCGCCGAGCATCATGTCCTTGTGGACGCGGACGTCCTCGAAGTGGATCTGCGCGGTCTCCGAGGCGCGGATGCCGAGCTTGGTCTCCTTCTTGCCGGGGATCAGGCCCGGCGTGTCGCGGGCGACCAGGAAGCCGCGGACGCCGGCGCGGCCGGCCTCGGGCGCGGTCTGGGCCCACACGACGTAGGCCGAGGCCGAGCGGCCGTTGGTGATCCACTGCTTGCTGCCGCGGATGATGAAGTGATCGCCGTCGGGCCGCGCGGTGGTCTTGAGCCCCGAGATGTCCGAGCCGGTGCCCGGCTCCGACAGCGCCATCGCGGCGATCTTGATGTGGCCGTGCTCGTCGTCGCCCTGGAGCAGCCGGCGGAACTCGGCCTTCTGCTCGTCGTTGCCCATCCGCGAGATCGGCGACCCCGCGAGGTTCGAGCCGCCGAGCGCCAGCGCGATGCCGGGGCAGCCCCAGGCGAGCTCCTCGGACGCGACCACGCCGATCCGGGCCTGGTTCCTGGGCTTGGTCGGATCGGGATCCTCCTCGACGCCGGTCAGCCGGCGGCGGCCGTCGATCGCGGCGGTCTGCGACATGCCGACGTTCTGCGCGGTCCTCATCAGGTCCCAGGGCATCGACTCTTCCTGGTCGTGCTTGATCGCGATCGGCCGCATCATCTGCCTGGCGAACGAGCCGAGCATCTGGCGCAGGCCCTGGAGCATGGGGTTGTCGTGGAACAGGTCCATGGTTGGCTCCTATCGCCCCGCGGACGGGGCCGCGGCCGCCCGGGCCGCGAGCACGCGGCCGAGCCGCTCGTCGCCGTGCAGCGCCTCGAACGCGCGCGCGTCGCGCATCAGCTTCTCGACCGGGTAGTCGTTGACGAACCCGTAGCCGCCGAAGATCTGCACCGCGTCGACGGTGGCGCGGGCCACGACGTCGCCGGCGAGCACCCGGGCGCGGCTGGCGGCGTCGCCGGCGCCGGGCGCGCGGGTGTCGATCGCCCACGCCGCGTGGAGCGCCATCAGCCGGGCCGCGGCGGCGCCGGTCAGCGCGTCGTCGCGCAGCCGGATCAGCGACTCGAACGTGCCGATCGGCTGGCCGAACTGGACCCGGTCGCGGGCGTAGGCCTCGGCGTGCTCCATCGCGCCGGTCGCGACGCCGGCGGCGCGCGCCGCGAGCGATGTCCGGGCCCACGACAGGACCAGGGCGATCGCCTCGCGCGCCGGCTCGCCGCGCGCGAGCACGTGGTCGGCGGGGACGCGGTGCGCGTCGAGCGCGGCGGTCGCCCACCGCGCGGCCCGCCAGCCCGACGGCGCGATCGGCTGGCGCGCCACGCCGTCGGTGGACAGCAGGAACAGGACGTCGCGCGCGGCGACCAGGACGTGGCTGGCCGCGGCGAGCGCCGGCGCCGGCCCGAGCTTGCCGGTGACGCGCAGGTCGCCGCCGGTATCGTCGATCGCGAGCTGGCCGCGGCTGTCGTGCGACAAGCTCGCGAGGCCGCCGCCGCGGAGCGACGCGAACAGCGCCTCGCGCGCCGCGGCGCTGCCCCACGCGGCGACCGCGAGCGCCGGCTCGACGTTGGTCTCGAGCAGCGCGGCCAGCCCGGCGCAGCCGCGGCCGAGCTCGAAGCCGCGCAGCGCGCGGGTGGTGTGGGAGTAGGCGCCCTCGAGCAGGCCATTGCTCGCGGCCGGCACGGCGTCGAGAAAGCAGCCCAGCTCGGCGCCCATCGCGTACAGCCGCTCCGGGGGCGTGGCGCTGCGATCGGCGTCGGCGGCCCAGCCGCGCAGGTCGCGATCGGCGAACCGGCGGAGCGTCTGGACGATCATCTGCTGCTCGTCGTCGAGCCCGAACTCCATGCCGCTAGCTGTACCGCGACGCCGCTGCGCAGTCACCACCCACCGGCCGGGTCGGATCTGGCCGGCGTCACCGCCAGTACTGGGCGCCGCCCTCCATGGCGTTGGCCGAGGTCACGAACAGCGACGGCGGCATGACGACGTAGGTGACCGGCATCAGCCACACGAAGAACACGATCATCTCGGGGCCTCGCCGCCCCTCGATCGGCAGCCCGAGCATCCGGCCGCGCTCGCTGAGCCCGCCGACCCCGGCGCGGACTCGCGCGAGGAACCGGTGGGCCTCGGTGGGCGCGGGGATCTTGCCGATCGGACGCTCGCCGTGCAGCACGACCGAGCGCATCAGGTTGAACGCCGGATCCTGGATCGTCGCGGTGAGCACGGCGCACAGCTTGCGCAGCGCGTCGGCCACGTCGATGCGCTCGGCGACCCCCGGCAGCACCATCGCGCGGCACTTGATGCCGAGCGCCGCCGCGATCTCGGAGAGGTCGATCAGCTCGACCACGGGCACGGCGTCCGGGCTCGGGGTCAGGTCCGGGCCGCGCACCTGGCGCAGCGCCGTCATGTAGGACTCGCCGGTGCGGGCCTGACGGTCCCGGACGCGGCGCTTGAGATCTCGTTTCGCGGTCATCGACGTTCCTCGCGGTGCTGCGGCGAACTCCATGCTGCCGCGGCGCCGGTGAACGGGGGAACAGGTGACTCGCGCCATCGAGGAGATAGCTCCCCTTCGCCCCCGCGTGGCGATCGGGCATGGACCGATCGTGAGAGGGTCACGCGTGACAGCCCGCGCTTTATGTCGCCACAGGATCGCCGCGACCCGGCCGGCTGTCAATTGCCGCGACGCGCCGGGGCAAGCGCTGCCGGGGATGCGTGCCGGCGCCCGGAACCGTTGTTCTCGACTGACCGGCGCGCTACGCGCCCGTGGCGAGCAGGACCTTCAGCACGCCCGGCGCGGCCGCGCGCTGCAGCGCCGCCTCGGCGCGGTCGAGCGACACGATCTCGCTGACCAGATCCGCGACGTCGACCGCGCCGCGCGCCAGGAGGTCGAGCGCCGGCGCGAACCGGCCGCAGCGCGAGCCGATCACGGTGATCTCCTCGACCACGACCCGCGCCGCGTCGATCGGGGTCTCGCCGTGGAACGTCGACTTGAGCACCAGCGTGCCCTGCGGCCGCAGCAGGTCGAGCGCCAGGGCGAAGCCGGCCGCGCCGCCCGATGCCTCGACCACGACGTCGAAGCTGCGGCCGCGGTCGCGGGCCCGGTCCACCACCGCGGTCTCGATCCCGCGGTTCGCCGCGCGCGCGAGCTTGTCCGGGTGCTTGCCGATCAGCACCGGCCGTGCGCCCGCGGCCGAGAGCACCCTCGCGCACAGCAGGCCCAGCTTGCCATCGCCGATCACCGCGACCTGCGCCTGCGCGTCGCCCGCCATCGGCGCGCGCTCGAGGACGCCGCACGCCGCCGCGAGCGGCTCGACGAACACCGCCGCCTGATCGGGCACGCCGTCTGGAACCCGGACGAGGTTTCTCGCCGGCAGCCGCAGCAGATCGGCGTGGGCCCCGTCGCGACCGACGATCCCGAGCACCGTGCGGCTGGCGCAGTGCCGCGGGTCGCCGGTCGCGCAGCGCGCGCAGCGCCCGCACCCGGCGTTGATCTCGCCGACCACCCGCTGGCCGCGGGCCAGATCGCCACCGCCGGCGTCCTCGACGATCCCGACGAACTCGTGGCCGATCGTGCCGCGGAACCCCGCGTAGCCGCGCGCGATCTCGAGATCGGTGTTGCAGATACCCGACAGCACGACCCGCACCAGCGCCTCGCCGCGCGGCTCGGGCGGCTCGATCTCGACGAGCGAGGCGGCTCCATCACCGACGCGCAGGGCTCTCACGTCGCCGAGTATGCCAGACCCGGTGCGCGTCGTGCCGCGCTGCGCGTCGTGCCGCGCTGCGCGTCGTGCCGCGCTGCGCTCCTCAGTACACCACGCGGCGGGGACCGCGATCGCCGAGCTCGATCCGATCTCCCGGCGCGAACGGCGAGTAGTCGCGATACGTGAACACGCCGCGGGTGCCGTTGTCGAACCGGATCACGACCTCGTAGGCGCGGGTCTCGTACGACCCCTGACTCAGCGCCGCGCCGGTCGCCGCGCCGGCGGCCGCGCCGAACAGCGTCCTCGGGCCGCGGCCTCCGAACAGCACCGCACCGACCAGCGCGCCGGCGGCCGCGCCGGCGGCGGGATTGCCTTGTACGCGGCGCACGACCAGGCGGACCGACTCGACGATGCCGGTCCGCGGCGCGTATTCATCCGGCGCCGTCTGCTCCGTGGTGTACGTCGCGGTCGTCGCGCATCCGAGCGCCAGCGACGCAGCGACGAGCGCTGCAGCACAGGTTCTGACGAATCTCATGATCGATTCGATTGCATCCGATGTGCCGATCGATCGCCGTCTGCAGGAGCCGCGACCCGGCGAACCGTCGGCGCGAACCGCCATGATTCATGCACGTTGTCGCTCGACGTCACCGGCTCCGGGGAATCGCGATCCGCGGCGCAGGTCGCTGTGCGCTGGCGGGCACCTCCAGATCAGCGCGGTGCGTGCGGGTGCGTCACGCCGCTCGCGGCCGCTAGGCCGGGGGTGCAGCGGCGGTCGGCTCGACGTCGTTCGCCGGCAGCGGCGCGAGCTTGGCCCAGCAGTGGCCGCAGCGCGAGGCGTTGCGCATCCCGAACTGGAAGCAGACCGGGCAGGCGCGCAGCTCCGGCGCCGGCCCCAGGGCGAGCGCGGTCACGAGCTCCGCGAACGTCGCGCGCAGCTCCGTGCTGGCCGCTTCGCCCGGGCGAGCCAGGTCGTTCTCGAGGGTCTCGACGATCGTTCGCAGCCGCGCGCGGCCGGTATCTCCAAAGCTCGTGGTCATGGTGAACCCTCCGGGCCGAGGATGGGCGCGGCGCGACCCTTCGACAATCAGGAAATTACAGCCCGACTTGTCGAAAAAACCGTGGTGAGTGCTAGCGTGCGTCATCGACTGGCTCAACTACCACCACCTCCTCTACTTCTGGGTTGTCGCGCGCGAAGGCAGCATCACGAAGGCGAGCCGCGTGCTCCACCTCGCGCATCCGACGATCAGCGGCCAGATCCATCAGCTCGAGGACGTGCTCGGCGCGAAGCTGTTCATGCGCAAGGGCCGCAACCTCGCGCTCACCGACACCGGGCGCGTCGTCGCGCGCTACGCCGAGGAGATCTTCTCGCTCGGCCAGGAGCTCGTCGACACCGTCCACGGACGGGCCAGGGGCCAGATGCGGCTCGTCGTCGGCGTGTCCGACGTGCTCGCCAAGTCGATCGTCCATCGCATCCTCGAGCCGGCGTTCCGGATGCAGGAGCGGCTGCGCGTGGTGTGTCGCCAGGACCGCACGATCGACGCCTTCATGGCCGAGCTCGCCGGCCACACCGTCGATGTCGTGCTCGCGAACGCGCCGGCCGGCCAGGGGACCTCGGTCAAGGCGTTCAGCCATCGCCTCGGCGACTGCGGGACGTCGTGGTTCGCCGCCCCCGCGCTGGCGAGGAAGTACCGGCGCGGGTTTCCGCGCTCGCTCGACGGCGCGCCCCTGCTCTTGCCGAGCGGCGAATCGACGTCGCGGCGCATGCTCGACGAGTGGTTCGCATCTCATGAGGTCCGACCGCTCGTGGTCGCCGAGCTCGACGACGCCGCGCTGGTCAGCGTGCTCGGCGAGAAGGGCCTCGGCGTGTTCGCGGCGCCCGACGTGATCGAGGACGAGATCCGGCAGCGCTATCGCGTGCACCTCGTCGGCCGGACCCCCCGCATCCGGCAGCAATTCTTCGCGATCTCGATCGAGCGCAAGATCAAGCATCCCGGGGTCGCCGCGATCTGCGAGATCGCCCGAGCGCAACTGTTTGATTGACGCTCGACGCGGCGCTCGCGGCACGGTAATCTCGCAGCGGATCGAAAGCTCGGAGCCCCGCGGATCACCCGTGGTCCTTTTGGCGGGTCCAGGAGGGCTATGAGCAACGACAGCGCTCGGCGAGAGCGGAGGCGCGATCTACGCGTATCTCCCAAGGGCACGGTGATTCTTCAGGCAGATCGGTGCGTCATTCGCGGCAGGATCGCGAACCTGAGCCGCGCCGGTCTGTCGATGACGACACCGGTCCCGGCACCGGCGCGATTGCTCGATAGCCCGGCCGACATCGATCTCCGGCTCGATGACCGGCACTCCACCTGGCTCGAGTTGCACGGCCGAGTCCTGCGGCTCGATGCCGACTCGGTCGCGCTGGCGCTCGACGTCGTGCCGCCCCCAGTTCTACAGATCATCGACGACATCGTCATGGCGTCGCACCACCATCAGCGCGTCCTGTCGATCGTGCTCGTCGACGCCACGCCCGGGCGACGCATCGAGATGACCGAGGCGTTTCGCGCGGCCGGGTGCGGAGTGATCGACGTGTCGACGCCGCTCGAGGCGATCGTGCGGCTCGGCGAGTCGCACTTCGAGCCTGACCTGATCGCGATCGCGGACTCGTCGCCCGCCGCGGTCTCGGACGAGCTGCGCCGGTTCGTCGACGCGGAGCATCCGCGGGCCAAGCTCGTCACGATCAGCGATGCCGCGAGCGAACCGACCGGGCTGTTGCACTGGTTGTCGGCGACCGATCCGGCGGGCGATCTCGCGACGCGGATCCGCAAGGTCCTGACCACGTTCCATCCCGGATGAGCGGACGTCGATGACCGCACGCCAGAATTGCTCGAGAGGAACCGAGAACATGTCGAATCGCCGGTACGTGGACAACCCCTGGCCGTGGCCGCCGACATGACCGAAACATTCGTTCCGGCGGCCGTCGCCATCGGCGAGGCGTGGGCCAACGAGCTCGTGCGCGGGTTCCGGGCGGACGACCGCAAGGTCATCGGCGCATGGCCCGGCACGATGAGCGAGGCGCGCAAGCGCGTCCTGTTCGGGCTTCGCGTCCGGCTGGAGGCCCACCTGCTCGACGATCTGGCGAGGGTCGCGAGCGTCGCTGCGCGGCGCGAGTGGCGCACCGCGACGCTGCCGCCGCCGGCGCTCTGACCCGCGAGCCGCATTTCGCTCCAGTCGATCGATCTCGAAGCATCGGTTGCGATGAGCGATCGACCCTCCGTACGGCTGCCAGGTTCGCGGCGCCCGTCATGGATCCGGCCGCCGAGCCGGTGTACGACCAGCGCGATGCACACCACGCTCGCGCGCCTTGCTCTCATCGTCGTCGTCGCCGCCGGCTGCGGGGGCTCGTCCAGCGATGGGGCGGAGCCCATGGACGATGCCGCGTCCAGCCCGCCGTACCAGAGCTTCGCGCCGATGACGCGCTCCATGGGGCTGGCCGACAGCAACATGCAGGTCTCGCTGACCGACGCGGTCGGCCCGATCGCCTGCGCGCTGTCGACCAACCAGAAGAGCGGCCTCGGAACCGTCGGCCATCAGATCATCCTCAACTACAGCTCTGCGACCGGCGTGCCGTGCCCCACCGGCACGTTCGCGATCGACTCGACGTGCCCGGCCAACCTCGATCGCGAGTTCGGCGCCGCGGTTCGCCGCGGGTGTGCGTACTTCCGGCAATGGGATGCCACTGCCCACCTGGTCACCGTGCGGGCAGCCAGCGCTGGCGCGATCCAGCTCTCGGGCAACGCGGCCGCGTGCGCGATCAAGGTCGAGCTCAGCTTCGACGGCCAGGTGTTCTCCGACATGTTCACGCTGACCGACGGGCTGGCTGCACAGCCGTGGTGCTCGCCCTGATCGCGATGGATCACGGCGGCACGATCGCTCCACGGTTCACGGATACACGCAGCACACCAGTTCATCCGCGGTGCACGAGGTCGCGTTGATCACGACGCCGCCGGTGCCGCGGCACAGGCTCGGCGTCGAGCAGAACCCACCGATATCTTCACAGTTCCGGGTCGACGATTGACCACTTCGATTCTCCGTCCCCGCATAGGCCACAGTCATCACCAGTACGACTCCAAGGATCACTCCCGAGATCGGCGCACTCGTCGGGCCTGATCTCGCCGCCCCACGACTGCGAGCGGCATGTCACTGACGCGCGATGGGCTCAGACGATCGCGAACGGATCTCGGACGACTCGCGATGGCGCGCCTTGTCGTCTCGGCTTATCACCAATGAATGACGGGCAGAGCGGTCATCGTCTGTGTGCTCGGACTCGCCGCGAGCGCGTCGGTGGCGTGCCGGGGCGGCGCGAAGGCCGAGGGCCTCGCGGCATGGAACGACGTGTACTCGGTGCTGATCAGCCCGCGCTGTCTCAACTGCCACACGGCCACGTCGTTTCCCGAGCAAGGGGATGACCGACATCGCCATTTTGCCAACGTGACGCGGGGCCCGGAGGGCCGAGGCGTTCCCGGGCTGACCTGCGGTGGCTGCCACCAGCCAACGAACGCGGACGCGACCGGCGTCCCCGGTGTCCCCGACTGGCATCTCGCACCGCTGTCGATGCAGTGGCAGGACCCCGGCGGTCGAGCGCTGCCGAGCGCCGATGTGTGCCGCGCCGTCACGGATCGGTCGAAGAACAACGGCCTCGATGCGAACGGGCTGTTGAAGCATCATGCACAGGACGCGCTCGTCTTGTGGGCGTGGAGCCCCGGCGTGCGTGTGGGGGGAACCCCGCGCAGCGTGCCTCCGCTGTCCCATGACGCGTTCGTTCGCGCGACGCGCCGCTGGGTCGAATCCGGAACACCATGCCCATGACCATTCGATACGACGAGGAATCGCCATGACAACCTTTCAGCTCGAGGTGAACGGCGAGCGGAGGACGATCGCCGTCGATCCGTCCACGCCGCTGCTCTGGGTGCTGCGCGAGGGGCTCCAGATGACCGGCACCAAGTACGGGTGCGGGATCGGCGCGTGCGGTGCATGCACCGTCCATCTCGACGGCGTCGCGACCCGGTCGTGCCTCGTCCCGATCTCGCTCGTCGGCGATCGAGGCGTGGTCACGATCGAGGGCATCGCCAAGGACGCCGTGGGAGCCGCGGTCCAGTCCAGCTGGATCGAGACCGATGTCGTGCAGTGTGGCTATTGCCAGAGCGGCCAGATCATGACCGCCGTCGCGCTGCTCAAGGCCAAGCCTGCGCCGTCGGCCGCCGAGGTCGAGGAGTCGATGGGCGGCACGTTGTGTCGCTGCGGGACCTATGTCCGGATCCGCGCGGCGGTGCAGCGCGCGTCATCGCGAGCGAAGTGAGGAGGCCGCGATGCGAAGACTGATCGACGCGCTACCCGCGCGCGGCATGAGCCGCCGGAGCTTCCTGCGCAGGTCCGCCGCCGCGGCGGGTGGCCTGATGGTCGCGCTCCACGTCGAGCGGGTCGCCGGCGCGGCAGGCAACCCCGCGCCCGCCGCGCCGCCCGACGCGTTCGTGCGGATCGCGGCCGACGGCAGCATCACCATCGTGGTCAATCGCGTCGAGTTCGGCCAGGGCGTGCACACCGCCCTCCCCATGATCCTCGCCGACGAGATGGACGCCGACTGGGCGGCCGTGACCGCCGAGCTCGCGCCCGTCGCGGACGTCTACAAGGACCCGGTGCTCGGCATGCAGATGGTGGGTGGGTCCTCCAGCATCGTGAACTCGTTCACCCAGTATCGCGAGCTCGGCGCGAAGACCCGCGCGATGCTGGTCGCCACCGCCGCGGCGCGATGGCGCGTTCGCCCCGACCAGTGCCGCGCCGAGCGCAGCGTCGTGTACGGCCCGGGCGGCCAGTCGGCGCGGTACGGCGAGCTCGCGGGCGACGCGGCAGGGCGACCACTTCCCACCAAGGTCCAGCTCAAACAACCGAGCGAGTTCCGGATCATCGGCAAGCGCGTGCCGCGCCTGGACGGCCGAGCGAAGTGCGACGGCTCGCAGAAGTTCGGGCTGGACCTCGCGCTGCCCGGGATGAAGACCGCGCTGGTCGCGCACCCGCCCGTGTTCGGCGGCACCGTCAAGTCGTTCGACGACAAGGCGGCCCGCGCGGTCGCCGGCGTCCTCGACGTGTTCGAGGTTCCGCTCGTGCACGGCCGCGGGATCGCGGTCATCGCCGACGGCTTCTGGCCCGCCAAGCTGGCGCGCGAGCGTCTCGCGATCGAGTGGGACGTCGCCTCGGTGGAGCGCGCCGACACCGACGCGCTGCTCGCGAGCTACAAGGCGAAGGCGCAGCGAACCGCCACCGTCGCGCTCGCGGTGGGCGACGCCGCGGCGATCGACAAGTTCGAGGGCGACCGGACGATCGTCGCCGAGTACGAGTTCCCGTTCCTCGCACACGCGCCGATGGAGCCGCTGAATGCGACCGTTCGGTTCGACGGCGACCGCGCCGAGGCGTGGATCGCCTCGTCCGGCGCGACGATGGATCAGGCGGCGATCGCCGCGGTGCTCGGCGTCGCACCGGCGAAGGTCACGTGTCATGTTGTGTTCGGAGGAGGCTCGTTCGGCCGGCGCGGCCCGCTCGATTGCCACCTGGCTCGTGAAGCGGCCGCCCTCGCCAAGCACCACCCCGGCACGACCATCAAGCTGGTGTGGACGCGCGAGGACGACATCCAGGGCGGCTACTACCGCCCGATGTTCGTCCATCGCGTGCAGGTCGGCATCGGCGCAGATGGGCTGCCGGCGGCATGGAAGCACGTGATCGTCGGGCAGTCGTTCATGAAGGACACCGGGTTGCCGTTCGAGCCGTTCCTGGTCAAGGACGGGATCGATGCCCTGGTCGTCGAGGGCACGGTGAACCACCCCTACACGATCCCGAACATCCACGTGTTCGCGGACCAGACCAAGGTCAACGTCCCGGTCCTGTCCTGGAGATCGATCGGATACACGCACAACACGTTTGTCGTCGAGACGCTGGTCGACGAGCTGGCGGCGCGGGCCAGGGTCGACCCGATCGCGTACCGGCTCCGCCTGTTCCGGCCCGACGCCACGCGGTTCATCTCGTCGATGAAGCTGCTCGACGACAAGACCGCGGTGTGGCGCGCCGCGCTGCCGCCGGGCCACGCGCTCGGGGTCGCGTGCAGCATGTACAACCGCACCGCGATCGCGTGTGCGGTCGAGGTCTCGATCGAGCAGGGCAAGCCCAAGATCCACCGGGCGACCGCGACGGTCGACTGCGGGCTCGCCGTGAATCCGATGACGATCGAGGCGCAGGTCCACTCGGGGCTCGTGTTCGGCCTCACGCAGCTCGTGCCCGGCGGCGCGATCACGATCAAGGACGGCATCGTCCAGCAGCGGAACCTGGATGGCTTCACGCCTCCGTATCTGCCGGATGCGCCCGTCGAGATCGATGTTCACGTCGTGCCGAGCACCGAGGAGCCGACCGGGATGGGCGAGACCCCGGTGCCCGTGATCTCGCCGGCCGTTGTGAACGCGCTCGCCGCGTTGACCGGGAAGCGCTACCGGACGCTGCCGCTGGTCACCCCCCTGTAGCGGACGGGGAGGTCGCATGCTTCGACGATGGGGCGGCGATGCGGCGGCCGAGATGTGAGACGATCCACGCGGTTCGCCAGAGCATGCCTTCGCCATCGCCGACGACTCGC